>Ga0247841_10013950_pt1 | contig 10161 bp, 9 predicted proteins | sample LaCruzMarch2015__2_FD_192410 | JGI IMG/M metagenome (GOLD analysis project Ga0247841, IMG submission 192410) | Freshwater microbial communities from meromictic Lake La Cruz, Castile-La Mancha, Spain - LaCruzMarch2015_18m | ecosystem: Environmental > Aquatic > Freshwater > Lake | place: Spain...
GTCACCGAGTGGGATGCCGCAGGCTGGCGTCCCAGCAAAGACGAACTCGACCGCTATGGACGTCCCATCCTGGACGAAGAGTATCAGACCAACGATTTTGAACGCGCCGTTGCGCTACGCGCTCGGACAGAGGCCATTGCACGGCATCTGACGCAATTCATGAGAAAGACCGACCGTTTTGCCAAGACCATCGTCTTTTGCGTGGACCAGGAACATGCCAGCGAAATGCGCACCGCGCTTGGTAACCTCAACAGCGACCTCGTCGCCCAGTTCCCCGATTACGTCTGCCGTGTTACTTCTGACGAAGGAGACATTGGGCGCGGACACCTTGGAAATTTTCAGGATGTTGAAACAGACACGCCGGCCATCCTCACCACCTCCCAGCTTCTCACCACCGGCGTGGATGCTCCCACCTGCAAGAATATTGTCATCGCCCGTGTTGTGGGCTCCATGAGCGAATTCAAACAGATTATCGGACGCGGCACCCGCGTGCGCGACGACTACGGCAAGCTCTGGTTCAATATCATCGACTACACAGGCTCCGCCACGCGCCTCTTTGCCGACCCTGATTTTGACGGCGACCCCGTACAGCTTACCGAAGAGGAGCTTGAAGAGGGCGGAGCCTCGGGCACTGATCTCGGCGAAGAAGAAGGTGGTTACGGCGGCGAGCCCCCGATTGACGGAGAACCGCGTATCATCGAGCCGCCGCCTGCGGAACGCCGAAAATTTTATTACGACGGCGGGCAGGTCGCAATCGCCGCCCACCTGGTCTACGAACTTGACGCCGAAGGCAAGCAGCTCCGCGTGGTACGTTACACTGAATACGCTGCGGACAAAGTGCGCTCGCTTTGTCCCTCGACCCCTGAATTGCGGGCACGCTGGTCCAATCCAAGAATGCGGGCTGAACTCATCCGATCCTTGGAAGAGCGCGGCATCAGCTTTGAAGAGCTGGCAATAGCTGCGAACCAGCCGGATGCCGACCCCTTTGATCTCCTCTGCCACCTCGCCTTCAATGCGCCCCTGCGCACCCGACGCGAACGCGCCCAGCAATTCAAGCAAGCGCGCCCCGACTTCTTCGCCCGCTATGCTCCCGAAGCCCGGCAAGTGCTTGAAGAACTCCTTGAAAAATACGCCCAGCACGGCGACGCCCAGTTTGTCCTGCCGGATGTATTGAAGATCCCGCCCATTTCCAACCACGGAACCATCAACGATATCATCACCACCTTCGGCGGTGCCGACAAGCTTCGTGATGCAATCGAAAAACTGCAAGCGCTGTTGTATGTGGCGTAAGCAAGTAAGTTTTATGACTATTGATTTTGAGTAAAAATGCATGAGCACTCCACCGGCTAATCCAAAGATCTATCACATCGTCCATATTGACCGATTGCCTTCGATCATTTCAGATGGATTTCTTTACAGCGACTCAATCATTCAAAGTCGACCGTCATCTGGCACGACTATCGGAATGTCCCGTATTAAACAGCGAAGGTTAACAAATGCCTTAAGCAGTTGTAGTGGCCTTCATGTAGGTGAATGTGTTCCTTTTTATTTCTGTCCCAGATCAGTTATGCTCTTTCTAATCGCAAAAGGAAATTGCGCAGATTTGCTCTATACTGGCGGACAGGAGCCTATTGTGCATCTGGAAGCTGATCTTAATCAGTCGGTAAATTGGGCAACGCAGCAATCTGTACAGTGGGCTTTTACATTGTCTAACGCCGGCGCGGGCTACTTTGAAGACAGAAACGACCTTTCGCAACTCGACCAGATTGATTGGACGGCTGTACAGTCTTTAAACTGGCAACAATGTAAAGAAGGGAAACAAGCAGAATTTCTAATTCAAAATCGTTTCCCTTGGCACTTAGTTGAGCGCATTGGCGTGTACTCCTTAACAGCAAAAAACGCTGTAAAACTAGCGATTCAAGACCTACCCCAAAAACCACTGGTAGAAATCATCCCAACGTGGTATTATTAACCAAGTTTTTTTGCTATGATTGAATACAAAACAGGTAACGTTATCGCGGAAGAAGCCGAGGCATTAGTTAACACCGTTAACTGTGTCGGCATCATGGGGCGTGGTATAGCGCTTCAATTCAAAAAAGTTTTTCCAGATAACTTCAGTTCTTATGAAGAAGCTTGCAAACAGAACAGAGTTCAACCTGGGAAGATGTTTGTTTACGAGACGGGAAATTTAACTCATCCTCGCTATATTATTAACTTTCCAACCAAACGTCATTGGAAAGGCAAAAGCCGGATGGAGGATATTGACTCCGGCCTTATAGCGTTAGCTCACGAAATACGTACAAGAAAAATCCGATCAATAGCTATTCCGCCGTTGGGCTGTGGATTGGGTGGCCTCGACTGGGATAAGGTAAGACCCAGAATCGAATCGGCTTTACGAGAGCTTGATAATGTTAAGATTATCATCTTTCAGCCTGGCGACGTAGCACTTGACTCACGCAAAAACCGATCAAGTGAAATACCTGCTATGACACCTGGTCGGGCTGCATTAGTCGAATTAATCAACCGATATCTGGAAGGATTGCTTGATCCATTTATTACGCTCCTTGAGGTTCATAAGCTCATGTACTTCTTACAGGCTAGCGGTGAACCGTTGCGTTTGCAATTTGTTAAAGCACCTTACGGACCATACGCTGAGAATCTAAGACATGTTTTAAAAGTGGTTGAGGGTCATTTAATCTCAGGCTATGCAGACGGTGGAGATGATCCAGAGAAACAACTGGAATTGGTTCCAGGAGCGATGGCAGATGCTCAGAGGTTTCTCGAGAGCACAAGAGACACCTGCGCAAAAATGGCTCGTGTTTCCGATTTGGTTGAGGGATTCGAAACACCTTTTGGACTTGAACTTCTTTCTACGGTTCACTGGGTTGTCACCCACGAATCAGCGAAGTCCATCAATGATGTTATTTCACGCACCTACGCTTGGAATGAACGAAAAAAACAATTTACGCCCCGCCAAATTGCTCTGGCGTTCAACGTCTTATCCCAGAAGGGCTGGATAAATAATCCATCCTAATCTATTTTGGACAGGATAAGAGCCTTTGAAACGAAGGCTTGATTATTTTGTCCTGTGCTATTTTGAGACGTTCAAGAACTTATAAGCTTTTAGCTTTATCAAGTGGAGCACATGCAATGAATAATGGATGTGAAGTAAATCGAGTGGTTGAGTTACGCCGAATGTCAGCGGCGCAGCGGAATAGCATATTGGAGGCTGCGGCGGAGCGGATGGCTGAAGCGTATGAGAATGATCCTGAGTTGAAGGCCTTGCAAGATTGTGATGACATCATGGAAGGATAATCATCATGATCCCGGGGCAAGTATAGGTGATTTGCATTTGCGTTTAAGAAAGCGAAAAGGAAAGAAGTTCCATGTCTCGTGAAAAACAATCTTCGACGGTTCCCACCACCTCGCAATCGCTTGGGGCGTTGCTCAAGTCTGCGCGGGACACCATGCGCAAGGATAAGGGGCTGAGCGGTGACCTTGACCGATTGCCGTTGCTGACGTGGGTGATGTTCCTCAAATTTCTAGACGATCTGGAAGTGCAACGGGCGGATGAGGCCAAGTTGTCGGGCAAGCGTTTTCGTCCTGCGGTCGAAGCTCCCTATCGCTGGCGTGATTGGGCGTCCGATTCCAAGGGCATCACCGGCGATGAGCTGCTCGCCTTCATCAATCAGGACGAGTGCATCAGGCCGGATGGCACACGCGGACCAGGCCTCTTCGCCTACTTGCGCAAGCTCACTGGCGAGGGTGGCGATGACCGCCGCGATGTGATTGCGACGGTCTTTAAGGGCGTGGATAACCGGATGCGCAGCGGTTATCTCTTGCGCGATATCATCAATAAGATCGCGGCCATCCACTTTAATTCCAGCGACGAACTGCATACCCTGGGCTCGCTTTATGAGTCCATGCTGCGGGAGATGCGCGATGCTGCTGGCGATTCGGGCGAGTTCTACACGCCCCGCGCCGTAGTTCGTTTCATTGTGGAGACTATCAATCCGCAACTCGGCGAAACCGTACTTGACCCTGCCTGCGGCACAGGCGGCTTTCTGGTCGAGGCCTTCATGCATCTGGAGAAGCAGGTCAAAACTGTGGCGCACCGCAAGACCTTGCAGGGAAGCTCCGTGATGGGGTGCGAAGCCAAGGCGCTCCCCTATCTCCTCTGCCAGATGAACCTTCTGTTGCACGGCATGGATGCGCCTCAGATCGACCCCGGTAACTCCCTGCGCAATAAGCTCACAGAGATCGGCGAGAAGGACCGCGTGGATGTGATCCTCACCAATCCGCCCTTTGGCGGCGAGGAGGAGAAGGGCATTCAGGGCAACTTCCCCGAGGACAAGCAGACCGCAGAAACCGCCTTGCTCTTTCTTCAGCTCATCATGCGCAAGCTGCGGCGTACCTCACGTCCAAGCATGCCACCGGCTCGCGCTGCGGTGGTCGTGCCGAACGGAACCCTCTTCGGCGATGGCGTCTGCGGACGCATCAAAGAGCAGATGCTCAAAGAGTTCAATCTGCATACGATTGTGCGTCTGCCCAACGGAGCCTTTGCGCCCTACACCGGAATTCCGACCAACATCCTCTTCTTTGACCGCTCAGGTCCGACCAAAGAGGTCTGGTACTATGAACATCCACTGCCCGAAGGACGCAAGAACTACACCAAGACCGCGCCGATCCAGGTTGAAGAGTTCGCGCCCTGTCTGAAGTGGTGGAACAAGCGTAAGCCCAGTGCGCAGGCCTGGAAGGTTTCGGTCAAAGAACTTCTCGCCAACAATTGCAACCTCGACCGCAAGAACCCCAGTGCCAAAGATGATGTTGCCCATCTGCCACCCGAACAGATCGTCTCCGGCATCATCGAAAAAGAGAAACGCATCACCGAGATCATGGGCAACATCAAGAAGCTGTTGGAGAAGCACGACGCATGAAACACGCATGGCCTATAGTGAAACTGGGCGAGGTGTTGCAACACCGTAAAAACTTCATCACAATTGATGATGGCTTGAATTACCGTCGGCCTCGTGTCAGACTCCATGCACAAGGAATCCTGCTGCGAGATGAGGTTCCGGGGGCACTGATCAAAACAAAGAAACAGCAAGTCTGTCATAGCAATGAGTTCCTTGTAGCGGAGATCGATGCAAAAGTAGGTGGTTTTGGGATTGTTCCCAAAGAACTGGAAGGATCAATTGTTAGCAGCCACTACTTTTTATATACGGTGGTTACTCAGAAACTAGACGTTAAGTATCTTGATTATTTTATACGCACTGCCTATTTCCGTGAGCAAGTTGAAGCGCAAGGTACTACAAATTACGCCGCTATCCGTCCTGCTGATGTGCTTCAGTACGAAATCCCCCTCCCGCCCCTGGCCGAGCAACAGCGCATCGTGGTACGGATCGAGGAACTTTCCTCCCAGCTTGAAGAAGCCCGCATGTTACGCAAGCAGGCGGTTGAAGAAGCATCGCAAATTCCTTTTGCTGTTGACCGAAGAATATGGCCAGAGCAGTCACTTTTAGGAGCCAAACGGCTTGATGAAGTTACTTCCTTTCTTGCCAGAGGTCGTCAATCTGAGCAAGGTGAGTCGAATCACTATTTGATCAAAACCCAGCATGTGCAGCAATGCCGATATATTTCAACAAGTATGCGACTAGCTGATCATGTGGCCATAAAGGTAAAGCCAGAGGCCCAACTACAGGATAACGACATCTTGATTGCGTGTTCAGCGGCTGGCTGTATCGGGAGAGTAGCTCAATACAAAGATGATGGGCGAGTTGCATCGACTGACACGCATGTTGCAATTGCACGCGCAAACAGAGAAATTATTGACCCTGAATATCTATACGCTTATCTGAAAGGTGCTCAAGGCCAGTACCAGTTGCGTAGCAGAGAACGAGGTGATTGGCAGCGCGAAAAGATTAGCTTTCGCTTGGCAGAATTAAACCTTAATGATCTCAGGCAGGTTCCTGTCCCTGTTCCACCGTTTGAAGAGCAAAAGCGAATAGTTCATGAGCTTCACATAATACAGTCAGAGGTCGACCAGATAAAAGCCCTGCACGCCGAAACCGCCGCTGAACTCGACGCCCTCCTGCCCGCCCTCCTCGACTGCGCCTTCAAGGGGGAGTTGTAAAATGCGCTATTAAATGAGCGCCTGGAGGCAGGCCTGCCAGACTTCAGGATGAACCTGACGGAGTCTTGCGAACGGTTCTATATATTGACCTGTTCCGCTAAAACACCAGCCCATCAAGCCATGATCGTCGGCCTCCCGTAACTTCGCTATTAGAGTGGTCGCATCAATGTTCGGTAGTTGTAGAGCCTCCTCCACCAAGGCCTTCAAGCGTCGGTGTGTGTGCTGATTGGCTGCGGCAAAAGCTTCGCGACAATTGAGATGGAGTACCTCAACGGTCTTAGTGCCCTTTACAGTCCAGTCATTCGCCGCGAGGTCAAATCGAGCAACGATATTCCCTGTCGTGGGATCAAAATCAAGGAACTGCCAAGGATCTTCGCTGGTGGGATCAACTAAGAGAGGATCCCCATTTCCCAGGGGGAATTTCTGACCCTTGAAACGACCACACTCCGTACAGCAAAGGAGTAGATTTGGCCAGCGAAACATCCGACTTGGATACTGCTTTTTCGGCCAGAAATGTTCAATGTCATTGCCGTGCGAGTCACCACAATACATGCAACGCTGCCGGTTTCCGGCCATTTTTTGAAGTACGCCAAGTACGTTTTTGATTGGCTGGGACTGCCGTGAAGCCTTCCATTCGGCATCGACGTTCAACACGCCCGAAACTTGTTTAGCATCGGCATCGGCTTGCTTCTGATCGATAGCCTGCTGCGTCGGCTCAGGTAAATGGAGTCGGTGGATCCTCCGCATGACTCAAGGCTCCTCGTCGGTGTTGGCAAAAAGCTGGAGTTCTTCAACTCTGTACGTTTCATCTTTTGTCATTTTTCCACCAGCCCGTTTCTTGGCCTCAAGTTTGGCAAATTCGGCACGCCCTTCAACGGCACGAGGCGAACGGGTGTTCTGCATACCGAAAGCCGAGGTAAGAAGAATGGTGTCTGGGCGAGAAGCGATAACCTTGCGATATTCCTCATCGGAAAGCGGACAAGGCTTGGCATCACTGCCCGGCTCTGGAAGTACGAAAAGGCCATTTGGATCCGCCGCCTGGCAAATGATGGGGCTATGCGTTGTGACAAGGAACTGTATGTTTGGAAAGTGGCGCTTCAACCAGAAGCCTATCTCCCGCTGCCATTCCGGATGGAGATGAGCATCTATTTCATCAATCAGCACGACACCGCTACGCTTGATGAATAACCGGCCATCTGGGTCACGATCCGTGAGCCCCGCGACCCCATAAGCATTGATCAGGTGTCGAACGATGTCCGTCAGGAGCGCAAGTGCGGCCCGATAGCCGTCGCTCATCTCATTCCATGCGAGTTCGATCCCGTTACGATCTGCGAGCCAGAGCCCATCCGAATCCACGCGAGCAACGGTCAGTTGATTCGGCATTAACTCGTCCTTGAGAAGTGCTAAGACAATTTCAAGTTGCTCTTTTTCGGCCTGCTTGTTCTCCAGCTCTTTATATTTCAGATCCCGCAACCAGCGATCAGCTTCTGCGAGAGAAGCGGCTTCCTGAAACATGGTTGCAAAGCGGGCGGTAGAGGGGGCAACCATCTGCTGCATCGCCTCAGGGGACGCCCCGAAAACTCGACGAAATGGACCGTAGCCACAGGAAAACCATCCCGCTGCCGCCGCCGACCAAATGGTTCGTTCTGGAGTATGATAACTTTTCGGTTTTCCAGGTGGCAAAGCCGTTTGCAGCGACGTTTCTTTCCCTCCGTTTTCTAAAACGATCCTAGCCGGAAATGTCGACAAGGGTGCCTTACCCGAGTCCGCCAGTTCATCATCGTTTTCGGTTCTTGCAACCTCAATTTGTATAAAAGCTTCTGAGTGTGCTGCGCCGTGGCGAATCCAACGGTGAAAACTAGGTTGCAATGCTCGGGCAGTATCCTTGCCTGTGAGGCAGACAGCTATGGCCTTCAGTAAAGTGCTCTTGCCTGAACCATTGTCACCCGTGAAAACGGTCCACCCGGCGTACTTGCCATCCGGACGGGACAAATCAAAATCAAGCTTTTCAAAGCCCCGGATATTCCGCAATGATATTTTATGGATGTACATGAGTTTCAATATTACCAATAGGTGCTTGCTAGGTCGAGCCGAAAATCCCCAAATCCGGCACTTGCGAAGGTTTAGATTTGCCTATGTTCAATATAGTTTTTGACATACTTACAACTATTTTGTACTATTGTAAAGATATTTTTACATATCATAAGGAGTAGCGATGAAGTGGAGGGGTGACAAACTGAAGGAGTTGGTGAAGGCGCAGGCTTTCACCCAGGAGGCATTTTCTGAGGCCGTGGGCGTTACACGTCCTACTTATAATGCGTGGATTCATGGGCAGGTGCCCAAGGGTATTCACCTAATCAAGATTTGGAAAGCACTGGGCGTAAAAGCTGAGGATCTCTTTGAAGGGAGCCAAAGTGCTGTTCAAGTTCTGCCCTTGCACCGTAAACGCGGGACAGCCAAGAATACAGAAACATCAGATAAAGCCACGCTAGCATTGGCTGAGTCATTTTCCGGGCTTTTTGACGATACGGATGTGCCGTCGTTACAACTTGTTGCGCCGATCCGTTCGGATGCCGCTGCTGAGAATGTGGCCATCGAGATGCGTAAACTCATGGGACTTGAAAACGCAAGTACGCCTCCCACATTCCTGCAAGTGCTGCATCTATTGGATCAGCTCAAAGTGTGCGCGATCTTTACCTCCTTCCCAAAGGAGATCAAGGACTATGCTTTTTACACACAACTCAGAGGTTCGCGTGTAGTGTTCATTAATACGACCACCAGCGTCCTTGATCTTGTCTTCCCCGTTTTACATGAAGCTGTCCATGCGATCCGTCCTGTGTTGGAATCCAGTGATCAGGAAGAAATAAACAGGGAAGAGGATTTCTGCGACAAAGTGGCAAGTCTTGTTCAATTTCCAGATGCCTACATTCGCGAGGTGCGTATCGCTCTGGATGGAGATGGCAGGCACATGCAGGTGCTGGAGGCTTTTGCCCGTCAACATGCTCATGTTATCTCGGGGCTAGCGAAAAGGCTTGGGTTGCTTAAAAAGGAAGACAGAAGTTATTATGTGGCCGATGCGGTGCTGAGAAAAGAAATAAAGAAAACGCTGCGTGACTGCTTGATGCCCAATGAACATGCCTCTATTTATCTCAAACATCTCGAACAATGTTCGCCTCGTTGGTTTGCGCTTCTCAAGAAGCGTTGTAACAAGGTCACGGTAAGTAAGCTGGCGGAATACGTGGATGTCTCACACATGGACGCCAAGGAAGTGAAGTCGGTTCTAGGCATGCAGGAACCGACAAGAAGGAATAAGCAGCGGCTCGGCTCAGCCTTGCCCTCCAACCCACAGAGCAGTATTAAAAAGGAGAACTAAAACGATGCATGGAACAAAGAGCATATCAAGTTAATAATGAGACGATTAGTAAGAAAGATTTGTTTGTTGCCATCTCATCATAATTCTTCCCGTTTAAAAAGGAGGCGTTGAACATGTCCAAGATCAAGATCAGTGCATCGGAGTTACTCGACCTGTTTGAAAGCCATGGCGACTTTGGCTCAGGTTATATTGACAAGCAGACGGGTGAAATTCTCATGACATTCGAGGATTGTGACGAGCCCGAGCAGGAGGAGGTCATTGACAGGCTCAACGAAGACCCTTCTCGCTACCTGATGATCGAGCCGATCAGTTCCCGCGAGGGATTCCAAATCATGGAGAAATTTATAGAGGGTCTGCCCGAAGGCGGGGAGCGCGACTTGCTCACAAAAGTGCTTTCGCGGAAAAAACCATTCAGCAACTTCAAGAATGCGCTTGCAGACGTTGGGCCCCTGCGTCAACAGTGGCTCGATTTTCATGACAAGGAACTCCGTCAGCTTGCAACCGCGTGGCTCAAATGTGAGGGGCTCGATGCGGAGTTGGAAATCAGCATCAAGATTCCTTGAGCAGATCCCGCAAATCGGCCAGTTCAGCGTGGACATCCCACTGCTCTTCATCTTCGACGGGATACGCCAACGCCTGTTCAAGCAGTGCGATG
>Ga0247841_10013952_pt1 | contig 10160 bp, 15 predicted proteins | sample LaCruzMarch2015__2_FD_192410 | JGI IMG/M metagenome (GOLD analysis project Ga0247841, IMG submission 192410) | Freshwater microbial communities from meromictic Lake La Cruz, Castile-La Mancha, Spain - LaCruzMarch2015_18m | ecosystem: Environmental > Aquatic > Freshwater > Lake | place: Spain...
TAATAGTTTTAATTTTGGACGTGTATCCGGACCGGGTTGGCCCACAAATATGCCTGCATTAATTGATAATAAATCAAAATCCTATTTTGATACTTTAAGAAAATTTAGGCCTGCAGCGGCCGAAAGTATTCACCGGTGTGTGGCTTTACTTTCTGTTCCTGGTCCGGAATATTCTAGTAAAGATAATCTTGGCGGAATTAAGATTTCTCTTAAAAAATAATTAATGGGGATGGTTTTGCTTGACCAGTTTGAAACTAATAGAATACAAAGCCATAATGTTAAAGCGTATTAAAAAAACTATAGAACACCTAACTATCTTCCTCCGCCGCCACCGCCACCAACTCCTCCTCCGCCCGCTCCCCCATGACCACCTGACGAAGAAGAATAACCGGTCGCAGAAGCAAAACTTGCTGAAGCATGCGTCGTAGCAATATACATTTTTGCTTGTTCTTCTGAAATTATTCCTTGAGTTTGCAATTCTTTTAAAACCTTTTCTGCTATTCCAAAAGAAGCAGCATAAACAAGATATTCGCCCCACATAATTACCCCTTCAGATTTATGAAGCTTAAGGCTGGGAGCATGATTAAGATGATTTTTGAATGCTTGCCAGCGTCGATATTCGTCATAGTATGATTCTCTGAATTTTATAAGCAAACTTGTAGTATTGCCAAAAATAATTGCAGCCAAAAGTCCGGCTATTGCAGGAGCTATAGCTGCTATGAATTTAAGATAAAAAGAAATTACCAAAAGAATTACAACAACCGAGAGGTATATACTCGAACCTTTAATTTCTATATAATTTTTGCCAGTTACTTTAATAATAGATTCTAATTCCTTATACTGCTTCCTTATTTTGCTTCTCATTCCCCAAGCACGAGCAGCAGCAGAAATATCAACATAACCATCTTTTACATTTTCCTTTTCTGAAGCTAATAATTCAACAGTATTAATAAAATTAGATTCAACTCTATCAAAATCCACGTTTTTATTAAGGATTTTTATATAACATCTTTCAGATAAAAAGCTTTTTTCTGTTTTAATATCAATTATTTTTCTCTGATATAAGTCTAAAATCAAACTTGAAAGAAAATTTTTATCAATTTGATTAAATGGCGGGTTAAAATAAGCAGCAACCTCCCAGCCTTTTCTTTTTGAAGGATAATCACTTAATTCAGTAGGTATTTCTGGCTCGAGGTTTTCTCTTCCGAAAAATCTCCAAACAAAATACAAAGATATTCCTGGAAAAAGACCCAGTATAAATGAAAGAATATCTTTCCAATAAGAATGATCATACTCAAAATTATTAAGGAGGATTACACTCTTCCCAGTTTCATCTGAATAAGGAATATAAACAATGACATTATCCTTTGGAGGATATATGCTATCTTTTCTTACATCTCCATTAACAATGAGGTTATGATTAGAAAGAAAAACATGCTTCCCAGGAGAGTATGCGACAAATTTTATATATTTTTTTCCATCTATTTCAAAAAGATTATTTGCATTAAGAACGAACTTTGCTTCTATCCAATATTGTTTTCCCTTAAAGAATCCGTAATCTGGGCCAAAGTTACAGCCATATTCATTCAGTTCAGTATGCTCTCTTTTTTGTCCTGATTCTTCAGCTTGTCCTGAAGAAAAGGTATAGAATCCGTCATAGCCATATGCATAGGGAACTCCATCAGAGCAGGTTACATTTTGAATTGTTATTGAATTTCCACTTGCAGATTTTATATAAAGAGAATCTACAAAAGTTCTGTAAAGACTATGGTAGCTTTGATCAGGAGAAAAGTACAATTTTTCAATTATTTCATTCCCATTTGAGGTTATTTCAGACTTATAAAAATTAAAGGAAGTATGGTAAAGACAAAAATATGATGAAGCAATTCCGATAAGTATCAAAATAGAACAGATTATTGATATTATATTTTTTTCTTTCATTATATCTCAATCAATTTTGAATTAATAAATCTTGTCCATTTAAATAAAATAGTATTGTGAGAAGAGGTAAGGGGAGAATTTTTCAAAATTTTCGAATAATCTGCTTCTTTAATTCTTCTGCCAGACTTTTATCTTTATTAATTATTACTTTCACTGAAGACTTGCTGTTTAAAACGTCTTTTAACAGGCCTACCTCTTTTTTCTCCATAAATTTCCTTAGTTTTATTTTTGTATCTTCTGGAATAAAAATATTAATGCAAAAATCACCAAAAAGAAGCGTGTCATTTGAAAAGTTTTCGTTTGTTGATTTGAAGTTTATTCCAAGAGATTTGTAAAATTTTCCGCAAAAATCCTCTTGTTCTGTCCTGCCAGAGCATAAAAAATAAAATTTATGTCCTTTTTTTATAAGCCGAGTGTAGTAATTATATTCTGATCTAAGATAAAAAATTGGTCGCCATTCTATATTTGTGCAATAACATACTTTGTCTCTACTTGATTTAACCAAATGATATTTCATAAAATAATAAAGGTATTTTTCTGCATCAAAAATACTCTCGAAATTAAGAATAATAAGATCTTCTTTTTGCTTTGATTCTGAAAGCCCCGAAAGATTATGTGCTTTTTCTTTGGCATAGTAATTCGTTTCTACTATGTCTGTAAATGACTGTACTTCCTTTACCCAGTTAATATTAATCATATACTTTTTATCTTTCTCTATGAGAACCTCTTTTTCTTTTAGTTCTTTGACTGCCTTATAAACTGCTTGATAAGAACTTGAATAATTATATTTTTTTCTTATCTTATAGAACATTTGCCTAAGTGAAAGGGGCCAATCTGTTGTTAGAATGCTTATAACTGCATCTTTTGTATTAGAAGGCTTTGACTCCATCTCTGGAATTAATATATTCATTACCATTTCTTTATTGTTCAGGAAGTTTATTTTATAAACTTTTTGGTTTAGTTTTTGTTAAACATTAGGTTAATAATATCTTTTTCTGGTTTTCATAAATAAGAAAAAAGATGGGACACGAAGAATTGATTAAAAAATATACTGAAATTAACAATTTTCTCAAGGAAAAGAAAGTTTTGTCTATGGACCGACTTTATTCTATATGGCGAAAAGAGAATTTTCTTCTGAGAATAGATTGTGAAGATGGAAAATATGTTTTCAAACAGATAAATAATCTGGAAAGTGATAATGAAGCAGAAAAAGTGAAAAGACTTGGTGGGATTTATCCAGATATTATCCCAAAAGTATTCATCCATGAAAATAATGCTTATTTAATGGAGTTTATTGATGGAAAATGTTTTTTTGATCTTTCTTCTAATGAAAAAATAGAAAAAATGCTTATTTGTGGAGGCATATTAAGTCAGAACTATAAAAATGGCCATCATCACGGAGAGGACATACGGCCTCTAATCAGAAAATCTTTTGAGAAGTATAGAAAAAAATCAGCCCGATTTTTTTCTGATGACGAACTCCGAAATTTTGACTTTGATATCTTTAAAGAAGTTGCCTCCCGACCAAGCCATAATGACCTTAACGCTGCTAATCTTCTTTTTGATAATGGAATAAAGCTTATTGACCCAGATGAAGAGGGTTTTAATGATACTGCAAAAGATGTTGGTAGATATTGTGCATCAGTTTTCTTTAATAATTATGACTATTTTGGAAATGAAAAAATAGCCTCATTAGATATTGCTATGGCTTTTTTGGTGAATTTTGATGAATTTACATTAGAAAGGGCAAGATATTTTATTGGTGAGTCTTTTCTTTCTTTCATTAATTTTGATACTAAAACAACACCAAAAGAAACATTAAAAAAACTAGCAATAAATATGTTAACAAAAAAACAACCAATAATTAAAAGCTTGGAGGAATGCATTTGATGTATAAAAAAAGAAAAATAATATTTGATCTTGACGAAACCCTTTATGCTGATAGTTCTCTGAGACAAAGAAGAGAACAAGCCATTCTAGAATTTTTAGGAGATAAAAGTGAAGTATATTTAGAACTCAAAAAAAGCAAGGGAACTATCGCTTCCTTGAATGAAATGGGGATAAGCAAGGAAGTTTTTTATAATATCATTGAAAAAGTAGAGATTAATTTAAAGAAGGATAAAAAGTTAAGGAAAATGATAAAAAATCTTAAGAAGAAATTTGAAGTTATTGTTTTAAGCAATGTTTCTAAGAATCTAGTTAAAGAGACATTGGAAAAAATTGGGATTATTGATCTAATTGATAATTATTATGGGGCAGATTGTTTTAGTCAGCAAAAACCTTCTGTTGAATGTTTTTTTATGGTAGAAAGGGGGGATGTCTGCATAGGAAATAATTATGAAAAAGACTTAGAAGTTCCAAAAAGTAGGGGTGCAATTACGATTTTAATAGGAAAAGATGATAAAAGGTCAGATTTTTGCGGAAAGAGTATTTATGATATTGAACGAGTTATACAGAATATAGGGGGGATTAGGAGATATTTAGAATTAAGAACGACCGTTTTTTCCTAAAATTAATATTGCTACACCAATAAGTATCAAAACAGGGCAAACAAATAATGCAATAATACTACTGGCCATATCTGCCCATTTTGCAATAATAAACGCCTGATTTGCTAATGTAAAAAGATCAGTTATAAATAAAAAAACTGCTCCTAAAATCCATATCCAGCCCGATTTTTTTATCATATTCCTTTAAAGGTAATATACTTTAAATAGATTTTGGCAAACGGATTTCTGTTAGAACGCTAAGACAAAGCATTTTTAATCTAGAGAAACAATATAACCTCATGCCATACAAACTTTCGCCATCTGCACTAAGTCTTATGCACGAATGCCCAAGATGTTTCTGGTTAACAAATCATGAAGTCTGGAAAAGACCGGTAGGCATATTCCCAAGTCTGCCAAGCGGTATGGATGGAATTCTAAAAAAGCATTTTGACAAGTTTATGGAAAAAGGAAAGCTTCCTCCAGAACTTTATGAAAGAGAAGAATGCAAAAACCTAAAGCTTTTTGATGATAAATATATACTTGCAGAATGGAGAAATTCGAGAAAAGGTTTATGGTTTGAGGACAATGACGGGAATGTTCTCCATGGTGGAATTGATAACCTACTTGTAAACAAGGCAAATAACAAGATTATTGTTCTTGATTATAAAACAAGAGGCTTTCCATTAAAGGAAGATACGCATAAACATTATCAGAATCAACTTGATATTTATGCATTTTTGTTGGGAAAAATGGGAAAAGATGTTGAGGATTTCGCATATCTCTTATTTTATTATCCTAAAGAAGTTTTAGAAACCGGCGAGGTTATCTTTGACACGAATTTAAAGAAGATGAAAGTAAGTTCAGTAGATGCAGAGAAGTTGTGGAAGGGCGCGTTGAAGTTATTGAATTCTGAATGTCCCGGCAATAGTTGTGAATGGTGTCGGAAAATATCAGTTAAGTAACACTAAATATATTTAAATCAAGAATTATTCTGAATAATTTTTCATTTGCAAATAAGTTTTATAGTCGCGTTTTAATGAACTTCCTACTCCACCCGCAACAGCAGTAAGACCTACTCCTGCAACTGCTAAAAAAGTTTTTGGATATTCTTTGCAGTTAATAAAAGGTGCTGCAAGAACAGTTGCTAAAGCAACGGTTGCGCATATTTTTTCGAGTTTTGTTATTGCCATGATTAATTTTTTATTTAACAGAATCTATAATAATCTTTTCAATTGCTGTTGGTTGACTTCTTCCAGTTACAATATCTGCACTTGGATGTCCTGTAAATACTGCATTATTAAGAGCAGTATATCCTGCACAAAAAATAGCAAAAGTTGTGGCACCAGCATAATTAATTATTCTTCTTAATTGATTTGGTCCGTTATATATAATTTTCATAATATTTTTATGAGAAGCCAGTATTTAAATCTTTCGATTTGTTACTTCTTTATAGTAACTATAATTATCCCTTTTCTTTTTCACAGACCTCCGCCCACTAACCCAACCCCACCTTACTCTCTCACCTGCAGAATCTTATTCTGCTGATAAAACTCTTCCACACTATCTTTAACGCCTTTTACTCTCCACCAAGGCGGATTAGCAACAAAATCTCTAACTTCTCCCCCATATTTTGTTTGTCCTCTATAAATCATCTCAGGCAAATGAAAAGGAATCTTGCACGGGCTAAGCTTAAATCCTTCAGTATCAGTACTTCTTACTTCCAGCAAGTTTTTGCCCAAAAACCAAACTCCTCTTCTCAATACTGCTCTTCTTATAGCCACATCATGAATATGATTGCTGGGAGTTTCTTGCACATTATAGCTGAATCCAGCTTCGACATTAGAAGGAGCAGTGTCAAATACATTAGAGAAATTATCTACAAGCCATCCGAGTAATTCTGGTTTTGCCTTGAAATGCTCATAATATCCATCTTCATATAATTGAAGAGCTCCTGATTGACAAAGAACAATCTTTCCAAACTCCCATGCTATTCTCCAATTATCAGGAGAATATTGTTTATCAAATCGCTCTTGAAGTTCATTTCTCTTCTTTCCAAAATAACCGGGTCTGTCAATTGTTTTCCACATATTCTTTCCTCACTTGTTTAACAATATCCATTAATTTTCTTACTCGTAGACTATCAACAGGGAGTTGTGTATTTCCATGAGACTTAAAATAACTTCCAACAATTGCAGCATCTGCAATTGGTCATAAACATTTGAAAGATTAACTCCTGCGCCAATAATTAACGGGAAATCTTTAAGCACTTCTTTAAATTGTCTTAATTTTTTTATGGGTGTCTCTATTCCTGTTCCTTCTCCTGTTGTTACAATTGCATCGCACCTATATCTTCCTTGTTCTACATCTTCTTCTAATGTTCTTCCTGTCAGAGGTTGATACTTGAATCTTACTCCGCCTAAAACTATTAAATTTGGAAATCTACTTTTCTGCTCAGCATATCTAAAGCCAAGTCCCTGAACACTATCTAACTGAATAAAACTCGCACCATAATCTTGAGCCAATGCAAAAACTGAATCAGGATTTCTTAGATAATTAATTCCCAATTTAATATCCCATTGTCTTTTAGATATTTCTTTTAAGGAATCAATAAGTTCTTGCCCGTTTGCATGATAATCTTCTATAATTGCACCATTGACTCCTTCTTCTTGATAAATTTTTAATTCGCTTAAAGCTCTGTTAATTTTCTCTTCTAAGCTGTTTCCAGCAAGATGTATCATTCCGATAATGGGCTTTTCTACTGCAAATAATTTTCGGAATCTATTATTCATGAAAAAAATACTCATTAACTATTTATAAGAATTTATATGTTGGGCAGTACTATTCCTTCAAAAAATCACTAAGATTCACATCACTCTTATCTTCTGCCGGAATTCCTCTATTTTTAGCCAGTCTAACTGTTTCATAATTACCTGAGATTGCTAAAAATCTAACTAAACCAAGATATATTCTTGGTTTTAGTACTTCATATACTCTAAAAGAAGGCAAAACATCGAGAGAGAAAGGAAACCCAAAGTTTATGTCCATAATGACTCTTTGATATTCTCTGTCTTTTGCTTCAGCTATTAGTTCATTTAAGTCCGGAGCGATAAAAGGTTGATAACCCCTGATCCTAGCAAATATTGATGTTGAATTTGCTAAACCCTCATCATGAAGTCCGATTAGTATTTTTTTATCCATGTTATGTTTTTATTATATACTTTATCACCAGAACTCTTTCCCGCGGATGATTATTTTAAGTTTGTTTGATTTTTAAGTCTTCTGTGCGGGTTTATGATAAAAGTTAATTGATTGTTGAACCAACTCCCTACTATTTTTAAGAAAGAAAAAAGGGTTTTTAGAAGTTTGGGTAAGCGAACAAGTTTGTGAGGAAGAGCGATGGTATTAAGAAAATAGAAGAAACTTAATCACAAAATAAAAACATCCTCAATCTTCTTTCGCCCCAATGCTTTTGTTATCTTATGTGCAAGTTCAAGAGAGGGGTTATATCTTCCTTGTTCTAAAGAAATAATTGTCTGCCTTGTAACGCCAACCAGATTAGCCAGCTCTTCCTGTGTAATATTTAGCTTTGTTCTATAGAAAGTTATTTTAGTCCTCATATTTTCTTCCGAGAATAATACTTGAAAAGAATAGCATAGAGCAGCATCATTGCAGATTCAATTCCAATAAGAATGTTTCCAATGATTAAGCAGTAAGAAGAGAAATTTCTAAGTGATATCAAAATTATTCCTGCAGCAGCCAGTAATAATACAAAAGTAACTAAGACTACTCTCGAAGCCTTACCACCTATAGCATCAAGCCTTTCGTCAGTAAGAGGGAAATTTGCTTTTTTTCTCATTAAAGTTTCAAAGATAATAGCAACAATAAATATAATTAATGAAAGGATATAATTGCCTGCAGACACTAGAAGAACTATTGCTATAGCCAGTAAGATTACCATCAGCATCTTGTATATTTTGTATTGTTTGTATTCCATGTAAAATATATGTTACATCTGCTATATAAACCTTTCGGTTTATGTAAAAAGTATGTTACATTGGGTTTCGTGCGATACGAGCATTCCGCACGCTCCAAATTTTTCTTAGAGAAAAATCAACAGACAAAAACTGCTATTTACTCGACTCTGCATTAGTATATGTAGGCAAATATTGCTCAACAGGCCTTCCATCAATCTCAGAATAGAATCTCTTGCCCTTATACTCAATAAATTGTTCAGCTTTTGAATCACCAATTACATTTGCTCTTTCAACTTTGATTGAAGTAGATTCGTTATATTTCTTTAATGCTTTTGCTCCAGCAGATACTAGGACAACAGTTCCGGCAACTACACCCACAGTAGCAACTACGGCAATCAACTCTATAAGCGTAAATCCTTTATTTCTTTCCATAATTTTTTGACAATTTTAAGATACTTAAAGTTTTATATGATTTAACATATATTCTGAATAGAGCTCTCGCTCACTACTCAAAATCTCAAACATCTTTCCAGAAAAATAATATAAAAAAATCAAAAAAGATTCACCATTCTCCCAAGCCCATTTTTGAGGAAATAAAAGCGTCTGCTAAAAATGAACTTGCTCGACAAAAACACTTAACTTATACGAACGTGACTTTTAGTAACTGCATGCTGAAATCCTCACTAACAATACCCTCCAAAATCTCAACGACAGCAGAAATTTATAAACTATAAAACATATTAAATACGGTCAAAATGGGTGCAAAAGAATTTGATTACTACGTTTTCATAGATTATTCAGAGAACTATTTAGGATACTCCATAATCAAAAAGGAAAATATAAAAGAAATAAAACCAAAAATTTCTAAATTTGCACATTACAGAGAATTAAAGCATAAATCTGCTTATTTAAAATCAATAAAGAAACTAATTGACAAAGAGAATCTTCGTTCTTGCTTCTGCAAGCTTAAAATAAGAAAAGCTAATGAAACTCCGGAAATTTATTCAGATATTTTAGAATTTTTAAATGAGCATAAAAATTGTTTAATCTTCATATCGGTAGACAATAAACAATATCTAAATTTTGAAAAGATTATTAATATTATTGACGGAGATAATACTCGAGTTGTTAAAGAAAGCGAATTAAAAAAAGATAGTTTTGAATATAAATTAAGTCTAGTATTAGACACCATGTTAAATCTTGCAAGATTAAAGGATGAAAAGTTTTAATAAAAATAAAAAATTAGTAGGGTAAGAAGGTCCTTCAATCCTACTAACCACGTCAAGCGTGGGGTTCGTCAGGTCCTATTCCCCTATAATAGGTATAATAATAATTACTATTTAAATTTGCCGGTTTTGCTCTTCATTTTGTCGCGACAAAATGAAGGGAATCTATTTTAAATAATTTTCTATGCTTTAAAATTTTAATAGCGTTCTCACACAACAAAGATTTTTTTAGAAAAAAAATCAAAAAAGATGAAACAGACAAAAACAACTTAATCTTATTTGTGGCTTTTAGTAACTGCATGCTGAAATCCTCGTGTTCTCAGATCTTACACATCAGTTCTATCAACGTCGTCTTCTTCGACGGCCTACATTGTTTCGTCTTGCGGATGGCTTCGTGCTTAGATGCTTTCAGCACTTATCCATACGGCGCGTGGCTGCACAGCCTCCCCATGAGAACTGTTACACTAGAGGCGCCTAATCGCGGTTCCTCTCGTACTACGCGATCACTCCACTCAAACAATAACGTATCT
>Ga0247841_10013953_pt1 | contig 10159 bp, 15 predicted proteins | sample LaCruzMarch2015__2_FD_192410 | JGI IMG/M metagenome (GOLD analysis project Ga0247841, IMG submission 192410) | Freshwater microbial communities from meromictic Lake La Cruz, Castile-La Mancha, Spain - LaCruzMarch2015_18m | ecosystem: Environmental > Aquatic > Freshwater > Lake | place: Spain...
TAGTATATTTAACATTGTTTATATTTTCAATAGCTCTTTCATCGCCAGTAGTCAACGGGTTTATAACTCCGCTTCCGGGCGGGCCATAGCCAGAAAGTCCTCCTGCTTGAACAGTAATTACCTCTGTAGAGTCTGCTCCAAACTGGGAATTTATCGCAAGCTTTAATCCATCGCCTAAAGAAATCAGAGAAACAACAGCAATTATTCCAATAACAATTCCCAGTAAAGTTAGCCAGCTTCTAATTCCTCTTCTCCTAAGATTTTTAATAGCCATTATGGCGTAGTCTGATTTCATATTTCTAAAAAGTTTTTTATAATTTTTTTATTTATTTTATTATTCATTTTTTCAGGATGAAATTGAACACCATAAATTTCTTTTGTAGGATGTTTTACTGCTTCAACGTAATTAGCTGATACAGCCAATGTTTTCAAGAAAGTATTTTTTTTAACAATCCAACGATGTTTTTCATAGACTTTAAATTTTTCAGGAACGCCCACAAAGATTTTCTCAGAAGAAACTATTCTAATTTCCTTTTTTCCTTTAATCCACTTACTTTCTTTAGCGAGTTTTTCTCCAAAAGTAAAATTAATTAGCTCAAAACCCAAACAAATGCCTAGAATTGGCACTTTGCTTTTTTTTATAATTTCTATCTCTTTTGAGTACTCTTTCTTATGATTTTTCACCGCTAAAAAATTTCCACCTGAAAGAATGATATAATCAAATTTTTCATTCAGATAATTTATTTTTTCAAAGTCTATTATCTTGGCATCCCCTACCTCTTTTATCAAGTTAACCAAATATTTAGAGTGGTTATTAATAATAAGTATCTTCTTCATTATTTCCTCTTTGTTGTTTTTTCCAATCTTCCGTCTTTAAGCCAATAAACAATTTTTGCATGTTTTTGTGCAAGCTCAGAAGAATGTGTAACCATGATAATTGTTTTTCCTTCTTTGTTTAACTTGTCTAAAAATTGCATAACAATCTCACCAGTCTTTGTGTCAAGATTTCCGGTGGGTTCATCTGCTAAAATTACTTCAGGGTCATTTGCCAGAGAACGCGCGATTGCAACTCTTTGCTGTTGCCCTCCCGAGATGTTTAACCTTAGGTTAAGGTTCTCCCGCTAAATTTAGGATTTTTGTCGACGCTGACTAAAAAGCACTAAAAAAGTTGGCATTAAATTTTGAATGAGGTTAAACTCTGCAAAAATGAGCAGTTATGTGCTCCCCTGAGCTGAATTATAAAAAAATAAATCCTAAGGAGAAAAGGCAAATCCTTAGGATGAGGCTAAGTTTTCAGAGCTTTTCTTCTTTTTGGCTTTAGAATATTTCCACTTTTGGAGTTTAAGATATAGTAACTTTGCACCCTTTTTGTTGAGTTGAGGATAAGCTTGTTGTAAATCTTCTTCGTCATATTCTGCTCTGTCTTCTAATAAGTCATCTTTTCTAAAAGAATTAAACAATCTATCCACCTCTTTCTTCTTTAATGGTTGTTTTTTAACTATTATCATAATCTAAGAATAAGATGCAAGAATTTAAAGGTTGTTCCGACGATAACTATGATTATTATTAATGATAATAATAATTTCTTACATTTTATTTCTTGTGAGCTTCTACGAAATCAATCAGCTTATTTCCTTTGTCAATCCAATCTGTAAGTTCCTGACTGTCTTTGTAATTATTAACAACCGTCTTGGTCAGTTGACAAACCTGTGCATCATACTGTTTGCATATCTCCTCTGTTTGTTGGTTTAATGCTGTTTGCAAGGTTTCTTGAACATAGGTTGGGATTCCGATTAGAAACCATACATCATTCCATGCTTCTAGTGATGCTCTACCCTCATCTGTTGTAGGAATCTCTTGGATAAGACTGCCTGTAATGTTTGCTCCAGCTATGCAGATTATAAAAAACAGCACAGAAACACCAGTTAGAATTGAAAACAATCCGGGCTCATCATCTCTGTTGATATAAATCATTATTCCACAGCCAATAGCCGCTATGCCTGAAAGGATATAAAATAAAACAAATAGAGGAAAAAGTTTTACGGAGATATAATATAAGATAGCATATCCAAACACTGCTAAGACTATAATTCCCAATACAACATATCCAAAAATCTGCGTAATTAAATCATTCTTAGGCATAGGAAAGTAATTGAAAACATGTTTTTATGGATTTATATACTGCAGAATCGATTTAAAAATTTAGTATAAATAAGATTTTAGTTGTAATACGAATCCTATTAAAACAAATAAAAATCCAATTATGTTCCATTGATGTTTAGGTGGAATAAATCCATATCTTACCACCATACTATTTAATTTTATATGCCACTTCAATGTTTTAGTATTTCTATAAGCTGGTCTCCAACCTTGCCACCAATATCTTTTCCACCATTCTTTCTCTCCAAAAATTCTTTGATGGGGATAATCAATAATAGCAACAGCAGTTAATATGAAAACGCCAATTATATCAAAAACCAAACCAATAATAGCTAAGTTCATTTTCCATCGCACCAAACACAGGATTCTTTAGGACAATCACAATTAAGCATTTTTATTGCTTTTGTAAATAATTTTTCTGCATCTTCTGGGCTTATTTTCATCCTCTTTAAATCTGTATTAAAGACTACTTCTCCAGTTTCTAAAACTTCTTTTGGATGATAGAATAACAAATAAGCAAAATTTTCTACTTTGTGTCCTAATTTCTCAAGAAGCCAAGCATAAATGTTAAGCTGGTCTTGATAGTGTTCGTGAGTGTCTTCTTTTAATGGAAAGCCACGAGTTTTATAGTCAAGAACAACCAACTTATTATTTGTTTTATTTACAAGCAGATTATCTATTCCACCATGTAAAATGTTGCATTCTTTGTCTTCAAACCATAGTCCTTTTCTTGAGTTTCTCCATTCTTTTAATAATTCTTGGTCATCAAACAATTTAAGATTTTTACATTCAGAGTTATCGCATAGTTCAGGAGGAAGTTTTCCCTTTTCCATGAATTTATCAAAATGTTTTTTTAAAACACCATCCATTCCAGAAGGAAGACTCGGAAATATTCCAACAGGTCTACTCCAAACTTTATGCACGGATAGCCAAAAACAACGAGGGCATTCATGCATTAAGTTTAATGTTGATGGCGATAATTTGAATGACATTGTTATTTATCAAGGGATTTAATGTTTAAAATCCTATCTTTTATTGTAGGATGATTTTTTAAGTTTGATTTAATCAGCCCCTGTTTTTCAAAACTATTCAATTTATTCAAGAGACCTAATACAGACACAGAACTTGTTTTAATAGAAGCATATCTATCTGCATCAAACTCTTCTAATTGGCTGACTTTATATCTTCTTTTTTCTTTATTGAATACTCGTTTCAAAGGTAACCAAAAAAAGAGCTTAATCCCTGTAGAAGATTTAGTGTGATAAATCTCATGCCAGACCGCAGATATTTGTTCTTCTTTGCTTAATCTATAAAATAAATCATCGATTAAAATCCCATAAAACTTTTTGAAAGCAACAATGGGCTTTTTAGGTTTTTTTATATATATTAAAGGAAAAATCTTTCTGTTATTCAATTTAAATTTGACTAATTTATATCCATTAATGTTACAAACAATTTTTGGAATTATAAATTTCATTTATCTCTCCTTAAAGGTTATCCAAAAATCAAGATAAACCAATCCTATAATTATAGCATTGGGGATAATTATGTTAACCCATCCAGTCATATTAGAAATAAAATTATCTGATATGGTCTTGCCAAGATAAGAACCAACAATAGTTCCAACAAGGATATATACCAAAAATACTAAATAACCATGTCCTTCGTGTTGGGTTTTTGTTGTTCCAAGAAAAGGAATCTGGATTATACCCTTTTCACCTTTGATTAACAAGGATTTAGCGACATCTGCGATTAAATACGCTATAAGAATAGACACTATGTATTTCCAACTATTGGGATAGATGTTGTAAAAAATTAATAATATCCCAAGAGAAAATAATATGGCAAACCATTTCTTCTCTAATTTTTGTAATAATCCCATTTATCTCCTCTTAAACTCTTCTTCAGTGATGATAGTATCAAATCCTCCAACCTCTAACCCTTTATGCTTGCTTATACCCGTATAAGCCAAGCTGGAATCTTCATATCTTCTAAATTTAAAAACAGCATCATTCATTAGATTACTATTAAATAATCCCAGACCGACTAATAACTCAAAATCTTTTACGGTTAGCCCAGTAACTTTTTTAAACAAACTTGGTTCGAGCTTGGTTATAACATCTTTTAAAGTTCTTTCTCTAAAGTCAGTTAGATACATAAAAATAGGAATACGTGTAGCAAATTTAATTAATTTTTGTTGTATTTCTTTTCTTTTGCTCATATACTCTTTTTCTTCTTCGGATAATTTCTTTTTCTCCTTAGGAGATATATTTTCTTGTTCCGCCAATTTCTTTTTAGCCTTTTTAACTGCTTCCGACTTATTTATAATTGTCTCAATATCTTTATTCAAGTTTCTAAACCCCTCAATACTCATTAATGCTTTCATTGCTCCTGGATTCTTTAAGAGCCGATTTAGTGTTTCATTATCCACATTTACAAGCAATGCACTCTCCCATCTTCGTGCAAGTAATGTTGAAGTTGTTCCGCTCATGGCAATATCAAGAACTCCAGCAGCATCAATTTGTTTCATTGAACTTCCATCATAAGCAAGAACTGGTAAAAAATCAATAAATTCCTGAACTTTTTTTTCAGAGTCCATCTTTTCATTAATATTTAATTTACAGCTATAATCTGCAATTTGTTTTAGTGCTCTATTTGGGGCGAAATCAAAGACGTAACATTCTTTTTTTATTACTTCTTCTTTATTGGGAGATTTTCCATCAGGGTTCTTAATCGTCCAAGGAGATTGAACTCTAAAAGCCGCCTGAAAATAAGTTTCTGGACTAGATAAATTTCTTAGCATAAAAATTCCAGTCCAAGGTTTTACTGTTACGCCTGTTGTCAATTTTCCACAAGAAAGAGTTATAGATTTACTTTTTAACGGGCCCTCCATTGCTCTTTGAACTGGGGGAAGAGCATCTATACCTATGCCTGCACTTGTTCCTGCTGCAACAACAATATTATAATCATGATAAAACTTATTTTGTTTTTGCATCAAAAGATTATACATTGCATTACAGGAAGCAACATTAGGTAGAAACCAAAATGTGTGAGATAGAACATTTAAAAGTCTAGTATCTGAAAACGGAAACGGAGGTTTTTTAGCACCCAATTTAAGATTATCTAAACTTGTTTCCAAATAATTACCTCTGATTAAATCAAGCCATTTTTGGACTTCATTTTCATAAAGGAATTTTGCTTCTTTTCCAGTGCCACTTGCAGTAAAAAAAACATTAAGATCAAAACGGTCGAATTCTCCTCCGCTAGCAATATGCATTATAGAATCAGGTAATTGATAGGTTAAAAGAACCATCTTTGGAAGAGCTAAATAGGGGTTGTCTTTTACTTTCCATTTCTCTTTTGCTCTTTGTTCATCCGTATAAGTCCAATGAAATATTTGTTCTTCAATAAATTCTCCAGAAAGAATTGCTCTAAAGGGTGTCCCAGATAGATAGAGATATGCTCCCGTTTTTATAGGAATAATTTTTTCTAAGTAATCTACTCTATCTTGTTCCTCAATTGTATCTTCTGATTCTACTTCTTCCTTTATAGAATATTCTTTTTCCTCATCAAATAAACCCCTTGCTAACTCTCTCCAAGCACCATAGTGGTATTCGTCAAAAATAACACAATCCCAATTTGTTTCATGAACCCATTCATTTTTTGTTTTAATTCCCCCTATATCATTTTTACCAAGATAATCTTGAAAAGAACCAAAACAAACAAACGGTTTCTTTTTATTTAAGTTCTCATATTTCAATCCATTATGTTTAGAAACAAATTGCCAACCTTCAAAGTCGATATGATTCATTAAATCATCTTTCCAAGCGTTTTCAACAGCAGGTTTAAAGGTTAAAACTAAAATCTTTTTCCAACCCATTTCCTTAGCAAGCTGATAAGAAGAAAAAGTTTTACCGAATCGCATTTTTGCATTCCATAAAAAGTGAGGGGTTCTTTTAGCATCTTTTTTGTAGCTCTTAAAATAATTAACTGCTTTCTTAATCGCTTCTTTTTGTTCTGGTCTTAATTTATGACTTAGAGTTCTATTTTCTTCATTTTCAATTCCTGTTTTAAGTGCTAAAACTGCTGCCTTTACTTGTTCAATAGAACATTCAAACCATTCCCCTCCCTTATGGTTTACTCCTTTTTTCTTGAGGTATCTATGAACTGCGTGATCATCAAAAGAGCTACCATCATTACGCATAGCAGAGTCTTCAAAAACAATCTTGTAAGGTATATCTCCTGGTCTTTTTGTAGGGTATTGTTCAGAAACTCTTTTTTGAACCTCAACAACAGTATAACCAATTTTCAGTAAGCCCTTATAAGTTATATCGGTATAAGCATAAATCTTTGGGCGAAGATTTGTTTTTTCAGAAAATAAATCTTTAGTTGTCTTCAGAGCCATTTTCTTCCTCATTATTATTTTCTAAATTTTCCTTTTCTGGTCTGACCATGCCCTCAATAAAATCAATTTCTTCTTTAGTTAAATTATATTTTTTATAAAGTTCTTCGTCAGTCCAAGTTTTAGAAAAATCTTGATTAGGAATGAAACCATAAACTTTAGCTGTTGCATCTTGTGTTATTTTCTTCAAGGTTAATAAAAAATGGAAAAACTTTGTTTGAGTATAAGTCAAGACATTTTCAGCATATTTTTTTGTTTCATAAGGTCCGAAAACTATATACGTCTCAGTGCAAATAGAGTTAGGTTCACCGATTATAGGATTTAACCAATCAGTTTTACTATCTCCACTGCCTATAGCTTTCGGAACATATAATTTCCACTTATGTAACCACTCTTTATTTTTATTTATTACAAAACTCTTTGGTAAGTAACCAATTACATGATTCCCATATAACTTTACAGAAGAAGAGTCTCCCGTAGGCAAAAAATTATTAAAATTTGTTGGAAGATCGAAGGGTTTTCTTGAACTAACATTTATATTAAACAAGGCTTCTTTTTTAGATCTTATTTTACTTAAAATAGGAAGAGCTTCATTATATCTAATAAATACATCACAATCTTTCTCTAAAAGAGGTCTTTCTAAAGTAGAAATTATATTATTTTTCTCATGTGTTATAACTTTACATAAACCGGGATTATCTCTATCCCAAAGAAGATAACAAACACCGCCCTTGATATCCACTCCAGGAAAACACTCTTGGGCATTTAAAAAATCATGCAAAATTCTTATTCTTTTGTCATTTAACATTTTGTCTCTAAATTCATCTAATCCTTTTCCTCCCGAAAACCATCTTGAAGGAATAATCATAGTTAGAAAACGAGGATTAAGCTTTTTAGCTTGTTGAACAAATTTATGGTAAAGAGGTATGGCACTAGCTTGTGCTCCGCCATCGCTCAACTGATAAGGTGGATTTCCAACGATTACATCGAATTTCATTTTAAATATCTCCTCTGGTTTAAGAGTATGTATAAATTGATAAGCATGTGATTCGAGTTCGTCTCCTCTATCATAAACTTCTTTACTCGCTCCACAATGAATACATCTCTCACCCTCCCAAGTATGCTCTATTTTATAAAACTTTATATTGCCATCATTATTTTTAAAATATTCACATACAGAATACTTTCCATTTGCATTTTTAGAGCAGTATAAACTTCTCCTGGATAAGAGAGATGTTAATTCAGTTATGGCAATACCGTAAAGTTGGTTACTAAAAATATGATTTATTCTTTTTTGTCTATTAGGTATTTTTCTCTCTAATCCTTTAATTAATCTCTTAGCAATTTCTCTTAAGAATACACCTGTTTTGCATGCAGGGTCTAGAAATTTTGCATCCTTATTACTCCATATTTCCTTAGGTAACATATCCAACATTTCGTTTACAACTTTAACAGAAGTAAAAACTTCGTCATTACTCAAATTGGCAAGACAATTTAAAACATCGGGATTATAATTAACTTTATCCATTATCGCTTTAACTCCATGTAATTTATAATAGGGTGGTCCTTTAAAACATTTGGCAAAATAATTCTCTCTCCAGTATCACTATCCGTAGTATAGCTCCATGCTAGTGTTGGGGAAAATATATCTTTAAATGAGTATTCTTTTTGTTTTAATCTCGCATCATTATAGGGCATAGACCATTCAGAAAATACTATTGGCTCCCCTTTTGTATCTTTCATAGTAAGAGCATCACCACAAACAATATTCTTTTCCAAAATAATCTTCAAAACCTCTAAAAATTTTTCATTTGTATTTTTCTTAAAAATTGATTGATATTCTTTTAAAAATATTTCAAACAATCTCTTTTTACATTCTTCAACATTATCCTGAAGTAAATCTATTCCATAAATACTAGAAATCACAATAACAGAATATAGTTCATAGTCATATTGACTGCCTTTATATTTCTGCCCCAATATCTTCAATTTTCTATTTAAAACTTCAACCAAAAAATTACCCGAACCACAAGCAGGTTCTAAAAATCTAGAGTCCATTCTTTCAGTTTCATTTTTTACTAAATCGAGCATAGCATTTACTTCTCGTTCATGTGTAAAGACTTCTCCATGGTCTGCTACTCGCTTTTTTGTTTTTACTTGATTATTTACAGCGTTTTCCATTTTTATTCTAATCTATAAATTTATTTCTTTCTTCCAAAGATACTTTGTTTATTTTTGCTTGTAACATAGGCTCCACCCATAGTAATTGGAATTGTTACCTTTATTTCTTTCGGATAAGTAATGGGATTCTCTAATTCTAAAACTTGTGCTTTTTTTGACTCCCTTCCTTCAGCATATAATCTAAGCTCCGACTCTGAAATCATGAGTCGCTTTTTAAATTTTTTTAATATCTCTAACATGTCCATATAGCTAACATTTTTTATTTTAGCTTCTCCAATAACACTTTTATTTAACCCCGAAACGTATATGTATAACTTCTTTCCTTTCTCTAACCTTATTTCAGTCTTTCTAGTAGGTTCATGTGGCAGATATTTTACAAATACATTCTTTCCTCTTTCAAGAATATTCCCAGCTATATCTTGTGGAAGAGAGTAAATTACTCCTTCAATTTTTTGATGGTTTTGTGTCATATTATTTCGTTAAACTCCTACTAAGAACAATGAAGATACACCTTAAAAAGTCTTTGCACAATTAAATCCCGAAATCCCCTATCCTTTTTTCTGCGGAAATATCTTGTTGAATTCAGAATTGATATAATCATACTGCGCTGCAAACCTCGGATTTTTCTTAAGGTCTTTTTCGATGACTTCTTTAAAATATTTCTTAGTCCTTTTACTCTTTGAACAATTGCCTTTTATCAAACCAACTGCAAACCACATCAATCCTGCTTCTCTGAGTAGACTTTCATTTGATTCTCTTAATTCAGCTACAATATCTTTCTTAATTTCTATTTTAGCTCCACAGCTATTACAAAACTTACTTTCTTCTGCTAATACCTCTTGGCAATTATTACATTTCATTTTTCCATTATGAGTGTAGTCCCATCACTCATACACCTACATCTTCCCATCTTAAAACCCTTAAACTTCTTCTCCAATACAGAACCAATATCTAAAATCTTATCCACTGTAGAATCAACATTGTTCTTATCTTTAATTGTTATAATGATTTTCATAATAAATAAAATTTACACTATTATTTATTTGTATCCCATTAAGACTTAACATTTAGTTCTTCCTGTGCAAACTTGGTATTGTAAAGCTGAATCCATCTTCTGATTACAGCACTGAATCGGTGTTTGGCTTTTATAGCTTTGAAATGTTTCTCATCAACAGCAATGTTCCTTTCAAACTGCTCTAACTCTTTTTCGAAATCTTCGCCATAATAGACTTGTCTTTTGTAATAAGCTCTTCTTGTCATTTTTGTATTTCCCGTCGATAATTTAACATTTTTATTAATAAGCTTACCCAATTGTAGAATATAAACGTTGCTCTTAGGAGTATCTTATAAAATTTTATTATGAGTATAGCATAAGAAAACATCCATTTTAATTTACTAATATAAATGAAATAGCTT
>Ga0247841_10013954_pt1 | contig 10159 bp, 9 predicted proteins | sample LaCruzMarch2015__2_FD_192410 | JGI IMG/M metagenome (GOLD analysis project Ga0247841, IMG submission 192410) | Freshwater microbial communities from meromictic Lake La Cruz, Castile-La Mancha, Spain - LaCruzMarch2015_18m | ecosystem: Environmental > Aquatic > Freshwater > Lake | place: Spain...
CGCTAGTAACCGTAGGTCAGCTATACTACGGTGAATACGTTCTCGGGTCTTGTACACACCGCCCGTCAAGTCAGGAAAGCCGGTAACGCCCGAAGGGCCCAACAGGGCACCACGGTGGGATCGGTGATCAGGACTAAGTCGTAACAAGGTATCCCTATCGGAAGGTGGGGATGGATCACCTCCTTTCTAAGGAGAATCGTCCGTCGATCAAAAGACGGTTCGATACGGTCGATCGTCTGATGCTCGTTCTTGAGTATCGAGACGAAAATCCTATGCTAAACCTTAGCATAGGTGCGTACTTTATCACTATTTAGTTGGAAAAGAATTTCAATACAGATTACGAATATACAAATATTACGAATCCTGTAGGAAATTTATTAATTCCAAAGAAACACTCGAAAGAGTGCTTTTTTGTTGTAATAAAAATAGAGGTGATGATTGTGAAAAGGCAGATAGGTTTCTCGGCTCGCATGACAAGATTCGCTGAGAGTTGGAATTTGGGAAAATGGCGAGGTGCCGCCACGATTCTGGCCAACTCACGCGATAAAGTGAGCAACAGTCGAAAGCCATCTTTTTAATCATGTTTTATAAAAATGACTTTAAAAAACCGTGATATTTACAACGGCCGTTGACATTTACACGATAATTTCAATACAATATAATGGTATTATGGTCAGATATTCTAAAGAATATGGAGATATATTCAACAATGTTTTTACCTGGGGGATTGAATCAGCCTTAAGGATTATTTTAAATGTAGCAGAAAATTATCGGATAAAAAAATTCAATAAAAAAGAATTTTATGAGGATATAAACGATCGGTATAATAACAAATTAACAAAACGTCAGATCTCAGATATATTTTATGAACTAAAACGGAATAAATATATTGAATTTGACACTCAGGATGGGGAACGGTCAATAAAGTTAACAAATAAAGCGAAAATTAAATTAATTGAGGAAATTGTTAATAAGGAATCAAATGATAAAGAAAATCGCTTCATTTCTTTTGATATTCCGGAACGTTTGCATCAAAGAAGGGATAACTTTAGAAGGGCCATAAAGAGAATGGGCTTTCGTGCCATTCAGCAGAGCCTTTGGGTGATAAATAAAAATGTCGGTGAAATGGTCGAGATTGCAGCACAAGAATATGGGGTTGAGGAATATGTTGCTTATATTGTTTCAAAAAAATCAAACATAGACGAGCATGTAGAAGAAGTATTGAAAATAGAAAAACCGTGATATTTACAACGGCCGTTGATATATCAACGAGATTTGTATTTTCAATGATTTGTTTATTTGGTGTGTTCATTGGATCATGAACTATAAATATGATTTAATTAAATTAAGAATTAGATTAATGAGTTTATTTGGGGTAAAACGAAGAAATATTAAAGAATCTTGAGGTAAATGATGAAAAAAGATGATGGGTTAGCTTATACGTTTATGGTAGCGGGAGTTGTTCTTTTTAAAGATGAAAAATATTTGCTTGTGCAAGAAAAGAAGCCCGCATGCTATGGAAAATGGAATTTGCCAGCTGGTAAAGTTGATGAAGGCTATTCAATAGAAGAAACAGCGATTAAAGAGGCTAAGGAAGAATCCGGATTTGATGTAGAACTTGGAGAAAAGTTGGGAACTTATCAAAATAAGGTAGACGAGCCAGTTAAGCATATCTTTGAAGCAAAAATTATCAGAGGAGAGCTTGCATTTCCCGAGGATGAAATCCTGGACGCAAAATGGTTCACTTTTCAGGAAATATTAAATATGAAAAATGAGCTTAGGGTTGACTGTGTGTGGCGGGCGATTGAAAAAGCAGAGGAGTTAATATAATTCTTAAATTTGTTTGGGCTACATTGAAATTCAGAAGCCTTTATTATTGATGACTTTGAATTTTAATCATTGAAACCGTAAAATCTCTAACTAGTATGAAAAATTCTTTCTTGGAAACAAAAAAATGTGACGAACTTCTTTCGGAGTACCGAGCAGCAGGTAAAAAACAAAAAGGAAAGCTGCTCTCTTTTGATATTAAAAATTATTTTGGTTCTGATGTAACGGTTTATAATCCAACTAAGCCGATTTCAGACAAAAGTGGAAGGTTTTTGCTAGCGCGAGTCGAGCCAAGGGCTTCTGAAAAGTCCAAAGTAGTATTCTTCAAGGAGCAGGATAAAAAGTGGAAGATTTCCAATCATCCAATTTTTGATTTACAGGATCCTTTTTATGTACAAAATATTCAAGGGTGGCAAATTTTTGGTGGTGTGAAAACGTATGAAAAAGAGAATGGTAGAGTGGATTTTCAAACTGTTTTTTATAAATACAAAAAATGCTCTACCGAACTGGTTAGAAAAGACGGAATTTTGTCTGTGCCTTTTGCTAAAAGTCCGATTGGTATGAAAGATATTCGACTGATTGAGTTGTTAAGTGGGAAGATCGCAGTTTTTACGCGACCAATGGGCGGAGAAGCCGGATTGGGAAAAATTGCTTATATTGAGATTGATTCGTTAAGCGATTTACAAAAGGCGATTCCGAAAGCAAAAATTATTGATAATTTGTTTTGTGAAAATGAATGGGGCGGAGCAAACGACCTCTATCTTCTTCGCAATGGAAAAATTGGAGTTTTGGGCCACATTGCTCAGTTTAAGGGGAAAATAAAGAATTATTATGCCGTTTCTTTTGTTTTTGATCCCAAGACGAAGAATGTTTCCGGAGTTAATATTTTGACAACGGTAAATGATTTTCCTAGAGTAAAGTCCAAGAGAAAAGATCTTGCAAAAATTATTTTTAGCGGTGGGATGGAAAGAAATGCTGATGGCACGGCATCGCTCTATGTTGGGATAGGTGACATGAACGCCGGTCAAATTAAAATTACGGATCCATTTTTGAATTTTGAAAAGATGGGCACATAGTTTAAAAAATGATTTTTATAAAAAAAGACAATATGAATATTGTCTTTTTTTTTGGTGGGTACAAATGGACTTGAATCTCTAAACTCGTCATTAGACTCAAATACGATTAGATCTTCATAGCATTCTTGCTGGTGGGCATGGGAGGACTCGAACCTCCGACCCCGTCATTATCAGTGACGTGCTCTAACCAACTGAGCTACATGCCCACGAGCAAGAAAAATATTTTAATTGTATTCGGATTACGTTTTGTCGCCTTTCGGCCATTTTGTATCTTGTATGTAGCGACGCGTTTTAATTTCAACCAGAGGCTGATCTTTATGCCCAAGTCTCCAATAAGAGTACCAAATTTTGATCCAATTTTCAAGAACGCGAACTAGATCTAATTTATTTGCAAAAACGGTTCGATTTTGATACTTTAATTGATAAGTTCTGCTTGGGAACTTATCAATTTCTGGGGGGGCTCAAGGATGGCAACTAAAGACGACAAAGAGCTACTGTGCCAATCGCTCGATTTCAAGTGCCCTAAATGCGGTGATCCCGTACCTAGCACCGAAGGAACAGTTGAGAGTCTTAGGTGCTTGAATCCAGAATGCAATGCTTATACAGATAAGCCAACTGAGTGGCTATCTGCTGCATGACCGACAGTCTCTGAAAGTTTTTAAGGCCAGCGCACTGAAGCGTTGGTCCCTTTTTTAAGTGATTATTGGTTAAATATTTGACTAAGTATATCCGTGAAAGATAAAATTATAGAATAAATTAACAATTAAGCGAAAAGAAATATGGATAAAAAAATAAAAGTCGGACTAATTTTTGGCGGGCAGTCGCCTGAACATGAGGTTTCAAAAATGACTGCTAAATCAATTCTGGAGAATATCGATCGAAACTTTTTCGACGTTACGGAGATTTACATTGATAAAGACGGCGGTTTTGACGAAAACTTATTATGCAATATAGATGTGGCTTTTTTGGCAGTTCATGGTCCAAATTGTGAAGACGGAAAACTTCAAAAGATGCTCGAAGATAAAGGTATTAAGTATACTGGATCTGGTGTTGCGGCAAGCAGACTCAACATGGACAAAATAGAGATGCACGAAGTCTTTCATAATGCTGGCTTAAGTATTGTGAAATTTTTGGGTTTTGATAAAACAATCGGAGATGCTGAGATTATTAAAAAAACAGAAAAAGAAATTGGTTATCCCTGTTTTATTAAACCGAACAATACTGGTTCTTCGATTGGAATTTCAAAAGCGACAAATATTCATGAATTGAGGCAAGGGATGCAAAAGGCTTTTAAGTGCGATGAGAAAATAATTGTTGAAGAAGCAGTAGCTAATCCGCGAGAAATTGAGGTCGCTATTTTGGGCAATGATAATTTGATGATTTCTGAGCCAGGAGAGATTGATTCAAATGGTGAATTTTATTCGTATGAGACAAAATATTTTAAACCGTTTAATACAAAGATGGAGACGGAGTTGTCGGAAGAAAAGAAAAGAGAATTAAAAAATCTAGCAGAAAAAGCATACAAGGTGACTAGCTGCAGGGGGTATTCGAGAATTGATTTTTTAATAGATAAAGATGAAGAAATATACATAAATGAAATAAATACACTTCCTGGTTTTACTAAGATTTCGATGTTTCCAAAACTAATGGGAGAAGCGGGAATTCCTTATAAAAATTTAATAACAAAAATAATTAATCTTGCTCTAGAATAGTCATGTAAAGTTATGGGTTAGAAAGAAGCAGCCTCAGGGCTGTTTTTTTGTTGCTGTTCGCCCTTGCCAAGATAGCTTTTTCGTGCTATTGTATCTATGGTTCTGAGCGACAAGGAGGTGGCAAAAAATGCTAGTTTTAGCACGCAAAGTCGAACAGTCTATCGTAATCAACGATAACATCGAGCTTCTGGTAATTGAAGTCCGTGGCGACCAGGTTCGTCTGGGTATAGAAGCTCCCCGCTCCATTCCTGTTCACCGCAAGGAATTGCTTGAACAGATCAAAGCGGAGAACGCTACGAATGTGGCTCCTGAGGAGAACGGTCTCTAAAAGTAGAGCGCAGTTGTGGTATGATAACTACGCGCTACTATCTATTTCATGGCGGGAGGGAAGGAAAATGGATTTTCCTTGGAGTGTACTTATAGTTCTTGTTCTTGGATCTATATTGTACACAACAAAGATTCTCGATGTGTTAGTGATCGGGCCGCTAACACATATCATTGTTTTCTTGAGTAATCGTATGAATAGTGCGTACGATAGACTCAGTAGAGACAATAAGAGCCTCTTGTAGCACATATTGTGCTACTTTCGCGGGTTTGGCGTACTTATTTCGCCGGCCCGCTTTTCTTTTTTAGAAGTATATATCTCGTTTGCCGTATTCAATTAACCCTGAGCGTTTTAGGGTCTTTTTTTTACTTTTATTTTTTCTAATTGATAATTTATTCAAATGTTCGGCATGATTCAAGGTTGCTCTGTAATAAAATATTTTGCGAAACTTTGACAAAAAAATAATCACCATCTAAGTGGTGATTGATTCTCAATTTTATTAAGAGGTGGGTTGGGGCCGAGCGGGGGATCCCGCTCGGCCGATTCATCTAACGCCAACTTGACTCTACGTCACTGAGTGATATTTTGCCCTCGATTGGTCTTTTGAACCTCAGCCGATAGCAGTGCTTTCTGTCAACGGAGAGGTATTCCACAGTCCTTGAACATCCTGGCTTGATACCTAGCGTATTGAGTTCTATGGAGCTTAATTTGTCATGGGCTTCGCCATCTATAATAAGTTCAGATGGCAGCCTTTCGGTTCTGTTGATAAAGTCTAGAAGGGCTTTCTTTATCTTGTTTGTATTCTTGGCATCTTTTCCTGCTGTTTGTTGCTCTAGTGAGCAATCGTTCAACACCAGGGAGCAATCTGGGCTCGTTGCCACAACCATTCCCTTGTCCTCCATGCTCTGTAATGGGATTTTGACTATATCTTACTATTATTTGCTCAATATGTCAATGCGAAAAAACCGGCTAACAGAGGTACACTTTGTTTTTTATTATCAATAGTCGTCATGTCAAGCCATTGGTGAAGCTTCCAAGGCGACCTGCCTGCCGCGGCAGGCAGGGACATATACAAATTACTTGAATATTTAAATTAATATAAGATTCATTAATCTGGAGATTTCTCGTCATTCGACTCAAGCCGCAGCTCATGATGTCGAAATGACAACTATTTTGAGTCGATTTTGAAAGTGTACCCCTGTCAGGGAAAACCGGAATATCGGTAGTTGTCGATTATAAAATTGTTTACTCTAAATCAGATGGATTTATTCGTGGCAATATTTAGAGTAAAATATAATTAAATCGGAGGGGTTTATCGAGAAAAGTTCTAAAAAACTTGGTTTTACTCTCATTGAGATAATGATCGACATCTCGGTTATTGCGCTTGTTGCCACAGGCGTACTTTCGGCGTATTCAGCTAGCTTCAAAGCAATGGAGCTCGCCAAAGCAAAAACTGCCTCTGTAGCTCTGGCAAATGAGAAAATGGAAGAAATTCATAATATGTCCTACAATAGCTTAGCGACAGAACACGGTCTCATATATCCTCAGGGAACAATTAAAGACAATGAAGAATTTGTGCGGCGTGGCGTAAAATTTAATGTTCATACGATAATATCGTATGTTGATGATGAGTACGATGGAAACGCTGATGGGTCAATTGTCGGCAAGCCAAAAGATCTTTATCCTTATGATTATAAAAAAGTTGAGGTTGTGGTTTCTAAAATTGGTAGAACCGGACATCTGGCGCAATTAACTACGAATATTGCAGCAAAAGCAGCTGAGACGCCATCCAACACAGGTATTATAAAGCTTTGCGTCGTCGATTCTACTGGTGTTCCAGTGCCGGGCGCGACTTTAACGATTCAAAATTCTAAAGTAGATCCAGCAGTGGATATTTCGGGCGAATCAGGGACAAGCGGATGTATTATGATCCCAAATTTACCGCCGGATAGTCAAAATAATTATCATTTAACGGCAACTAAAGATGGGTATTCAACCGATATGACTTATCCGAGAACTTCTCAAAATCCAAATGAAGAACATCAAGATGTGAACGTCCTTGTTCAGAACGTTACTAATAAAATATTGGTTATTGATAAGCTTAGTACTATGGAAATAAATTTTGTTGATTCGAGTGGCAATCCTTTGCCAAATGTTAGTTTTCACATGGAAGACTCCAAAGAGATTTATTTTAATCCTACAACATATAAATATTCGGAAGATTTAATTACTGATGCTGGCGGTTATATGAAAATAACCAATATAGAATTTGGTGATTATAAAATTACAACCGGAAGCGGAACAATCGCCGCAACTTCTCCTTATCAGCCAGTGGGGCTTAAAGCCGGTATGAGCTTGACAGTGCAGGTTATGATGGCTAATTCTTCAACACAGCCCATAATTTTATCTGCTAATCCTTTAAGTGGAAAAGTCGATGATGTTATATATGTAACTATTATTGGAAATAATTTTGACAGTTCGATTAGCGCTAAGATTGTGAATCAATTGGGAATCGAAATTGTCGGGTCAAATCTAACAGTAACGGGAGATGATATGATCGATACGGAATTCGATACCCATGGAGCTGAGATCGGATTTTGGAATATTGTGGTTACTAATCCTAACGGGGAGAGTACGAAACAATTAAACGGTTTTGAGATTAAAAATGAATAAATTCAGACAAAACAAAAAAGCTTTTTCTCTAATCGAAATGGTAGTGGTGGTGGCTTTGGTTTCCATGATTACAGTAGTGGTTACGGCTTTTCTTTCGGAGAGTATTAAGACTTATAGACTAAAGCGTCAGAGCGTGGAGCTCGAGGGAAAAGCTGCACAGGCGATGCGTGAATTTGAAATAACTACGCGGGCAGCTGATAAAATCATCAAAGCAAATGATAATGAATTAATATTTCTTCGCTATTTTGATTTAACAAGTGTTTTTCCAACCCAAGTTAGATATTTTATAGATGGAAATAAGTTTAAGATGGGGCTCACACAACCTTCTGGGACTGATCCGAATATTGTTTATCCGCCTGAAAATGAAACAATCGAGTTGTTAATAAATGATGTTGTAAACGCCGATTTGCTTTTTAAATATTTTGATGGTTCTAATGCTGAATTAAGCTTGCCAATTAACGTTACAAATTTGAAGATGATAAGCCTTTCGATCTCACTTGATAAGAATGGTGATTTGCCGCCAGCTTCGATCGTAGAAACAACGAAAGTTTCTCTTCGGAATATGAAGGACAATCTTTGATTTTACAATCAAAGAAATTTCTAAATCCTAATTTCTAATTTCTAATCAAATCCAAAATCATAAAATTTAAAATGACAAAAAATGATAATCAATACCCGGGTCATCCTGAACTTGTTTCAGGATCCCATCATCTAGGCGCTAACGCTGTCATGAGATTCCGGATCTCAAGCTTACAGTCCGGAATGACGAACAGGGCAGGGTTATTTACCAAAAAGAAGGGGAGCTATCTGCCTGTTATTTTAATGGCCTCGGTTTTATTTTTGGCTTTTTCGACAGCCATAATCACACTTTCGATGTCAAACGTAAAAATCGCTAATCTACATAATAAAAAAATTACTTCAATGTCAATTGCCGAGGCTGGAATAAATTACTATCTTTGGCATTTAGCTCATGATAATACAGACTATTGCGACGGACAACCAACGTGCGACAGTAATTCTTCTTTTATACATAATTACACAGATGATGCCGGCAATGTTTTGGGAACGTATGAACTTTTCATAACTCCTCCATCGCCCGGTCAATCTTCTGTTACGGTGAAGTCGGTGGGCAAGGTCAACGGCACAAGTCCTACTCGCACCGTTATTACTACTATCGGAATGCCTTCATTTACAAAATATACGCTGCTTGTTAATGGCGAACAGCTATGGGTCGGTTCGGGCGAAAAAGTTACAGGAACGGTTCATGTTAATAATAGTGGAATGTATAACCAAGGTGAGATTACCGGTGACGCTTCATCCACCGAATCAACATATAATAGTTGGAACTGGGGAATCCAGCCGGGTGTGGCTGGTTCTGGAGTCTACGGAGGAGCAAAACTATATCCTGTTCCCAGAATTGACTTTAATCAGGTGGATATAGATATTAAAACAATAAGGGATGATGCTAAAGATAATGGCAAGGGAGACTATTTCGATAATGCTCCGAGTGGTAGTAGCGGTTACCATATTGTTTTAAAAACAGATAGTTATGACTTGTATAAAGTAACTAATTTCAATAATACAGGACTAAATATTACAGCAGAAACGCTTTTGGGCAACCATGTTTATCCAGAGGAAGGTATTATTTTTCTTGAAGATAATGTTTGGATAAATGGAACCATTGATGGACAACAAATAACAGTGATTGCTGCCGATCCTGAAAAAAATGGAAATCAGTGTAAGAGAATTGTCATTCCTGATTTATTGAAATATACAAATATGGATGGCTCTGATAAAATTGGATTAATAACCCAAACTGATATTTTAATTGCAAAAACTGCTCCATACAATATGGAAATCGATGCTGCCATGATCGCTAAAAATGGGGAAATTAAAATAAAAGATTATAACAATCTCCATAAAGGCAACATGAAAGTTTATGGTAGCATGGCACATAATACTGGTTTGGTTTGGACATATAGTCACGGGGGCGGTGATTGGACGGGATATGCAACTACTGAAACTATTATCGATCAGTCAAATGTATTAAATCCGCCGCCAAAGTTTCCTTTAACTGGTACATATGAAATATTAAGTTGGCGCGAAGAATAAAACTACACTGATTTTTAACACTGATTGGACACAGATGCCCCCGTGCTGCAATTATTGGTTTTCAGATCAGTGTTTATCGGTGTTATTAATCAGTGAGGTTCATATGAAGTTTTTAATTTTTATAATGTGTTTCTCAATCGGATTTATTGCTATCCGGTATTCGAAATGGCTCGTTGATTCCATCGGTAGATCTCAATTTTTTGAAGAGAAATTGGGTAGTGGCGGAACCTACACTTTCTGGAAGCTTTTGGGGGTTGCATCTATATTGTTTGGGTTTTGGTACTTGTTTCATTGAGCTATTTAAATATATGAAATAGAAAACATTTGATTTTTTTGTGTTTTTTTGCGATTAATATATTAACGCAGTACGATATTACTTTCATGGAGGCGAAGGTTTTATGAGTGCTAGTTGGACCATAGTGTTTCTTTTCGTT
>Ga0247841_10013955_pt1 | contig 10158 bp, 7 predicted proteins | sample LaCruzMarch2015__2_FD_192410 | JGI IMG/M metagenome (GOLD analysis project Ga0247841, IMG submission 192410) | Freshwater microbial communities from meromictic Lake La Cruz, Castile-La Mancha, Spain - LaCruzMarch2015_18m | ecosystem: Environmental > Aquatic > Freshwater > Lake | place: Spain...
CAACTCTTGGACCTGTGTCATCGACTTTCCACCGACTGGCTCGCCCCAAACCACCACCCCAGGATAAACCTTATTCTTGTAGATAGATTGATGTGCATAGGCCGAGCCACCAATTAAAACTATGACGAAAAGCAAGATAGCTACAATCACAGACCAAGCCGCAATTTTTTTATGATGAGGTTTAATCAGCTTATCTTTAGGATTTTTTTTGACTTTTTCGGGCTTCGCCTCATTGTTCTGATTTTTTTTACCCAACCTGCGCCAACTTTTCTTCTCTTTTGTTGGGGCTTTTTTTACAGTTGGGTCAAGAATCGACAACAAAGGCTCGTTGTTTTTTGGTGCTACTTTTTTATAGACTTTTTCTGGATTTGATATTGTATCAAATTTTTTACTCTTGCTCGACATCTCGGATATTCCCTCCAAGTAATCTAATTTTTTTTGTACATATAGAAATCACATTATCAATCTCTGCGTCGTTTAGGGTTTTTTCAAAGCTTAATAAAGTTATTCTGACTGTAACACTTTTTTGGTTGCTAGCAAATGGTTTGCCCTTATAGATATCTACAATCCTTGTCTTATAGATAAGTGGGCTAACCGTTTTGAAGAGATCAAGAATCTCTTTGGCTGGAAGGCTTTGATCAAAAACTGCTGAGATATCGCGGTTCACCCCTGGGTATTTACTAATTATTTGGAATGTCTTTTCCTTTGGAACACATTTTTGAAATATATCTAAGTCAATTACCAGAACTGCAATCTGTTTCTTTAGACCAAAATAATCCATTTCTGCCTGAGAGATAATTTTGATATTCCAGGATTCAGAAGGCAGCCGATCCGCCTCTACCCTGTATTCATTCAAGATTCGTTCAAAGACTCCTTTTGCTAAGTCAAAACTCGCTTGCTCTCCTCGATCGTTTTTGATACCAACACATAAATTATTTCTTTCCTTAGGCAAGCCTTTTTTCTGGCCATTATCAAAGGTTTGACTAATCTCGAAAAATTGGATAACGTCACGTTCAAATTGATTGTCGCATAAAGCCCCTATCATAGAAGGCACTAGGCTAGTTCGAAGAAATTCCTGCTCTTTTAGGAGTGGGTTTGCTACCTTCGGTGCCTGCTGGGGGTTGATCCCTAAAACCTGAAGGTCTTTCCCACTTACAAAGGGATAGGTGAATATTTCTGTTAAGCCGATGTTTGATAATAGCTGACGCAGATTATTAACAAATTTATAATTCTTATTTTCCTTTGGTAGAGAGTCTCTCATATTAGGCAATGACGTCGGTATTTTGTCATATCCATAAATTCTTGCAATTTCCTCATATAGGTCGGCATCACATCTGACGTCTTCTCGCCACCAAGGGACAGTCACCGCGACCAATTCATCTAGATTCTCACTATACCTTCTCGCTCCTAGGTACTCTGGATTTTTCGTAAAGTATTCAACTGGGATAATCTCAACTATTTGCTTATCTTTTGCTTTTTCGTGCCATTTGCCATTTTCATATTCATAAGCAGCAGCATGGATTACCTCTCCATTTCCAATATATAGACCGTTATGACCGACTCCATCCGGATAATTATCGGTTTTAACTTTTGTATGATTGCCTTGACCATCGTTTTTGTGATATTCAGTCGTAACTGATTTGTCGATGTGGCCCTTGTAAAACAAAATGTCCCCTGCCTTTAATTCGCTTTCTTTGACTTCCCAGCCATGATGAAGTTGACCTAGTGATGTGTGCCCGATTTGTTCGTCAATCAGAGAAAATATGTAATCCGTCAAATATGAGCAATCAAAAGCTTTGGTTCGATTTTGCTTGTAATTTGCTCCATATAAATAAGGCTTTCCTAAATGTTTTTTTGCTTCACTCGCGATGTCAAATTTATTAGCCTCAAATCCAAGTGATTGCAAGATATCTACAATTTCCTGATCCTTTATCTTTATTCCTAAAAATTTGTTTGCCTTGGAGACTGATAGTCCCAAGTGTTGAACCCAAATCCATTTATTCAAAACATCGACGTTGCCTTTGGTTAACTCCCCTTTTGCTAATTCGCTTAAAAGCTGGCAGGCGCGATCAATAGCTATCTCTGGCAATGTCAGTGGTAAGCCTTTCTCGAATCTAGAAACTGCTTCACTCCTCAAGTTTAATGATCTTGAAGTCTTTCGAATGCTAGTCTTATCAAAAACTGCCGCTTCAACTAAGATATTTGTGGTTTTATCATCAACCTCTGAGTTCGCTCCGCCCATTACCCCCGCTACCGCAATCGCTTCTTTTTCGTTGGCAATCAAAAGCATTTTCGAATCTAGTTTTTGGTCTGTTCCATCAAGAGTTTTGACCGTTTCATTGGCCCGTGCGCATCGGATTATAATCTTTGTTTTTTTCTTGTCATTTGCTAATTTATCAAAATCGAAAAAATGTAGTGGCTGACCTGTTTCAAACATAACATAGTTTGAGATATCGACCACGTTGTTTATCGGTCTAACTCCAACTAATTTGAGTCTATCTTGGAGCCATTTTGGTGATGGTCCGATTTCTACGCACTTTACGACTCTCGCCATATAACGTGGACAAAGAGCCGGCTCATCGATTTTTATCTCGATCAAATCTGAAGTCTTCTCTTTTGACTTTTCTGATATTTTTATTTCAGGAATATTAAGCTTGGTTTGGCCTGCCGCAGCTTCTCTTGCTAAGCCCCAGATGCCCATACAATCTGGTCTATTAGGCTGAATCTTGATATCTATTACAGATTCAGAACCTAAAGATTCCCTAAAGTCAGTGCCAATCTTGGCATCACGTGCAAGAATCAATATCCCATTGTGATCATCGCCCAAGCCCAACTCCTTCTCACTACAAATCATGCCAAATGATTCGACTCCACGCAAAGTAGCTTTTGTAATGTTAAAGCCGGCCACCTTGCCACCAACCAATACAACAGGAACTTTGATCCCAGCAGAAAGATTATTTGCTCCACATACAATCTGCAGAGGATCTTTGATCCCAACATTAACTTTGGTGACGTGAAGCTTATCTGCATTTGGATGTTTTTCAACATTAAGAATTTCGCCCACAACGACTTTTTCAAAATCATGTGATGTTTCTACAGATTCGACTTCCTGACCTAACATCGTCAAATGCTCAGCCAATTGTTTGGCAGACAGCTTGACGTCTACATATTCTTTTAGCCAGCTTAGGGGTAATTTCATTAGAATTGCTCCAAAAATTTAATATCTGGGTGCCAGAAATACCGAACATCAGGTATCTGATATTTTATCGCCGCAATTCTCTCTGGTCCTAGACCAAAAGCAAAACCTGAATATTTATTCGGATCAATTCCCATATTTTCTAATACTTTAGGATGAACCATGCCCGCGCCTAAAAGCTCTAGCCAACCCGAGTGTCCACAAGATTTACATCCCGATCCATGACAGTGTGGACAAGAGGCATCTATCTCTGCACTAGGTTCCGTATAGGGGAAAAAGCTCGGACGAAAACGAATTTTTGTTTCCTGCCCCAGTAATGACTTGGCCAAGATTTCTAGAGTACCTTTCAAGTCAGCAAACGTAATATTTTCATCAATAACCAACGCCTCTATTTGATGAAAAGCCCAGCTGTGTGAAGCGTCTTCATTTTCGTTGCGGTAGCACCTACCGGGTGAAACTATTTTAATAGGTGGTTTGTTTTTCTCGGTATATCTTATCTGGACCGGCGAAGTATGAGTCCTTAAAACATTCCCATCAATAAGATAAAAAGTATCTTGCATGTCCCGGGCTGGATGTTCTGGCGGCATATTGAGTGCTTCAAAATTGTACCAATCACTTTCGACCTCTGGTCCATCGACAATCTCATAACCTAGGGATCTACAAATATCCAGTATCTCAGTCATGGCTTGTGTCACTGGATGTAGGTGTCCCACCGCAAATTCCTTACCAGGAGCGGTAAAATCTATCTTATCAGTTTTGCCTTTGGGTTTTAGCGAAGATCTCTTTTCATCAAACTTTTTCTCAATTTCTTGGCGAGCCTTATTTGCTAAAGCGCCAATTTTCTTCTTCTCCTCCAGGCTTAATAAACCAAGAGACTTCAATATCTCATTTATCTCTGATTTACGCCCCAGATATTTGGAATGGAGCTCATCAATAGTATCAGACTTTGTAGCTCCAAGCTCTTTTTTTACTCTGTCTAAAATTGATTTTATTTTTTCTTCCATTATATTGCCTGTCTTTTGCTATCTATTGGCTTAACTTTGTTAGACTCAAAATAAAGCTCGAGCAGTACTAGCGACAATCCCAGTAAAACAATATCCCACCAAGTCAGCAAATTGATTGATGCAATAAACAAGGTCAAGTCTACAAAAAGTGCGAGTATCAATGACTGCCTAAAAGAGACTTTGATGTTTGAAAAATGCGATTCATTGTTTGTTATCAAGCGCCTAGCAAAAAAAGACAACAGGCTAAAGAAGGATAATATGACAAGAGCGGTCGATAGATAAAAAGCGATTAAAGCAAATAAACCTTGTGTTGGATTAAGTTTTATTATCGTAAAAGCAAATATTCCACCAAATAAAACTAAACAGAGAGACATGATAACTGTGAATTGTCTTTGCATAGCAAAATTATAGCAAACTTTAGGCATGGCAACAAATATATAATTAGATATTTTTATTCATCAAAGGGTTTATCAATTTGGAGTAATTCAGAATCGATTGATTCGCCTGTAATTTTAGTAATATCCTTGTCGATTTTCACAAATTCTTTATTAGCACTGTTATACATATTGACTGTTGTTGATAAATTAGCCCCAAGCTTTTGAAAATATGACTCATAAGAGTTGAGGTGATTACCGAGTTTGCTTATATTATCGACGATTTCTTTGATCGACTCTTCTACTGCCAAAGCTTTTAGTCCCTGTAAAACTGTTTGCAGGTATGCAGCAAAGGAGGTCGGCGAAACTATAATGACTCTCTTCTCTTTGAAAGCATATTCAATCAAATCCCTGGTGTTTACTTTGACTGCACCAACTTGATTGACTAAAAGATCATAATAAACGCCCTCAGAAGGGATAAACATAAAAGCAAAATCATATGTACCCTCCTTTGGTTTGATATACTTAGCGGTTTCGTCTATTCTATTCTTGAGATCTGATTTAAAAATCTTCTCTAAAGATTCCTTCCTTGATATGTTTTTTTCTTCTAATATTTTGTTGTAATTTTCTAGTGAAAATTTGGAATCGATCGGTATTATCTTATCACCAACAAAGACAACAGCATCCGCAATATTACCATCCTTAAATTTGTACTGCATCTTATATTGATTTGGCTGAAAAAGGTTTTTTAACAGAGTCTCTAGATAATATTCCCCCAATATGCCACGCTGTTTTGGATTTTTTAATACATTTTCTAAACCTTGTAGCTGATCTGCTATTCCCATGACCTGTTTATTAGTATTTTCCAGATTCGACAACTTTTCGGTCACACCTTTTATTATATTAGTGCTAGACTCAAACTGCTTTTGCATTATCTTGGATGATTCTAGGATCCCGGTATTTAGCTGTTTGGAAACATCGTTCAGCTGTTGTTGGATCAAAAGAAGAGATTTGTCGTCGGGTTTCTCTGTTTTCAGCTCTGAAAGTTTCCGATTCAAAATGTAGCCAATTGCCACAAAACCAGCCACCACAATAACCCCGATAATTAATAATTCGTTACTATTCATATATTAATTTTAGTTTAATTAACAACAATAGCAAGTAGACAAAAGAAAAATGGCGAAGTATTACTTACTTCGCCATTTGACAAAATTGGCTCTTAAAATCTTTATTTCTTATTTATTGCTTTGGCCCACACTCAGACAAAATAGACTCTACCTGTTCTTCAACTCTTTCTCTTTCCGGAGAACAAAGACCATACTGATCTCCGATGGTCATAAATTCTCTGATTTTGATTATCAGTTTTGGTCTAATTTCATCCTTGGCTCTTTCAAACCCCTTCCAATAATATTCTATCTGGTCCCTGGAATACCAACGAGGAAAAGTTACCGTGCATAACGGACAATAAACACACCCTGCGTGTTCGTTCTGGCCTGTTTTCATTTCTTCGAAACACTCTGGGCGTCTATATTCTGACATCTTCAATCCCCCCTCCATCTTTTAGGCCATTGCCATTTTCAAGATTACTAAGCCAATACTTTGTTGATGAATTTTACATCTTTTTATCAAATAATGGAAGTAGACGGCTATATTTCTATTTCTGACTCTGCTTTTTTGGAGGGTTTATCTACAATGTGCTCTTTTTCATAGCGTCTTTTTTCTCGCCAAGCAAAAAAGTATTCCACACCATAAAAGGTACCGACGGCATATAATATCCCAACAACCGCATCTATTACATAATGATGACCCAAATAGATAATGGCAAACCAGACTCCAAAAACATAAATCAGAAACCACCACATTTTCTTGCCAAAATATTTGACAAGATAGAGTAAAACCAAGGTTGGATAAGCTGCGTGCAAAGAAGGCATAGCCGCAACCGGGTTCGGACTAAACATCCAATATAGGCTAGGGAATGAACCGCCTCGGAAAAATTTCGCCGCCGCTAGATTAAAGATATTATAAACTTGCGGGATGATACCCTTCTCGGCTGCCATCCAGGGAGGCATAGCTGGATACAAAATATAGGTAATAAATCCAATATATGAAAGAACTAAGAGTGCTATCATAAAATGACTAAATCTTTCGCGCTTTTTTGTCCAAAGATAAAAGCCAAATATTAGAGGCAGGGCAAAATGCATCATATATAAAACAGTAAATATAAAATCATAATAATGAAGTTGGCCAGGGACATAGAGCCATTTTTGTAATTCAATTGGCGGAAGATGACCACCAAAGATAAATTTATCTGCATTTATTAAAGGATAGATATTGACCTTGGCATTTAGCATCGGGGCTAGCCCCCGTAAAAATTCGTATCCGAGTAATAATAGAACCAGTGGGGACCAATCCTTTAGGAATTTAAATGGATTAGCGACAATTACCGCTAATATCAGACCGAAGACAATGAATCGATCTGGAGATATCCACCAACCAAAGTAAAACATAATGCCCATAACGACTGCAAAATAGATAAATACAAAAAAATACAGATTACTGCCTCGAAATATTCGATGGCGAGTCCTGTTGATTAATAAAAAAGTTTTTTTAATTTTTCTTAGCGTTGGCCCTAGACGACTTTTTTTAAGATATAGATTTAAACTTTGTAATAATTTAATGCCTGCTCCAGATTATTAAATACTGCAGTAACATTCTATTAATTTTTGCTTCTTTGGGCAAGACTAAAATATCACGTACTTTCTTTATCCTACCCTATATAAAAAACGATATTTGGCACTGCGACTAGGATTGTGGCTATTATAAAGAGAGCTTGCTTTATATGTCTTATCTCGGTGCTGGTGGAGCTTCTGGTAATGGAGTTGGGGCGATATCATAGGATTGTACTGGAGTCTCGGTGACTGCTGCTCCAGTACCTGGCTTGTCAACATAGGGTTCTCCAACAGAGTTTTCTGGTACTGTCGTTCTTGGTTTAATCTCAGTCTTTTTATTATTATCTCTTGCTACAAATAAATAAACTAAACCAAAACCAATTATCATCAAGATGATGATGGCAACAGCAAAGACGATTAACTTTTTGTTTTTTAACATATTGATACTCTTTTAATCTTTATGGTGATATTTCTCCACCAGTACCACCACCAGATAAGGCGACGGTTACATTGCAACTGCTTGTTATACTTCCAGCGCTTATACTCACAGTGTGGTTACCTGCCTTTTGAAAAGTATAATAAAACGCCTTATTCTCAGTTCTAGTAATAGGGGTCGTTCCGCTTTCATTGATAGTAAAGGTATAGGGTCCAGGGGCAGTTCCTGATGGAGTTATTATGGCTGTCAGAGGAGTACTCCCTTTATTAGGAGCGATTGTACAGCCGAGAGTTTCTGTGGGGGCGGCCGGTAAAACAACATAGAGTTTCCGTTGAGGGAGTGATATTGTCCCATTTGCTGCCGTGGCCTGGAAAGACCAGTAGTATAAAGTGGCTTGTCTGCCAGATGGTAAAGTCACAACCCTAGCTGGATCATAGACAATCGTGCCCGTGCCAGAAGCTGGAGAAGGATAATTGTGAGTTTGTGAACCAGCGGGAATATTAGAAAATGGAACGCTAGTTATATCGGAAGTCCCCGCCTTATAGTAGCTTAGTAATCCATTCCTTAAACAACCATTTGAAATCATAGCAAAAGGGATTGTAGCAATATTCGTCGTGGCGTCTGCCGTAATCTCAGCACTATCAGCTGGGCTGGTAAGACTCGCTGTTATCGCTGTGGTACATGATGGTGGTGGAACAGTACAAGTATTATCACAATTTGAGGTATAGAAATTACCGTAGGTATTGTCCTGGATGCAAGTACCGATTGAGGTACATTTATATTTTTCTCTTGGCCATGAACAAGGTGCAGTGGCTCCAAAAGCTCCATTGCAAGATCCAGCCTTACCTAAACAATCCCATAGATAAGAATTGGTATCTGTTCTCCAATTGGCACCAGGGCCTGATGTGGCTCCACATGTCTGTTTGCTCGCACCACAGGAACCAGGAGTACCAGCAATGGGGGTACATGGTCCTCCACAGTTGCTAGGAGCCCGCATTATACATTCTGCATTAGTTGCATAACAAGTCTTTCCAGCCGGACAGGTTGTTGCTGCTTCACAATTACCTGTACTTATACAATACCAGTTTTGGCCACACATAGCCTTGATTGTATGGTCAGAGCTAATATTACTAAATGAATAACTGGTTCCAGCTATTGTACTTCCTCCATCTATCGAATAGCCCTTTAGATAATATCCGGCATTTGCTGTCATATTAAAAGTTTTTTTTGTGTAATATGGTCCAGACTTTTCGCCAGTTTTTAGAGTTTGATTTGTATTAGGTGAAATGTTACAACCTTGCTCAGCCGAGGGGGTTATGGTGTTTGTTCTTGGGTGGCAAAAAGCGGAAATATAACGGGTATGATCGTTGGGACCAACCGCGGCATATACTATGGGTACCGTAATTACTGCATTGAAATAGGTCGGTAATAACCCACCTGACTCATACTCCGTTATCGAATAGCCGTCATAAATCCATCCTGGTAAAAACCTAAAAGTAAAGGAATCTCCCGCCATAAGAGGACAAGAAGAAGTAAAAGTTGTCCCACAATTTGTACACCCGTTACAAGCGGTTCGCCCAAGTCCACTGTAAGTAGATCTATCGAAAACCGCAGAACATGTCGCATCCCCTGCAATCTGCCATTGTCTTGGTTCAGTAAAGATGACTTTATTAGAAGTAGCAGCAGTAGTAGAGCCATTGGTGGTGGTGTTAGTAAACTGTAATGGTCCTAGTAGATAAAACTCAGGACTAAGCGGTGGAGTTTTGAAAAAGTATTCGAGAGTCTTTGTTTCGTTTGGCTTAAAGGTTTCGGTCCAGGTTAGAATTTTGTTGTTAGCTGCTTCGTTGATGGTAAAAGTGCCAGGGGTGATAGTATAAGAACTGGGAACTGTTTCAGTGATAGATCCAGTAAAGTCTGTATTGGCTTTTACCGTCATAACCATCTTGTAGGTTTGGGGTGGATAGATTCTGGTCGGTGCCCCTCTGGTGATATCAAAGGTTGGTTTGTCTTGAACAGTAAAATAATCATCAATCTCTTGAGTCCCATTCTTGGTTATGCCCTTAAGATGCATTTGGTAAGTTCCAGGAATAGTTGTTTGATATTCAGTCGAGAAGTCAGGTTTGTTGGTTACAGACTTGGTACATTCATCAGAGATGATGATCTTTTTGTTTTCGGTTGAGAGTGAGACGGTTTTACCGGCTGGGTTTGTAATATCTAAAATTATTTTTGCTTTACAATCCATATCGCCTTTATCATCTAGAACGGATAAATCAATTACAGCCTTTTCGCCAGGAGCATAGATTGCTTTATTAGGATTGAGCACTAGCACTCCCCAGTTGAAGTCTTGAGTAAGAGTGCGGGTAAAAAAGTTCTCTGCCTTTGTAGCAGCATAAGCTAAGTTAGACATTATTGGTTTAAACTGTCCCAAGAAAGCACCAGCGACTACTAAAACCACAACTAGGGTTAAGACTATCTTTAG
>Ga0247841_10013959_pt1 | contig 10157 bp, 8 predicted proteins | sample LaCruzMarch2015__2_FD_192410 | JGI IMG/M metagenome (GOLD analysis project Ga0247841, IMG submission 192410) | Freshwater microbial communities from meromictic Lake La Cruz, Castile-La Mancha, Spain - LaCruzMarch2015_18m | ecosystem: Environmental > Aquatic > Freshwater > Lake | place: Spain...
TGAATTTCTGAAAAAAGGGTCCAAAAAAGTTCCCTACACATGAAGAGAAAAGAAAAGGTTTCAAAAAATGAAAAGTATTTTCACTTTCTCATTTTGGACAAAAAAAATGTCCAAAATGGGAAAGTGAAAATACTTCTTACTGACGAAAAATTTTGTCTCGATAAATAAAAATTATCGTAACAATTTACACGAAATATAAAAAATTTTATGAGCATAATTTTTATATTTTTTACCGAAAAGTATTTAGGCATTTTTTCTGTTATCATTATATGGATAAATATGGTAATGCCGAAAATGCCGTAAAATGCCGAAAATATTCATGTGAAATATGTGACTTTAAATGCTGTAAAAAATCAAATTATATAAACCATGTTAAGACTAAAAAACACAATGATAACAAATGGTAACTATTTCGTGCCAAAAAATGCCGAATACGTGTGTAAATGTGGGAATATTTATAAACATTTATCAGGATTATCACGTCATAAAAAATCTTGTAATTTTGATGAAGAAATTAAAGAACAACAAGTCACAACAACTAATCCGTCAAACATAATTACGACTGAATTAGTATTGGAATTAATCAAAGATAATAAAGAAATGAAACAAAACATTCTTGAACAAAACCATACAATCAATAATCTAGTTAAAAATGGCACTGGACAGATCTCAAATTCACTCAATAATAATAACAATAATAACAAAACATTCAATCTTCAATTCTTTTTAAACGAAACGTGTAAAGATGCTATGAATATAATGGATTTTGTCGACTCAATTAAGCTACAATTATCTGATTTAGAAAAAGTAGGTGAGCTTGGATATACACAAGGAATATCTAATATTATTACTTCAAATTTAAAGGCATTAGACGTAACACAACGTCCAGTGAATTGTACAGATAAAAAGAGGGAGACAATGTATATCAAAGATGAAGATAAATGGGAGAAAGAAGATGAAGAAAATTCAAAATTGAAAAAAGTTATACGACGTGTAGAAAACAAAAATATTATGATGCTTCCATTATTTAGAGAAAAATATCCTGAGTATAAAAATTCAGCATCAAAAATATCAGACAAATATGATAAAATAGTATTAGAAGCTATGGGGGGTCTTGATAATGATACTAATAAAGAAGACAAGATAATTCATAATATATCAAAATCTGTAGTAATTGATAAATATATTGATGAAAAGTAATTTACTTACGATTTTTTCTGGTTTTTTTTTTACCTCCATTACTAGAAGATAAATCAGGATATTTATGAGATACAAAACATATAGCTGTTAAAACTGTTCCATGATCATCTTTAACATCTAAGCCTTCATATACAAATAATTTTCCAGGATGATATTTATATCCTTTATCGGTTATATTGTCTTTATACATTTTTCCTCCTGCTTTTGTTTTTCCAAAATTTCTACGTTCAATTATACCATCAATTGAATCTTCTAATGATTTTTCAGCTTCTTCTTTTGTTCCACTACCAGAATATTCACAAGCAAACCCACCTAAAAATGTACCATTTGGATCATAAACATCTGTTGTCATTACAGCTGAACTTATAAATTTACCTTTATCACCATTTGCTTGGGCTTTAATACACTCTAATACTTCTCCCCATTGTATTCTTTTTAACCCTTCTTCTCTTGAAATTTCTTTTGCTCCAGTTGGAATAACACTTGTATATTCAACAATATTAGCATTTTGTATTCCAGCTTTAGTTAAAGCTTCATCATATGATCCAGTCTCATAAGGTAGACCTTCAGAACCTACATTTGATTGCCCTGAACCAGATGTTATAAAATATTCATAAGGAACTCGATTGCCTAAAAGTAACTCTTTCATATATATATATAATTTATATGAAAATTTAGAATTTTTACACCTTTGGACATTTAAAACGCCGATTTTTATATAGTAAAAATTATATAAAAATAATTTATTGTATTACCTTAATGAATAACTCATTAAGGAAAATCTATTACTGAGTGAAGAAAACGAAAAATTAAAAAAACAATTAGAAAATTATAATAATTCACGAAAATCTTATTATGAAAAAATAAAGATTTAGTAAATCAAAAAGCAAAGGAACGCTTAAAAAAATTAGCAGAAGAGAACCCTGAAAAATTAAAAGAAATAAATAAAAAGGCATATTTGAAAAGAAAAGAGAAACTTGAAAAAGAAAAATTGGAAAATAATTAGGAATATTTTGAAAAAGAAATTAATTAATATTTTGAAAAAGAACTTAAAATTATTTTCTTTAGTATATGTATAAATGGAACTTCCCAAATACAACTCCAATTCTAAAATTAAAGAAAGAGTTGAAACGATTTTGTTATGTTGTGGATATAGATGAATGGGAAACAAGTAAAACCTGCCATAAATGTTTTGAAAGAATAACTCTTTACAGAAACAAGAAATTATGTAAAGAAAAAGCAAGAATGTCTCAATACCATAGTGTAATCCGTTGTAGTTCCAACGAGTGTAAATTATGCTGTATGGATAGAGACATAAATGCTTCTAAAAATATTTTACTTCTTTTACAATGTGAAAAACAAGGAAAAAGAAGACCAAAATGTTTTAGAGAACAAAAAGAATAAATACCTACGATACTCCTTTTAGGAAGATAAGTATGGTAAGGCGTGAAATTCGCCATTACACTTTTGTTTTTTTAATTCGCTAAAATCGGCGTTTTAAATGTCCAAAGGTGTAAATTTAAAAAATAATATATATTTATAAAATATATATAATGAATAACCCATATAGTCAAAGTGCTGAATGTGTATCAAATATACACGAACAAACAAATAAAAGAATATATGATAGAAATATTCCTTCACAAATGCTTCAACCTTATTTAGATGTAAGACCTGTAATGACAAAATATTCATATTTTCCTGTTGTTGACCCAAGAAAACAAATTAATGTTCCAATGGAACAATTTCCAACCTATAAGGTTAGTAATGTTTTTAATCCAGGTAATACTGTTTCACCATGGTCTGGTTTTGCTTCAAATATAAATTTAGAATCTGAATTAAGAAACCAAGTTTATGCTTTACAAAAATGTAGCCAATCTGTTTATGTTCCTAACTCAACAAGCGATTTATATAATTATAAATTTAAAACTGTTTCAAATCCAAATCCTCACGAATTACTATTTCAAAACGAAAGTTTTTCAACTTTTGACCCAAATCCTGATTCTAAAGTAGTGGGTTCTGGAATATTTATGAATAATACAAGAGTACAAGTAAGAGATATGACAAAACAAAAATGTTAAAAATGCGTAGTTATTATAAATTTATTTCAAATATTTATTTCAAATATTATATTTCAAATATTTATTGTATAAACCCTTAAAGAAAATTTAGAAGAAATATAATAAATTTGGGTTTTATATAATTGAAAAATACTAAAAAAGAATAATATCATTAATATTTATGAATATTAAAACTATAAAAAAAACAAAGAAAACTATGAAAAATAAAATGAAAAATAGTATAAAAATAAAAAATGGTGGTAAAATAAATTCTAATAAATACCATATAAAAAATACACATAATAAGTCTAAAAAAAATAATCACCTTAAAAAGTTAAATTGTAGTCCAAAACCAAAAGGAGAAATAAATGATTTTTCATGTTTCACAAATCAGTCACTATATAAGCTAAGAGATTTATGGAACGAGAGACATCCTGATGTAAAAATCACTTCAAATTCTCCAAAAGAAATTCATCGTTTAATTAGTGAAAAACTTAGTGGTATTTGTAATAAGGAATCTTGTTGGATAAAACAAAAGGTTGAATTCGGACCAATTCAAAGTGATATCGCAGATTCATTTGCTCCAGAATCTCCAAATGAATGGAAAAAAAATCCAAATGAATGGTTATCAAGTATTGATATTATAAATGTTATGAAACAATATGAAAAGGCTTATAAATGTTTTGATTTTATTGGTCCAACACCTATTGATTTTGATACAAGAAAATTATATGGAGAATGTGTTTGGGATGAATTATGTAATTTAAGTATTGCTGACCAAATAAAACAAGGTAAGACAAAGATTGGAATTATATTTAATACAGATCCTCACAATAAACCAGGTCAACACTGGATTTCAATGTTTATTAATATTAAAAAAAAAAAAATATTTTTCTTTGATAGTACAGGTGATAAACCAGTTCAAGAAATTATAGCATTAGTAGACCGTATTAAAGAACAAGGATTAAATTTAAAAAATAAAATAAATTTTAAATTCGATAGTAATGAAGGTATTGAACATCAATATGGAAACACCGAATGTGGTATTTATTCATTATATTTTATTGTTCATATGCTTGAAGATAAGACTACAGAGAAATATTTAAAAACACATATATTAAAAGATGAATATATGAATAAATTTAGGCATATATATTTCAATGATTCACTATAAGACGTAAAAAATATATAAAGATAACAATTTATAATTTTATATATTTAATGAGTATAAATATTTTTTTGAATAGAGAGAATATTTCTACACTTTGGGATGTTATTAGTGATGAAGATATTTTTAAATTTCTATCAAGGGATATTCAAAGTAAAATAGCTGAATTATTTTCAAATAATATAAAAGGTTTTTTTGAAAAAGAGAGATTAAAAACAAATTCTCTTGTTGATATTAATAAAAAATATATTTTATTAATTTTAAATCACATTCAAATGAATTATACGCAACAAATTCCAAATAAAATAAAAATATTAGATGAATCTCCTGTAAAAGAAATAATAACATATGAAGAAATTCAAAACGAACGCAAAACGCAATTTGAAAAAGATTTAATGAAAAAACAAGAAGAATTTGAAAATATTATTACAAAAAAAATACCACCTCTTCCAGAATTCGCAGATAAATATGATGATAAACCAATAACAGAAATGGAAAAAATCATTAAAGAAATTACATCTAAAAGAAATTATGATGTAGAAAAAATAAATAAAAATAATAATTTGGATGAAAGTTGGTTAAAACCTCAAGAAACTTCAATTAAAACAGAAAAAATAACAAAAGATGAAATTCAACAACCCTTAGGAATGAGTAGATTAAAATATTTAAATATAGATAATCAAGAACAAATACCTACAAAAAAAACTGTTACATGGGAAAATAATAGAGAAACAACTGAAACAGAAATTGAAGAAAATATATTTAAAAAACTTAAAAAGATACAAAAACCTGATATGGAACTTGAAGAATTAAATAATGAAAAAAAAGATGATAAAATTAGAGACTTAGAATATGAAGTAAAAATGTTAAATTATAAATTAGATACGATAATTGAATTATTGAAAAAATAACTAAAATAAGTGTATTACATTGTTTCTTCCTTATCAATAAAAACTTGCTTAGATATATTTTTAATTATTTTTTCTTCTTTTTCAAAATCATTATCACCAGCACCTCCCATAGATTCAACAATAATTTTATTATATTGATCTGAAAATTTCGAATGATATTTGTTACAATCCGGATGCAATTCTTTAAATTTAGGTATTAAATTTTGATTTTTATATGCAACTTTTCTAACAACTTTGTGTAATTTTAGTTTTTCTTCATCTTTTTCCCATTTATTATCATGCTTAACATACATTGTTTCTCTCTTTTTATCAGTACAATGAACCGGTCTTTGAGTAACGTCAAGTTCTTTAAGATTTTTAACGATAATATTAGAGATGCCTTCTACATAACCAAGCTCTCCAACTCTCTCTAAGTCAGTTAATTGTAACTTAATTGAATCTACGAAATCCATAATATTCATAGCATCTTTACAAGTTTCATTAAGAAACAAGTTTAGGTTAAATGCTTTGTTATGTGAATTATTATGAGTAGTGTTATTATGTGTACCGTTTTTAACAATTTCTAAAAGTTCCTTGTTTTGTTTAAGTAATTCAATTATAATGGTATCTTTATCAATTATTATTTTTTCAGTTGATTCATTTTTTGAATTTATATGAGATTGTATTTTATGAGTAAATTCATTTGAAAAGCATTTTTGCTCGTGATACCATAAACTATTTCTTGCTTTATAACATTTATTACAATATTTACAATTAAAATTTTTGGGATTTTTGGGATTTTCATGTTCTAAATTGTTCAAATTTATTCTATTTACGTGTTTTGTTGTTTGTATATGTTTATTAAAATCTTTCAAACTATACGTATTATAGTCACATATTATACATTCATAATGTTTAGGATTTTTAGGGATAAATATCATTCTAAAGTATTCTAATATAATAGAATAAAAAATCCCTAAATTCTTTTTTATATAAAAGTAAAAAAAAATATCATAACAAAATAAAAATTATTTTTTTGGTACTCACACGTTAATTTTTAATTATGGTCACAATTAAATATTTTGCCATAAAATATCCAAGGTTTTCAATTTTGGACATTTATTTTTGTCCAATTTCCAAATCTATAAAAACTTTCTCAACACTTTTTTTACACTTTTATATAATAAATTGAATTTCCTACTTAAAGACAAAGTTTACGTTCGGTAAATAAATTATAATTTCCACCGTTTAGAGAGAAACTATCATGGAATTGTATATGATAATAATTTTATTATAAAAAATTAATTAAATAGATAAATATATTATTAATAATATGAATATTTTTATCTTAACAATTTTACTTATAAGTTTTTTAAATAATGTTACTTCTATATGTAATAATTATGGTATTATATTTAAAAATAATTATCTAAAATTACTTTTATTAAGTGATAAAAGAAATATAAAAATATTTAAGGAATTTAAAAATTTTTATAACAATTCAATGTCAACTATTGTTAACGTAATAATTGATTACAATAATTTAACAGAAGATGATAAAACAATAATAGAAACAATTACTTCATTATTTTATTAATAATTTTACAACTCTATCTCCATTCTCATTAATTTCATATGTTCCAACTTTTAAGGGCTGAATAGATGAATCATTGAGTGCGTTTTTATATATTTCCTTATCATAAAGATCTAATACATTTTTACTAACTCTTCTATATATATATTCAACCCCATTAATAGTTATAGGTTTACCAGCCCATTCAATAGCTACTTTATTAGCTTTAACAGTTGTATCATTTTGTTGTTGAGTATAATCAGGAACATAAGAAAATTTATCATTTGTTGGATCTCCAAAATTAACACATTTACCATTTGAATAAATATAACAATCAAATGCTGATTCTTTAATGGCATCAGTGAGTTGTGAAGTTAAATTTGCTTTAATCTCTGATATTTCAAAAAGATATTGGTCACTTGTAATTGGTACTTTTGGTATAGCTTTACTTAAATCCTTACGTTTTAATTCAATTGCTTCATCACTTTTGAGTTGTTGTTCTGAAAAAATCATAAGATAAATAAAAACTTCAACCGTTTGAAGTGCTTTAGGTAAATCTTTATGACTACAAATACGTCTAGCACGTCCAATAACTTGTTCTGTTCTAACTGGGTGCCAATATGGTTCCATAATATGAACATATCTAGTATTTCTCAAGTTAATACCTTCTGAACCAGACGATGTAATCATAAAGACTTTTATAACTTCCCCAATATTATTGTTACGGTATTTAGAATTTAATACATTACCAATACTTCCAGGAATTTGATTCCATTCACCGTTATAAATATGTCTCAAAATTTCCTTTTCTTCTGATGTTTCTGTTCCTGTGTATAAAGCATATGTTGGTTTACCTTGGTTCGCTTCAGATATATCAATTTCCCATACATTAAGATGGTTCTTTTTGATTCTAAATCTAGCAAACCCATTTTTTTCAAGAACCAAACTAAAGATTCCAATTCCTTCAGCTGTTCTAAATTGACTATAAACTAGATGTAATCCTGTATGTTCAGGGTCTTGTATATTTTCTAGTATATGTAAAAATTTAGGGCTATACGTTTCAAGAGCTTCAGGTGTTAAAAAATCATTAGAATTTTCTTCAATATTTTTAATAGCTCTATCTAATCGTTCTTTATAAGTCACTCCACCAATTGCGTCAAGAACTTCATCACCTTCAAGTTCACCTTCTCGTTCATCTTCAACATCTTGTTTAGATTCAATTTTTGTTCCTTCTTTAATAATTTGAACGATATTTAATTCTTCTGTTTCTTCTTCTTTTTCTAAATTTTCACCTTTCTTAACCTTTTTATTTTTAATTGGTATAGGTCTTTCTGGCATTACAAAATTACAGAACAGTCTAGAGAAAATACGATATGTAGATGCTTTTTCATCAAATAGATCTTCTGTTGATGAAGGTTTAGGTTTTTTCTTTTCAAATTCTCTCTCTTCTTTACGGGCTCCTTCATAAATTTTAAATTGAGTGTCACTCATAGGTATTCTAACAATATGATAATCTATACCTAATTGTTTACTATATTTAGGTAACAAACTTTCTTGAGCGCTTCTAAAATAAGATGTTAATCCAACAATACGTCTTTTTAAAGCATCAACGTTTTTAAGTGTTTTATCTTCATTAATATATCTATTCATAAAGGTATTTAAATCATCAGGTAATGCTTTTTGATTAATTACTTGAATCCCTTGAGGAATAATATCAATATCATTTCTTCTTAAGATAGATATAATTTTTCTCTCAAAGTCATCATCTGTGGTGAATTCATTATCTAATACAAGTTCCCCACTATCATCTTTTTTTATATTTGAAACACCTTGATAACCAGAATCCTTTTTTATTTTGTTTTTAAATCCAAAAGGATTTCGTGTAATAGTTAAAAATTTATTAGCAGGTGAATAATCCAAATAATCTAATGATTTCTCTCCAAGAAATATTTCTTGAAGTGTTTGTTTATCTATTTTTTTGCTAGTTTTAACAACTAATGGTATTTTCCATGTTTTAATGTAACCTCTTAATATATTGAATAAAATAGCAAATTCATTAGGATAATTTATAACCGGAGTACCTGTTAATAAAACAATACGCGTATTTTTAGCTCTTAATAGCATATAATATAATTTAGTAGCAAGGTTTAATGGAGTTTGTTGACCAAATATATTATCTTCAGGTTCTTCCTTACCTTCTTCTTTTTTTTTCTTTTTTTCTTCGCTTGTAATGTCCTTTTCTTTTTTAATTTTATTTACAATACGACTAATTAAGTTGTGAGCTTCTTCAATAATTACAACAGAATTATCAAAAATATTTTTTGTATATTTTGAAGTCATTTCAGATAAACGAGTTGAACGCAAACCATTATAATTAATAAATGTATATTTTTGACGAATCATTTCATTTAATTGCTCTTCAAGAACTTTTTTATCAACATCACTAAGCTCACTATAATTTGTAGGTTTTTTAACATTTATAAAAAATGCGCCACCATGTTTGCGAATATATTCTTGAGGTAAATTTAATAATATTGAAATAGTTTTTAATGCGTCTGAATTATCAACAGTTGAAATCCATTCCCAATATTGATTTCTTTTATAAAGAAGATCACCACATTTTTTTAGTTCTTCAATATAATTTGCTCTTAAAGAAGCCGGAGTTAGAATAATAACTCTTTTAGAATCTTTCATACCCTCAGCAATAGCAATAGATGTACAAGTTTTACCTGATCCTAGTCCGTGATATAAAAGTAATCCTCTATAAGGTGTATACAAATTTAAATAATCTCTAACAATTTTTTGATGAGTTAATAGAGAAAAATCAGTTGTAGTTTGACCGATTGTATCACAAGATATACTTTCTTTATTTTCTTTTATTTCTTCACGATAAGGTTCAAATAATGAATTTATGAAATTAATAAATATCTCTCTATTGTTCATATAATAACTAGAAACTTTAATGAAAATTGGTGGTGATTTCTTAGGTAATCTTTTTGTCAATTCAGTATCACCAATTTGAACAAGAGTTTCTGGACCAAGAATTGCTACACCTTTTTCAAGTTTTTCTGTTAATCTCTTCTTTTTCTTTGGAATAATAATAGCAATAGTTTCTTCTTTTTCTTCTGGTAATTCCTCAAAGACAACTTTTTTCTTAGGTTGTAATATAATTTCTTCATCATATTCTTCAATTTTGTTTTCTTCTCCTTCTTCATCAGGTTCAATAATGAAAGGTTTGTTCTCTTGTATTTTTTTTACCTTTTTAA
>Ga0247841_10013960_pt1 | contig 10157 bp, 10 predicted proteins | sample LaCruzMarch2015__2_FD_192410 | JGI IMG/M metagenome (GOLD analysis project Ga0247841, IMG submission 192410) | Freshwater microbial communities from meromictic Lake La Cruz, Castile-La Mancha, Spain - LaCruzMarch2015_18m | ecosystem: Environmental > Aquatic > Freshwater > Lake | place: Spain...
GAATACTTATTAATGAGAGTTTTTATTTATTTGCTTTAAGTCTTGCAAGATTTTGATAAGTCTAAATACCCAAAATTTATTCATCCTTTCAAACGATTTGATGTTAAACAAAAAACTATGATTATGAAAAAATCAATCTTTCTTTTGGCTATTTTTTTCTGCCTGACATTCATCATGTATGCACAAAAGGTAGAAGTCACTCCCTTCGGAGGCTATGTATTTGGCGGTACAATGAATGGTGATTATGGTGATGTATATCTAAACGGCAATGCACAATATGGCGGTATGATAAGCATTGCTATAAGCCGTGTTGTAGACGTTGACCTGATCTACAACCGATCGGATACCAAAGCCCAGGTAAACTATTACAGTGTAAATGGATATATTAAACCAACCCTGGATATTCCGATCAGTATCAACTATATGCAAATCGGGTTTACGAAAAATTTCAGGGTAAACCCTACTGTATCCCCGTTTGTTGGATTAAACCTTGGGGCATGTTTATTTTATCCCAAAGAGGATTATTCCGATGCCTGGTTTTTCTCAGTCGGCATAAATGCAGGCGCTAAAATTTATTTCAGTAAAAGAGTTGGACTTCGTTTGCAGGCACAGGGTTATGTACCGGTACAGGGAACTGGCTTTTATATATTTGCCGGTACCGGTGGTGCCAGTAGTGGCGTTTCTGTTTACTCTACTTTATTCCAGTTCGGATTTACCGGAGGTCTGATATTCCGGTTGGGAAAAGTGTAAAAGATCATTCAAAAAACAAAATCACAATCAATTAATTCAGTCATTAAAAAAATATTAAAATTATGAAAACAAAACTATTGACCTTTTTTGCATTGGGGATGTTGGTCATTACTTCATGTAGTAAATACCCGCCCTCATCTGACAGGTTGCTCGAAGACCTGGCAATTTACACCAAATATGATGTATCGGTTGATTTTACAAAATTCAAGACGTACTACATGAGCGACTCTATTGTTTATGTCTCTGACAAAGACAGTGGAATGTATTACAATTCCAATGTAAAGTCACTTGTAGATCAGATCGCATTAAACATGAAAGAGATAGGATACGATAGGACTTACGATGCAAAAAACACTGATCTTTATCTCGGAGTTTCTTATATTAAAAACATCAATGTCAGCGTATACTATCCTGGCTGGTACTGGGGTTACCCGGGGTATTACCCTCCCGATTACTGGGGTGGTGGCGGCTATTATTACCCCTATTATCCTGCTTACATTACTACCTACACCACGGGTACCATCCTGATGGACATGATGGATGTTAAACATCCGACTACGGATAATAAAATCCCTGTCCGCTGGAATGCCTATATTCGTGGACTGCTTACAGGAGATCACACCACAGCCGAGATAGAGCAAAGCATCAATCAGGCTTTTACTCAAACCAAAGGTTTCCCAACTCAACATTAATAACATTAAACAAACTTCGATATGAAAAAGATACTAATTTCTCTTCTTATGATTGTCTTATTTGCAAGCATCGCTCAAGCACAAGACAAACCAGCCTCCCTCGGTTTTACGCCCAGTTCATACTATACCTTCTCCTGGAATACTACTTTTACCCTTGGTGATTTCAATAAATGGGTAGGTAATGCAAGCCCTGCAGGTTTCGACTTTGGTGGCCGTTATTTTATTAAAAACGGGTTGGCTGCAGGTTTCAATATCTGCTGGCAACGGGTATCTCAGAGTTATGGCTATGAAACATTTTATGGTACAGATGGTTCTGCAATTACCGCTACCAACTACCGTTTTACATGGATGGTACCTTTCCAGGCTGTAGTTGCCTATCATTTTATGCCCGATAAAATGGTTTCTCCTTATTTAGGCCTTGGCATTGGCGGTGATTATATGGAGCATCATCTCATGATCCAGGAATATGATTTCTATAAAACCCGCTGGGATTTTTCACTCACACCTGAAATCGGGGCGCTGATAAAATTTGGTTATTACGGTAACTGGGGGGCACTCCTGGCATTTAACTATAAATGGACCACGAACCAGATCGAAATTTACAATGACCGGACATCGAAAGATCTGCAGATGTTGAACCTCAAAGTCGGGCTTGCTTATATTATCCGATAAATTATACTGGGTAGTAATATCTTTGGCTTTCTTCACCAGATTAGTTTCTCAATCAGGCTGAATGGGCTGAAAATAGAGGCTACAAGAGAAGAAAGCAAAATTTTCCAATAATATTTCGGTTCAGTCTTATATAATTTCTGGAGCGTAATGATATTTACAGGAATGCTGCCGGCAAGGGAAGTGACAGGTAGGAGAAATTCCTTCTTAATATGATTGATAGCTTAGCAGGGTTTAGTCAGGCAAAGGTGAATTAAAAAGCAAACCCGATCTGGATTGCATAGGTGTACCCTATATTAAGGGTTGATTTATGACCCGTAAACTCTAAACCTTCACTGGAAAATATCGTCTTTAATACCGGAAAACGGCTAAGAATTTTATTAACGACTTCATGATTAATATTTTTAATCTCCTCTGCATCAAGATCGCCGCTAACCTTAAGGGAAGCTGAGTAATAACTAAGACATGGTCCGAGCAGGATGAGATCAACCGATAGTCTTTTCCAGAAGAGGAACTGATATCCTAACTGAATCCCGGCGTTAAAGATATTTAAATTACCGGTAAAACTTCCGTTCTGGTCAACCGTAGTATTGAGAATATCAAAATTATTTTTAAACTGAAAGCCATAATAACTGATAAATGCCGCGATAAATAATCCGTCAGGAGCTGCGCGCCGGTTACGGCTGAGGGGATAATAACGGTAATCAAAGCCAATATTGATACCGTTTTTTGACCTTCCTGAAATGGCTAACAGATCAAGAATCGTATCATCTATGATCCTGGGAAAAACAAGATATCCCAATTTAATGGAAATGGATTGTTGCGGTTTCACCAACCGTTCATAACTGAATGTCACATTCCTGATATTTTCCAATATAAGCATAGGGGTTGGGTTAAACTTTATGACATTTTTTCTTTGACCGGATTCCCAGGTCTTTTGGGCATCTGCAAAAATGCCGGGCAACAACGTAAATGAAATTATAAACAGTAAGGATTTTTTCATTTTCAAATATTGTAAAATCAAATAACCAATTTGTGTTCTCGTGTATTGTGGCCGGCTTAATATTACCACCACAACGCCAAAATATCAATTAACACTAAAAAAAATTCTATTATTTTGATGTTTTGTTAATACTAAATGCAAAAATATTGAATTAAGGGTCAGAAAGAAAATTTCTTTAAAGTTAAAGTAATTGAAGACCAAGACATCCGCCGGTTTTTGGATTTGATAGACATAATGGCAATCCGATACTCACATCCAATTAATATTTATGGAAATTCGGATTCGAAAATGAATCTTGTAAAGGAAACCGGTAAAGCTTCGGACCTGGCTAATGTTCGCAAAAAAAAACGAGAACCTTTTTAGTTATCCAAGTCGAAAATTGTAATCTGAATTTTTTTCGGATATTTGAAAAGGATTCAAGACATCATATAAAAAGCAAAATATGTCCACTGACCAAAAAACCGAATCTCTTTTACGAGCGTATTATCCGAATTATTTTTCAATACAACAGATCCTGGCTCATCCATTTGATGAAGGGTCAGCGGAAGGTTCTTCCGGTTTTTTATTACCTGAACTTGAATTTAAAAACCACTGGGATCTGGCTTTTCAATCGATTCCATTAACAAAGATCGATGTAGCGGTCCTGTGTCAACCCGACCGGTCAGAGGCATCGCATTTTCTAGGTCTTCTGATTGATTCTATAAACAAGGATATTACGGCCAGGGAAAAAAGAGAAGCCATCTCAATACAATACCTGAAGGAAATGCAGGCAAGATTTGGATCGGTTAATTTAATCGAGAATAATTCCGTAGTTCCTGCTGCAACAAATAAACCATATGATGAAATTCTTTTAAGCCAGAAAGGAAAAGTGTTACTTGATTTGTACCAGGAAGGCTATCCTGTTCCGGATTTCTGTGTGTTGACTTCAGATTCATACCAGTTAAATACCCGGGAGAGAGAAGACTGTCTTCAGTCTGCGATAGTAAACTTAGAAAGAATGACAGGTGATAAGTTGGGAGATCCGGACAATGCCCTGGTTTTTGCAATGCGGTCAGCTACGCCGTATTATATCCCGGGGTTGATGCCGACCTACCTGAATGTCGGGGTCACAAAGCTTAGTTTTCGATCATTAGAGCGTCAATACGGGCGTTCGGTGGCACATAAGATTTACTTGAATAACCTTCAATCCATTTGCCAGATCCTAGGTCCGGGTCAGGAATTCTACCGGAAAAGAAAAGATAACTGTGCTCCGGTTATTGAACATGTGGAAGAAAAGATCGATTATCTTTTCAGAAAACTTTCAACCATTGACGAACAAATATTATACGATGCACATTACCAGGTGAATATGTTTATGAGGGTTTCGCATAGTTTTTATACACGGAACCAGGATCTCATCTATACTTTTCAACGAGGTCATGCTACTTTTCCGGCATTGATCCTGCAAAAAATGGTATGGACGGTCCGGAACCAGGAATCTTATCCTGGCGTTTTGTACAGCCGTCACCCACGCACCGGATTGGGTATGCAGATTGAAAGTGTAAGAGAGATTTTCGGTGAGGAGATCATGACAGGGACGATTCATGCCGAGCAAAAAGAGTATTTTGATCGCAATGAAATCAAAGAGGAATTCCCGGCCATTTATCACTTTACACCCATGCTCCCAAAATTAGAAATGAAACTCAAGTCTCCTGCAACCATCGAATTTGCTGTGGAATCATTTGACGGGATTTCGCTTTTTGCCATTCTTCAGCTCAACATGTCGGAACTCACTGGCAGGTCCACATTGTTGACGGCCATTGACCTTTATAGAAAGAAGATAATCTCCAAAAAGAGAGTGATCCAACTGATCCGCCCATACCATTTACGGCAGATCTTTTCTGAGCGTATTGATGACGTCTCACTAAAATCCCTGACATTATTCGGTTATGGGGTTTCCGTACTTCCCAGGTCTGCGGTATCGACAAAAATCTATTTCTCCATGACAAAAGCCCTGGAAGCGAAAAAGAAAGGAGAAAAGGTCTGCCTTTGCAAAGAAAATTTTATTCCTTCTGAAACCATTTTCATGGGCGAGCTGGATGCCATCATGAGTATGAACCCGTTGGCCATTCATGTAGTAACTGCCTGTCTTGGATATGGCATCCCGGCTTTTATAAACCTGAGAAACCATGACATGAACCTGGGAGAAAATGCAATCACCAATAAAGCAGGGGTGATAATCAGTGAAGGAGACTGGATCACGGTATCAAGCAGGCATCACTGTATTTATATCGGGAAAGCACATTTTAAACCTGCACGTTTTCAGAAATACCTGGAAGGCAAAACTTTTGAAATGGAAGAAAAGGAAGAAAAAGTATTCATCAATATGGCAAAAGCCTATGGTTCGTACCGGGAGATCCTTAACACACTGAATACGGAAGAGGCTATGACACTTCCCGATCTTGTCAAACTGATCCGGAATGATTATGATCATCAACCACAAAAAGCAGTAGAATTCGTAAACGGCTGGTTTGATGCCCACATGGATCATTACTATACCGAAATTCTGAAAAGCGGAATCGGGTCGCACCTGGACCAACATAAAATATACAGTTTGCTTACGACCGACAGGAAGATACTGTTTTTCAAAAGCATAATCCGGCTTTGCCGGAAAGATAATCTGAGTGGATTTTCCGCCGGAGCTTTTATGCTTGGCAGGTTTCTTTGTCAGCCTCACCCGCTTTCATTCTGGAGAGCTTTTGAACCGTCCGGCATCGTTTTTCTGTTGAATGAGCACATCCTGTTTGAAAAGTATATGCAGGTTCTGTCTGAATTCGGAGAACGCCGTCTCAACCGCACAAACAATAAACTTTTAATAGACGACTTGAGCAGTATAACCTTACCCTCTATGGATCCCGGGCTATTTATCACTTTGAAATTATGCTCTCCGGATTGGGATGATATTGAAGCCCGGATTTCGCAGGAACAAGATAAAGAAACACGACACCTGGTCACGCTTTTGAAACGACCTTATGGAGCGCTCTTTAATTATGATCTCCCTTGGTCATTCGGGAAGTTAAAATCAATCTGTCATGCTGAAAAAGTCGAAATACCTGATCGTCAATCCATCTGATAACAAATTTTTATTCTGTTCGTTATTAATGCACTAATTTTGTTGATTAACAATATTCCATGTGTGCCATGAAAAAAAAACAATTCATTTTAATAGTTATTTTTTTAAGTTCTTTTTCCTTCGGATCGAAGGCCCAGATCCTGGATGATGCTATGAAAATAATCGATCATGGAAAAAAAGGAGGGTTAACTGAAAAGGATGCTGTGGACGGGATTAAAGAAGCCCTTGTCAAGGGAACCGGGGAGAGTGTAAACCTTGTTTCAAAACTGAACGGCTATTTTTCAAACCCTGAAATAAAAATCCCGTTTCCACAGAATGCCCGTGAAATTGAATCGAAACTGAGGGCTATCGGATTAGGTAGTAAGATAGATGAAGTGACCCTTACAATTAACCGTGCAGCTGAAGATGCTGCAAAAAGTGCGGAACCCATTTTTGTTTCGGCTATAAAAAAGATGAGTATTTCCGATGCGATTCAAATTGTAAAGGGACAAAACGATGCAGCTACACGGTACCTTGCCAAAACAACCACTCCCGAACTCAAAGCGGCATTCAGCCCGGTGATTAAAGCTTCGCTTGATAAGGTAGATGCCACCCGGCTATGGGAAGAATTAATAAAAGCATATAACCAGATCCCATTTGTCTCCAAACAAAATCCCAACCTGACTGAATACGCTACGGATAAAGCCATTAGCGGCCTGTTTGTCATGATCGCCAAAGAGGAATTAAAGATCCGGCAAAACCCAGCCGCCCGTACAACTGAGATACTCAGAAAGGTTTTTGGAAATTAAATCAATGAGATAACGCTTTCTTTCAGCCTATTCTTCTTTCCTTATCTGCACACTCACATGTGCCCCATTATCGGTAGCAATTGCCGTGACAATGATCTTCCCTTTTTCAGCAGTGATGGTTCCTCCCTTATCCATGGTCATTTTTATCGTTTTGAAACCATTCTTTTTCAGGGAAGCATCGTATTTCTCAAGCACGTCAGGATCAACATCTTTAAAATACATCCCATACGTTTTTGTACCCTCTGCTTCTGAAACCGTGGTATGCTGAATGGTTCCCCAGGTAAATTCAGGAACATCATCAGGGATTTCATCCGACCATTTCCCTCCAGTATTGTTGATCTCTGTTTTGTAGTTTTCTCCTTCAATCGTTACCTTGTCTTTGTTGATATCAACATCTGTTTTTTCACCGGTAGCATTTTCCAGTGCCTTCTCCATCATCGATTCCTGGGTTTTCTCTCTGGAACATTTGCAGGAAGTTATCAAACCTCCTGAACAAAGGGCAAGAATGATCACAGCCCCGATACATCTCTTCACAGAATTTTTCATAAAACAATTTTTTAGATTGATCCTATAAAGATAAAACAAATATTTCCTGATGTAATATTTCGTGATAGAAAAATTAGTAAGAATAATTATTTTTGTATAAGGAATAACCTGATATGAATAAACTATCTTAGCAAGTCAAAAAATATCTTATTCATCCGTATAGCAGATCCAGTTTTTCAATAAGTATTAAACCTTTTAAAACCCAATGTTATGACAGAACAACAAACCCCTGAGATGCCCGTAGATGTGATCATTGATCCAAGTTACAGCGGAGCATTCAGCCATGGATGGCAAACCATGAAGAAGTATTTTATTGAGCTGCTGCTCGTGATTTTTGTATTGATCCTTCTTTCACTTCCTATGGGATTAGTGAACAGTTTTGTGGACAGCGATACAATTGGTTTCTCTTTTTTCACACTATTCAATATTGCCTATGGCATTATTGTTTTGGGACCTATAAGCTACGGGGTGAACTGGCTTTTTCTTAAGGCAGTCAGGAATGAACCTTTTAAAACCCACGATGTGTTCATGGCATTTCAGAACATCTGGAATGTGGTCATTGCCAATGTTCTTGTATCGATCATCATAGGTATAGGATTTGCTCTTTTAATCGTTCCCGGTATTATTTTTGCCTGCAGACTGGCATTCGTTTCCTTCCTGGTAATGGATCAGAAGATGGAGGCAATGGAAGCAGTTAAGAAAAGCTGGGAAATGACAAAGGGATACAGCTGGACTATTTTTGGGATGGCAATAATGAGTTTCTTTATCGTAATTGCCGGACTGATCTGCCTGGGTGTGGGCATTTTCCCTGCCATAATATGGATCGAATCTGCTTTTGCAGCATTATACTGGGGAGTCGTCACGAAGAAATAACAGATATTTTCAATTTTTACAAGGGAAAAACAAACCTTACTCCCATATGAAAAAATATTTTTATATCGCAGTATTGGTAATTATAATAGCCTCTTCTTTTATCAGCTCCTGTAAGAAAAAGAGTGAAGATACAGTAAGTGAAGATACGGTATATAAACTCGTAAGAATCGAGACAGATCATGGAAATATGACCCTATGGCTTTATGATGAGACCCCTTTGCACCGGGACAATTTTCTTAAACTTACTTCTGAACATTTTTATGATAGTGTCATCTTCCACCGCGTTATTAATGATTTCGTGATCCAGGGAGGAGATCCCACAGGGATTGGAAACGGCGGTCCGGGTTATACAATCCCTGCAGAATTCATACCTTCGATTACGCATGTCAATGGCGCTGTCGGGGCTGCCCGTCAAAACGATGATATCAATCCGACCAAAGCATCCAATGGATCGCAGTTTTACATCGTTGACAATGTCAATGGTACTCACTTCCTGGATGGCAGATATACTGTCTTTGGAATTGTTATTGACGGAATCAGTACTGTTGATGTTATTTCTCAGGTTCCTACTGATTCAACCGACCGGCCGCTGAATAACGTCTATATGAAGAAAGTGAGTATTGTCAACTATACGGCGAAAGAACTGATAGACAATTTCGGATTTTCCATCCCGAAATAATTTACCTTCAGGAAATCTGATTTTTCAGGGTATTAAAAGAAACTATCGCAGGTGAAAAGAGATCCTAAAAGGAGGATGGGTAAAGGATTTGGCATTGCTGCCATTATACTCGGAATAGTCGATATTGTCGGTGCAATGATCGTACTATCGTTGTAGAAAAAAGATCTTACTGGTTATACGAAAGGCCCTGAATGGGTTATAAACTTGATTGATCAATCGTAGCAGCCGATGTACCTTGAAATGACTAACCGCTGGATCTCGGATGTTCCTTCCCCGATCTGCAGAAGACGCTGGTCGCGGTAAAAACGTTCGATATCATACTCCTTCATGAGACCATAACCACCGTGGATCTGAACCCCCTCATCTGCAATCTCCCTGGCAATTTCAGAGCAGTACAATTTTGCCATGGCAGCTTCTTTTGCAAACGGCTTGTTTGCTGACTTCAGCCATGCTCCCTTGTAAAGCAGGTTTCTTGCCAATTCAATTTTCATAGCCATGTCTGCCAGCTTAAAAGCTGTGATCTGGAAATGTGCGATGGGTTTTCCGAATTGTTTCCGTTCTTTTGCATATTTAAGCGCCATTTCGAAAGCTCCCTGAGCAAGACCAAGTCCCATGGCACCGATCGCCAACCGGCCACTGTCAAGGGTATTGAGCATGATCTTTGAACCTTCACCTCGCTTTCCCAGCAGATTGGATGCCGGCACTTTGCAATCATCGAAAAACATTTCCGATGTATCAGAAGCCCTCCACATCAGTTTTCCATGCATAGTGTTCCTCACAAATCCCGGAGTATCTGCATCGACAAGAATTGTAGAGAATTCCTTCTGCCCGTTTATTTCTCCTGTGACAGTCTGTACGGTGGCACCTTTGCTGATACTTGCAGAGCCGTTAGTGATGAATATTTTTGATCCGTTGATGATCCAGTGGTCATCTTCCAGGCGTGCATAGGTCTTTGTATTTCTTGAATCGGAACCGGCGTCGGGCTCGGTCAGACCAAAAGCCCAGAGTGCCTCCCCGGTAGAGAGCATGGGTAGGTATTTTTCTT
>Ga0247841_10013961_pt1 | contig 10156 bp, 18 predicted proteins | sample LaCruzMarch2015__2_FD_192410 | JGI IMG/M metagenome (GOLD analysis project Ga0247841, IMG submission 192410) | Freshwater microbial communities from meromictic Lake La Cruz, Castile-La Mancha, Spain - LaCruzMarch2015_18m | ecosystem: Environmental > Aquatic > Freshwater > Lake | place: Spain...
TACTCCGTTTCATGTACTATGGCAGCCGGGGGCCGTTGCGCATTCAACCCACAATGCCATAACCGCCGCTTATTTAGATTCCTTTTTAAAAGATTCCTGACCGCCCCCCTTTGCAGTCCGCTTCATGAACTTCTTAATCAATACGGCCATCCCTAAGCCGATAAACCAGCCGATAAGGAACATCGGAAAGAATCCAACTGCCATTGATAATGCTGCTAAACTAATAAATAATGTCCTTCCCTTCAAGTTGTCCACCGTCCTTTCATTGTTTATTTACCACGTTTTCCCCGTTTCCTGCTCTGCTGTGGGAGCGTTTACGTCCCTCTGTATATCCTCACAAGTTTCCTTGCCGTTCCAACTGAACATCCCGATAATCCACGGGGTAGGAATAGCGAAGAAGTATTGATTGTGTTTGCACACCGTATCCGTCCGCGTCTTGCCACCCTCGTCTATCCTCTGTTTTATAGTAGTGGGATATGAAGCGCACCCCATCAGAAACATCGCCGCCGCTATAACAACTATAAGCTTTTTCATTTTCATCCCCTTAATTACTGAATCCTCGGTAAACCATGCAGTCATTTACGCACCTGCGCGTCCTATCCCTTGGTGGAGCATACGCATCGTAGGCCCCACAAGCCGCCTTGCATTCAAACAGAGCCGTCTTTTCCACCTGGCCTGCAGGAGCATTCTTATATCCCGTTGTTGCACACCCGCTTAACAGAATAACCGCCGCCGCTATTGTAATGAGTAGTGTTTTCATTAGAAGGGATTCCCTCCCTTATCAATCCATTCCTTCTTGGCATGAGCCCAGATGTCCGCCCCAGGGAGGCTCTTTTGCGTCCCCGGCATGTCATCATCCATACCCACAATTACCGGGTCGTTCTTACTGCCGGCCGTATCCTTTATGGTTACTTCGCATCCCATTTCCCCCAGCAGGCCAATAAGCACCTTTATTGCCGTATCCCGACTACCTATCCTTACCTGAACGGGCCAATCCTTTTCCTGATAATGGTCATGTCCTTTCCCGCCTATACGGAATTTAGCCCAGACCGGCCACCACTTCTCCACCGCGAATCGATGTGCGGCAATACTGTAAGTCCCCTGGTATGATTCTAATGATAATCCATCCTTCTCGAAAACCCTCTTTACCTTCGCCATCTTACTTCTCCCCCTTTTTCTTATTTTCTCTATCCGCTTTCCTTTCCTTCGCCGACTTAGGAAACACCAACCTACTCTTTTGGCCGGGCTTAAATGTAAGGAAAACAAATCCATACTTCATTAATATGTATTTCTGCCGCCCCGGATGGTCTTTATGAAGGGCCATAAGCGAACAGTAATAAGCCGCCGTCATCTTCGCCCCCTCCGGTAGATTCATCATTGTGGGATATTCCCTCATCCGCTTTATCCGTAAATGAACCGTGCTCTTCGGAACCCCCACAACTCCCGCTATAGAACGAACCGAAATCCCCGTCCCCATCAACATAAAGATTCTCTTGTCTAAGTCGTCCGGCTCCGGCCTATCCGCCCCGTCAAGCTCCCTTTCCTCGTCTTTTCGCACTTCTCCCTTTACCTTCGGCATCTTACGTCTCCCCTTAAGTTATTTAACTGGTATGGCCATGCTCAACCAGTTATTTAGTTACAAGTTAATAGAGGATTCCCCCCTATACCTTAACACTGGTTGAACTATCCCCTAAATCGGACATTTTATTTTCATTTGCCGTAAAATAAACCCAGGTTTGGCACAAGTCGTGCTTAGCTTGTGCATTCTTGCAACATGACATATGCAGAATCGCACATCAATAATTACTTCGTGTACCATGTATTATATACCTGACTATTCCTACTGGAATGGTGGAGTATGGGGAAGGGAGGGGAATGCTTCGTATACGATACATCGTGTACCATCCTTTTTTAGGAATCCATGATTACGCAATATAGCTATTCCCCACCATTTCACTACAGTATATACCCCCCTAGGGTATGCTTCATTGGTACGCTACAAATGTATGATATGCCTACCTTTTTCATACATGTGCAATACTGCATATACTGTGGTTATTTTGCACGCTCTGTTGTGGTTAATTTTGCCTCAAGTTGTCCAGTTCTTGGTCGAATATATGTTCACGTTTTCTTCCCGTTGCGATGGTTACTACGGTTACTCTGGTTACGGGTGGTCTGGGGTCCATTTGGGTGGTTAATTTGGCCGTTATTTCTGGGCTGGTCATGGGATGAAGGGGTGACTATTCGGCAGAATAGCTGCCCTATGGCCTGTTCTTTACGGCTCCCCCCGGTGGTAAGTCCCTTTTGTAATAATCGTACAGATATGGGAAATGAAAGGCTTTTTTGTATTTTTCAATGGTAATGGGATAGTAATATATATGATTCGAAAACCCGCGACCCCCCCCCTAGGGTCCCCACCCCACCCCCTCCCCTTCTACCCTATGGCACGGTAATTGCTAATGCAAAGCCAATGCCAAGTCTATAAGAACATGATATCATTATCTTTAATGGCTCTAACCTATGCTGTTTAGCCTACCTAATTGGATGTGATGCTGATGAGATACGGCAATTGGTTGAGGGTATATACGATGTGATATCATATACATAACGCTAATTGCGAAGCAAGCTTCTACGCGTTCCTTCTTCTTAATGGAGATTCCCGGTGCTGGGCTGGTCGTTGGTTGGTCAAAGGGCAAAAGAAAAGGGCCTGCCCGGTTAAGCTGCGCTTCCTTGCAGTCAACGGACAAGCCCCTTCTTTACTATCTGTTGTGAAGCCTTCTACGGCCTCTTTCCTTCATTTAATATACATCCCCGTACTGGTAGTCACATTGAATGCGTTCGTCTATTCTACGGCGTTCTATTCGCCATCAACCTCGTTTCCCTTGGCTTTGAATGGTACCCCCGGACCCCTCTTTCCAACTAGGCTAGGATTCTTTCCGAAGCGATAAGGATGGAGGGGGCAATTCTCGGTATCACACTCAGCAACCAGTGGAGCCGATTCTCCCATGCACATCAGACAGGTTTGCCGCATAGCCTTTAGGGAGCTCTTGTTGTCTCCCATTCTGTACTTGAAGAGAGGACAAGGCCGTATAAACGCTTTGTCTCCGGTGCAGTTTAGTACTTCTTTGGGGTTGAACAGTCCTGTTCCGCATACGCATTCCTTACAATATTCGTGTACTGAACCCATGGGGGTTAGTTTACTTACTTCTGCTGCTTTCATAATATGCTCCCTGACGGCCTCTAATGGCCCTACAATCGATTTTAACCTTCATTGTGAACTGGTATCCACAAGAAGTATGTTATGATGCTGTAGTGCATCGTACAAGCCACTACAGACCATTAAACGCGGTATATGATATTGGGCTATACCCTACTTTCTCAGAGCCATCGCAAATTTGACCATAGGTAACTTTCCTTGGCCAGGTTCCAGACCTCCTTGACTATCCCCTTGGCAATCAGCCAGAGGATGCCGTATATCAATGTAATTGTTATCAAGTCTCTCACTACGTAGTCCACCATGTTCATTACTGCTTGTTTCATCGTACTTGCTCCTTCTCAGTGAAAATCTTAGTGTCAATGTCAAAATACATCGGCATTCCAGATGACTCTATGCCCCGTTTCCTGTTCTTGCTTAGTCTCATGAACGCATCAGGCGACCTGAGACCCTTCTCCATCATGGATTCCTTGTCAGTTTCTGACACTCTCGACATGAATATTACATTGTTTGCGAAGTCTGTAATGCCTGACGAACCCTTGATGTCTACCTTCCCAAGTAGGTCGTTGTCATTCTCGGTCTTCCTGGGGTGCGCTACTAGGTGGACGTGTACCCGAAGCTTTTGGGCGAATAGCGTCATCTCATTCAGAAAATCACACTGTGCCCGGTTTTCGTCCTGGCCACTGAGCCTTATCTTCATGAGTGAGTCAATGACAAAGTGGGTTACCCCATATCTCCTGGCCGCGTATTCAAAGTTGTCGAACAGTTCTTTTGGCGTCAGATTCTTAATAGTATCCAACACGTATATTTTGCCTTCCATCCATTCTATCGACTTGGTGAACATGAAATCTGAGGGGTTCCCGTTCTTAGTGTGCTGAGCAACCGCCCACTCAAGATAGTCCTCAGGAAGCATTTCACCCGAATAGATGCATGACTTTACACCTTTGCCGGCAAGGTCAACAATGCTCTGGCTTAACACGGTGCTTTTCCCTGCTCCATTGCGTCCACTCCATACCGTTACTTCTCCAGGTCTCCACCCACCCAGCTTATCTGTTAGACATCTCCATGCTGTAGGAACCCCAAGTCGTTCGGGCCCTGCATTGCGGTTGACCATAATCCTCTCAAGGAATGCCGTTGGCGTAGTCAGCATTGGGGGGGCGTCATAGCTTGCCGACTCGAAATGCTCAGCTATTGTGGCTTCCTTGACAAGACATTCATTAGCATCCTTGAACGGGAGGCTAACTATCTTACATCGCCACTTGCCAAGTCTATCTGCAATCTGAACGGCTGCATCTCTTCCTGGGTCGTCCATGTCGAAGCAAAGGTATATCTCTTTAAACCTCTCAAGGAATTCCCACTCGGTATCAATCCATTGCAAGTTACCTGCACCCATTGGGACGGAAACGGCCTGCTTTCCGTAGCGATGAAGGGCCATTGCATCGTATTCCCCTTCGCAGATGATTAAGGAATTACCCGTTATCAAGTCCCTTCCGAACAAAGTGGGCTCGGCATTCTTCGCCGTCCTCATTTTCTTCTTGTCAGTTATCGAACGATATTTGACGTTTACCAGCACACCGTTCTTATAGAAGGGCAGCATGACCGTGTCGTCATCCTCAGCACCTACCCGGAAGAAGTCTCTCGTCTCTGCCGTTAGCCTACGCTTATCAAGGTAAGCTGCTACCGGAGCGGTTACTGGGAATATCTCGACTATTGGCTTAACATACTTCTTGGCCGTTGGTTTTACCAGAGGGGAGAATGCTTTCCTTACTGGATTGTCTCCGAACAGCTTTTGGAGGTCATGGAATCCACCCGCTATCCCGCAGCGTTTAAGATGTAGGCAATTGTATGCACCGCTAAGGATGTTAACTCCAAACTTCCTTTCCGTATCACCACAAGCAGGGCAGTTCATGATAGCCTCATCGCCGCTCTCTCTGTACTGCACCCCCTTACTCTGCAAATATCTTAACACGTCACTCATCATATCACCTCACAATACTTTTCCAACTCTGTCAATGTTGCCTGTTTCTGACCACCCGCATCGTCTTCCCAACAAGCCCCGTTAATCCACTTCGCCGGATTGGGAATGAATTGGCCGTTGTTCTTAGTCCACTTCTCAGACCGGGCTACCTTTGCTAATGCCGCCTTCAATGTGTCGATGTCAGGACGTCCCTTGGCTTTCATCCATGCCTTGAAAGCTGACGCTTTAGCCGTCTTGTTAGGGGAGGCAGGGTAGGCTTCCCAGAAACTAAGAAAGTCCTCTGAATATTTTGACGGCTGAACCTTGTCCCCTTCAGGGGATATAGGGGTAGTGTTTATTATACTCTTATCTAATCTTATCTTATCTAACCGGTGACGTAACGGTGACGTACCCGGTGACGTACCCGGTGACGTACCCGGTGACGTACCCGGTGACGTTTCTTCTTTTTGCTTCATACTCTCGCGATATGATTTACTTTTTATTTTGTTCCTTTCTTTATCTTTCTTATAAATTTCAACATCCTCAATCACTTTATTTTGAATGTTTTCCAGCGTTACTTCGTATGTTTTGAAGTAGTTTTTCATCGTTTTATACTCGTTTTTTGTCATATGTTGAAGTATCTGCTTGTTCGTAGGCTCTTTTTCGATGTTAGCAATTAACGCCATAAATCTTATCCAAGACAAGCAAACTTTAGGCGGCATATCTCTGTATGTTACCAGGACATGATTCGTCTTAAACTTTGTCCAATCCATGACCATCGTACGCCCGGCTGAATACTCCGAACCCATAGCCCTGTTCTTCCGTGCCTTCCTCTGTTCTTTGCGGCAACTCCCTTTGAACGGCCTGTTATTTTTCATTGTTAGCCTCCAGGGAATTGATAATTTTCTGCGCTTCTTTTTTCTCATTGGCCATATCAATAGCGGCCTGCTTAACCAAATACAACACGGCCTGCTTGCTACTGAAACCCTTTAAATACTTAATGAATGTGTGAATCCTACCACCCCTGTCGCAGTTGCTGCATACGAATATCTGACGCTCATCGTTAATCGTCATGGACATATCGGTATCGTTGCATAATGGACAAGTTGCGAAGTGAACCCCTGCTGCTGATTCAATTACCTCTATACCCTCGCGCTTCATTTGTGTGACCATGTCGGGCAGTGTTACTTTATCGTCTAACTTCATTTGCTTCACCTTTCCTTATTTATTATTTGTTACATTCTTCCATCGTCTTTTTGTGTGCTCTTTCCATGTTGCCGTCAAGCATACTGCGATAGCGTTTAAGTTGTTTTTCCATGTCATCGAACATACCGGCGAATTCATTGTCTTCCTTCAAGCTATCCACGTACTCTTTAGCCGCCTGCTCGGTCTTGGTTAACCACCCCTCGTATCGCGCCCTTTTGATTATAAGCCGGTAGTGGTCCAGCAGTAGTGTTGAGTTTCCCTTGACCATCAGTACTTTAAGCTTCTTTAACAAGTCGGCCTGCTCCGGTGTTCCGTACCCCAATGCCTCTTCCATGCCAAATGCAATTGTCTCGTTTATCTCTTGCTCAATCCCGTACTTGTAACGCTTCCTATCTATGTTCTTCCCCATTTTACTTTCCTCTTATTTATTAGTTTGTTGCAGCCGTTTCCTATAATATGGTTTAGAATTTCCTCATAAATCCCGTCTGGCGAACCTCTTCCCAATCCGGTTCAATGTACGGAAGCCGCTCTATCTTTCCACCACGGGCCAGGTATTCATCTACAAGGCGCGCAATCTCTGCCGACTCTTCTTCTTTGTGTGTCATGTTCCTACCGCCTTTTATTATAGTGAGCAGCTATCTTCACATTATACCCATTCGGCCGGACAGCATCGAGCACTCCAATAAACATCGACTCGAGCTCTAATGCCTCATCAACATCATCGACCTGGGCTATCTCCTCAACAAGGAACGCATCCTTTCCGTAGGTACGGAGGTCTTTGTGAAATTCCGTCATGTCCGGGCTACATAGATGCTGGCCAAATCTGTACTTCAACTGCTGCCCTGTGCAACCAACATAAACCTTGCCGTTAATTTTGTTCTGCACCTTATAGACTATCATCGTTCTCCCTCCCGGTTCTTCAATCTTCTTGCTTCGTCTGCTTCGCAGGCCTCTTCAAAATCCATCCATGCCTCTATTGCGTTAAGCTGCATTTGCAACGAATTGCAAAGTCTTGTCACATCACGGCGAACAAGCATACCCAATTGTCCCCTGCACGGCCTCGCGTTCTTCTTCTTTTGTCTGCTCTTCATTTCTCTGCCCCCCCTTTGTCCTTCCTGTTAGTGTATTGTTTCCCCCGTCCATGCCCCGCGGCTTGTGACGTATATCGGGTCGTTGTGGTATTGCAACACGGCCATCAACTGGTCAAGGTATTCAAAAGATTTCCTGTCTGCACACCTTTCCTTTAAAAAGAGTAGCATATCGAAGATTGATTCCCTTGTGGCCCCACTGTTAGCAACATCCCCAACGGCATCCGCTTCCATCATTAGTGTTACCCGCTCATGTCCGAGTAACTCAGACCTTTTGTAGTCGAACACTTCATCTATAAGAAACGAATCCGTGTTCCAACCACGCTTCATCATCCAATCCAACTGCTCATCCGGTGTCGGCCTCATCTCCCTTCCCCCTATTGTTTTTGTTCCAGTCTGTCAATCATCTCTTCAAGGTCAGAGATATAGACAAAAGAATCGGATGTTGCGTTTTCCCGAATGCAATTGTCCAGCGCGTCCATGAACATCGTCTTTCCTTTCCTGTCCACTGCGGCGGTAACTATCAATTCCTTGATGTGCTCAACTAGCGACTCGATAATGAATATCTCTGCTTCCACCCCGCCAGGATTCCATCCTTCCAACTCATAATCATAAGCCGGGTCATTAACTCTCATCTTCGCCCTCCATCTCTTCACGGCATGCTTGCTTTGCCTTTTCTATCAGCTCGTTAGTTTCTTCGGGAATGTCCGACTTGTGAAACCCGCAGGGATTGCCGCGTCTCCTCAGGGACAAGAAGGATTTCAGCATCAATGCGTCCTCTGTAGTGAAAACCCGGATGTTGTTAATGTCCCTCTCACAACTGATGACTCCCCTGCTCAACCAATTCAGCACCGTATTCCTTGAACAGTTTGCTACTCTTGCTACATCAATTACCGTCAATTCGTTCTTCTTCATAATCTTTCTCCCATTCCATGATTTGTTTTATTTGCCATATGGCATTTGGTTAACTTGCTGTCCTAGTTCTATACGCTGGGTTTGCCACTCAAAACGGTCAAATATTTTCTATCTGCCCTCGTTTTTCTTTATGCCATCCGTAGCGCGTCAGAATCGCCTACAATCGATTTTATTTCTCCCCGCCCCTGCCCTACACGGGACATGCCGTTCGTGCATCCACGGTCAAGCTAGGGGCATTAATCGGGGAATTACTGTTGTAGTCTACATATCCCTACTGGCCATCCGGCACCTTACCGCCTGCCTTGAAGAATCTTTCCATCGCTGTTGTATACCTTGCAATGATGTAAGGCTCTTTAATGCAGTGTTTGTACTTGTCCAGGGATTCGATTTCTTTCCGTTCCTCTGACGGTTTAGCATTCTCTTCGTTCTGTAATTCTTCAAGCTCGAACCTGAGAACGTACGGCCTGCCACTTACTTCGGGGCAAGGTTCGCAAATGAAGTTACCTACGAACAACCGACTCCCGTACGGCTTGTTCCCCATGTATATCCCGGCCACCTGTGCCGATAATTGGAGCTCGGCGCCTATCTGAGTACTAACTTCTCTGCGGTCTTCAATACATGCCTTGATTGCCTCCCAAGGTTCGTTTTTACGGAACATATCGTTAACTATTCCTAAGGTCGAGCCCGACATATTCCACTTGAGGCCCCGAACCCTCGGCTCTTCGCTACCGGCCTTCAATACCTTGAAAGCCCCTACGCTTCTTATCACGTTCGCAATGGGAACCTTTTCCACCGGGCCACCGTCTATCGTCTCAGGGATAAGCTTGCGGCCTATAACCTGGATTCCGTCTACCCAGTACATCTCCCTGGGGTCAGTCATCGAGGAACCGTTACTGACAACCTTGAGGTCGTTGTTGTTGTACGCGATAATCCGTGCATCTTTTGCAGGGTCAACAACTTCTAACTTGACGGCTGCCGGTTCAAAGTAATATGCGGGGGCCTTGCGTTCCAGCCGTTCCCATACGTATTCATCACGCCAGCCCGGAAGCGTCCTCTCTATCTTCGCTGGCTTCTCGCCCCTATAACCATAATCTTTATAGTCAAAAGGAACATCTCTCAGGTCCATGGTGCAGGCTATCTCTAAAACCGATGCTTCGGGATTGAAAGCTATTCTCCGCCTTAGTCCCCGAGCAACATCTCCCTGCAGCCTACCGGCCTTCACCTCATTTACATATTTGACTACCATCTCTCTCAGCTTATCGCCCTTTGTGATATTGTCCAGCTGATGTGAATCCCAGCCATTATTGGTATCTTTCCAAATGTTGGCGGTTAAACTATCGATAAGAGGAGCCATTTCGTTACCGTCACCGTCTACTCCAACTACGTCATAGGAATTCTTTGTGACGTGCCTATCGTGCATCGCCTGGAGCATCCTGGCGGCCTTGCTGTTGTTCATCTCCGGGTCTGAATATTCCGGGCGGTCTTCTTCGTAGTCTGCAATCTCAATCCACTTGATGTCCCAAGACTGCGACCCCGTGTCGGTAGTCTCTACGAATCCCACCTGCTTGTTGCCGAGTAAGTAAGGATGTCTGGTTGCCGGCTTCTGTTCTTCCTGGCCGTTAGCCCTATACCCAGTGAAGTAGCGGCGCGTCAGTTTTTCCTTACTGCACGTCATCCACTCATTCGTTGCGCAATACTCGTCAAGAGCCACCTTGGCTTCCGGCGTCCCATGTCTGTAGTAGGCTTCCGTCAACCATTCAAGCTTCGTTGCCGTTC
>Ga0247841_10013964_pt1 | contig 10153 bp, 7 predicted proteins | sample LaCruzMarch2015__2_FD_192410 | JGI IMG/M metagenome (GOLD analysis project Ga0247841, IMG submission 192410) | Freshwater microbial communities from meromictic Lake La Cruz, Castile-La Mancha, Spain - LaCruzMarch2015_18m | ecosystem: Environmental > Aquatic > Freshwater > Lake | place: Spain...
AAGTAAGTCAAGATCATACATCACAATGGAGCGGGGAGTTACAGCTACTTCTTTTCCCTCCCTGGCATAATCAGATAACCTTTTTCCTTTTCGTTTCAGGGAAGAATAAATGGGCGGTGTTTGCTGAATTTCCCCTTTAAACCTCTCCCGGATACTTTTACGAATATTCTCTTCGTTTACCACATTTAAATCCACTGCTTTGTACTGCCATTGATTGCCCGTCCAGTCCAATGTTTCGGATTCAATACCGAATGTAAGTCGAAACAGATAGGTTTTATCAAAGAAAATTGCTTTCGCTAATGCTTTTGTTGCTTTTCCGATTCCCAATAAGAGAAGACCTGTTGCATTTTGATCCAATGTTCCTGCATGACCCATTTTTACAATTCCGGTTTCTCTGCGAAGAATTCGAATGACCTGGAAAGAAGTGATTCCTTTCGGTTTGTTAATGAGTAATAATCCTGAAAGATTCTCTTCCATTCTTATTCTTGCTTTGAAAGTATTGGTTTAAGGGTTTCTTGCAGGATCGACTTTATTTCTGAGATTGTATAATCACTTGTTGAAAATCCAGCCGCTCTTTTATGTCCGCCTCCATGAAATGGTCGAACGATATCGTTGATGGCATAGGGCTCTATCGATCTTATACTTCCTTTATAGTATCCCGGTTCCATTTCTCGTATCAAAATGGATACTTTTATGCTTCGGCGCACCCGAAGAAAATCAATAACACCTTCAAAATCAGAGTTGAGTAAATTAAGTTTCGAAATCATTTGATAGGGTATAAAAGAAAAAAGGATTTGGTTCTTATCCCAATACTCAATTGTTGATAGTGAAAGTTCGAGAGCTTGAAACCCATTTTTTTCCCATCGGTTAAAAACTTTCTCCGCCAAATAAGTTGGATTTACACCAATCTGTATCATTTGTTTCGCTGTTTCAAAGGTAGAAATCTTTGTGTTTGAATATCGAAACCCTCCTGTATCAAACAATAATCCTGCATAGAGATTGGAGGCAATTTCTTTTGGAACCGAATATGATTCTGTTTTCATCATTTGAAACAGTAGTTCAGCTGTAGAAGATACTTCATGTGAAACAAAGTTCATAGAACCAAAACCAGGATTATCGATATGATGGTCTAGATTAATCACAGATTTCGTTTTCTGAAAGAGGGAGGAGGGCCATATTCTGGATACACTCGCACAATCTAAAGTGATAAGCGTATATTTTTCTGGCAAAGACACCTGATGACCTAAATCAAATAAATCCCATCCATAAAGGAAATCTGTATAGTCTGGGATGTTCTCTAAGTATCCCCTTGCCTGTATCCCATTTTGATTCATGTAGAACAAAAGAGATAATACAGAACTAATCGCGTCTAGATCTGGATCAATATGACTTACAACCGCATAGGTACTATTTTGCTCTAGAATTTGAGCGAGTGTTGTCATGTATGGTCTCTACGATTCTTTCGGTACTGCTTCTTGATCTTCTTCAATAATATCATTAATCCGATGAACGAGATTCACTCCTTGTTCAAGGGTATGATCCGGTTCAAATTTAATGATGGGAGCAAATTTCATGGAAAGTTTATGCGCCAGTAAGGATTGAATCACTCTTGTAGCGGACTGAAGCCCTTGCATGCCCTGGCCTAGAACTGCTTTTTCTCCCATAAAACTCACATAAATGGTTGCATACCGTAAATCTTTACTGCAAGCCACATCCGTTATGGTGCAAAACCCAATTCGTGTGTCTCGAATTTCTCGCAAGAGGATGACACTCACTTGCTCTTCTATTGCTTTTTCCAGTCTTTCTTTTCTTCGATTCATTCTATCTCGATTCTATAATTTATCATTTGGATTTCATCATTTTGCTGAACAAAATTTACTATATAATCCAAGGTCCTTTGCAACTCGCTTTTCGAGCTATTGATGGTAACCATGCCAACAATGCTCCTTTGCCATAGATCCTGACAATCAATCTCAGCAACAGCCACGTTAAAAGTCTTTCGTACTTTACTAAAAAAAGATTGAATAATTCTTCTCTTTTCTTTTAAAGAATGAACCATCGGGTAGGTTAGATCCAGGGTTACAAGCCCAATACTCATTTTGTATCAACAAGCTTGTAAACTTCGAGGGTATCCCCTACTTTGATATCATTAAAATTTTCAAGCCCGATACCGCATTCAAAACCTTCACGGACTTCCTTGACATCATCCTTAAACCGTTTCAAGGAATCAATGGTTGTCTCCAACAAGATGCTTCGATTGCGAATAATCCGGACACGGCTGTTCCGATTCACAAGGCCGCTGCGAACAATACATCCAGCAATTGTTCCCACTTTCGGTATCTTGAAGATTGCTTTTACTTCAACGGTGCCAATAACCTGTTCAACCTGTTCTGGTTCCAAAATACCCTTCATGGCTGCTGTGATATCGTCAATGAGCTCAAAAATGATTCGATATGATTTTACGAGTACAGCCCTAGCTTGAGATTCTTTTCTGGATCCAGGATTCTGGGTAACATTAAAGCCGACGATTCTTGCATGAGAGACGGAAGCTAAGAGGATATCATTTTCTGTGATGATTCCTACGCCCATATGGACAATTTTTAATACAACTCCAGGAATTGTAATCTTTGAAAGGGCAACAGTTACAGCATCCAGGGTGCCTTCACCGTCTGCCTTAACAATCAGGCTAAAGCTCTCATTCTGATCTATCTCGCCTAAAAATTGGGTTCCCCAATCCATTTCATCTGCTTTTTTAACTACATCAATAAGCTCTGCATCAGATTTTATATATCCTGTTGTTGATTTTAAAATGCTTCCCGGCTTTAAAATAACAGGCAAACCTTGGATATTGACCGGAGCTAAAGCAATTTGGGATTTTATTGGCTTAAAATGATCATCATAAAGTACCCTAATCTTAAATTCATCTGTTCCATCTGTAATCAAGTCCCCGATTTTAAGAGTACCTGTTTGGACTACAACAGTCGCCTGGGCTCCAAATGTTTTTGTAATGTTTGATTCAATCACTGTCCCGGCAAAACCAGCTTTAGCATTTGTTTTTAATTCCATCATATCGGCTTTTAGTAGGATCATTTCCAATAAATCATCGATTCCTATATTGTTTTTTGCAGAAATAGGCACATAAATTGTGTCTCCGCCCCACTCTTCTGGAGCTAAGCCCCTCTCAGAAAGTAGACTTTTTATCAAATCAATGTTTGTGCCAGGTTTATCGATTTTATTTAAAGCAACGATTATGGGCACTTTGGCCGCTTTGGCATGATTGATTGCTTCAATCGTCTGTTCTTTAACGCCCTCATCGGAAGCGACAACCAGCACAACAATATCCGTGACTTCTGAACCTTTGGCCCGCATGGCCGTGAAAGCTTCATGTCCAGGGGTATCAATAAATACAATTTTTTTCCCTTTGTATTCAACAGAGTAGGCTCCAATTGCTTGTGTGATCCCACCTAACTCCTTCTCAGCCAACCGTGTCTTACGCATCGTGTCGAGTAGAGTTGTCTTCCCATGATCTACATGCCCCATAATGGTGATTACTGGAGCCCTTGGTATGTAACTCTTCAAGTCATGATGTTCTTCTTCTGGCAATTCTACCTTAATCCCAAACAACTCAGTAAGACTTTTTACGGCAAAATTTGGAATCACATGCTTAGGAGAAAATGGAACAATTCCGAGTTTTATAAGCTTAATCTCAGTTTCCCGCATACTGATTCCCAGTTGTTTGCTCAATCGTAACAATGTAATCGGCGTGTTCTTGGGAACAGGTACTTCTAGTTTCACCGTTTCTTTTTTTACCTGTTCTTTTTTGTGCATATCAGAAACCAAAGGTTCCTGCTTTTTTGGTTCTACCTTTTTTTGTACCGCAATATCTTGTTTCGGTTTTTGAATAACATCTATTTTTGGCTCCAAATGGTGCTTATCTGACTTTTTTTCAATGAGTTTATTTATAGGTAAGGACTCCTCTGTCTTCGTTTTGTGTGATACTTGGCTAGGTGTATCACTTTTTGGGATTTCTGCTTTCTCCGAAACGGCAGTCTCCGATTTCTGTGAAACGGGAATTGCTTTCGCTGGTTTTGGCTTCTTGTCGCCTAATATTAAGCTCCTAAGAGTGATACAAGTCTCGCTATCTAGCGATGATAAGTATCCTTTTACTGGAGTTCCCAATTCAGCTAATAAATCAATCAAGTCTTGAGACGTCTTTTTTAGCTCCTTGGCTAACTCATAAACCCGTAACTGTTCATTCATATTCCTGTACCACCTAACTTTTTGTACTGGTTGTCTCTATTACAGATACATCCAATTTATATCCGGTTAATCTAGCGGCAAGCTTCACATTGAGACCCTCTTTGCCAATGGCCAAGGAAAAGAAAGCCTGGTCCACCATTACTCTAGCCATTTTTTTATCCGGATCTAGAATCACATTGGCAGCTACAACTTTTGCAGGAGATAATGAGTTGGCAATAAACATTTGATGGTTATCTGACCATCGAATCACATCAATTTTCTCATCATTCAGATGCCTTCCAACAGCATTAATACGAGATCCTTTTGCTCCAATGCATGTTCCAACCGGATCAATTTTTTCTTCTTTCGAGAACACAGCAATTTTGGCCCTGATGCCTGGCTCCCGAACAATATTTCTTACTTCAATAAGTCCTTGCTTTAATTCTGGTATTTCCAGCTCCATTAATTTTTTCAACAATTGTGGGTGAGTCCTCGATAAAAGAACTAAAACTTCTCTTTGTCTTTTTTGTACTGAAAATATTAAGCAATGTATTTTCGTGCCGACATGATATTCTTCGTTTCGGATTTTTTCTTCTTCTGGAAGAATCCCTTCTATTTTACCAAGGTTAATAAATACTTTTGGTCTTGTCATCTTGCTGACTTCACCTAAAACCATTTCGTATTCTCTTGCTTTATACTCATCAAATAACTCATCAATTTCTGCATCATGGATTTTTTGGATGACTACTTGTTTGACTACATCAGCCGCGATTCGATCAAAGTCAGATGGAGAAACATCAATGTCTATCATATCCCCCAGGCAGGCATTTGGTTTAATTTTGATTGCTTCAATTAAAGCAATTTGAAATATCTTATCTTTAACACGCGCTACAACTATCTTTTTTTCAATGATACGACACACTTTATTCTTTTCATCTACTATGACATCTACGTTGTCAGCTCCGTTATAGGTTCTCTTATAGGCAAGAAGTAAGCCGGATTGTATTGCTCGATACATTGAATCTTTTTTCTTAAAATCTCTTACTTTGCAATATTCATCAATCGCGAGAAATAAATTTTCCGTAAGCAACTTCCCTCTCCTATTCAAGTATTAATTGGCACTTACCAATATCAGACAACAAAATAGAAACACTTTCATCCTTCTGTGGATTTACAAAACTCACTTCTTTTTTTTCAATATGCATTTCATCAATAAACGCAATCAACTCATGTCCAGTTTTTAATAGGACCTTAACCTTTTTCCCTTTAAACAAGAAGTACTCTTCAGGATTTCTTAAAATTCTTTCTGCACCTGGAGAAGAAACATCCAGGGAGAAATCGTCGTTACCTAAAAAAATCCTTAGAAACTCCCTGAGCGCTAATGTTACCCGAGAACAATCAGCCAGCGTAACTTTTTCTATCTTAAAGATAGAAAATCGAATTACATAAGAGCCATGTTCCAAACGTACATGCAAATCCAATGGAACATAGCCCAAATTCAATACAAAACTTTGTATCGATTCGAGTAACTCCACTTTATTCATCTCAAAAAACTAATTATTAAATATTTTTATCAATAAATGATTTCAATTCTTCTTTTGGAAGAGCTCCGATCATTTTGTTAACTTCTTTGCCATCCTTAAAAAGAATAAGCGTTGGAATGCTCATAATACGATAAGCGTAGGATACATCGCTATTTTCATCTGTATTGACCTTTGCGACTACTACTTTACCTGCATATTCCTTCGCTAATTCCTCAACAACAGGAGTTACCATTCGGCATGGCCCGCACCATGGTGCCCAAAAATCTACTAATACAGGTAACTTTGATTTCAATACTTTCTCATCAAAATCTTCTTTTGTGGTGATTTCAATATACAAATCACTCATATTGTCTTCCCTCCTATCCTCAAAACATGCCTTTTAGCCTATTTTTAGTTTAACAGGGATTCCATTTTTTACAAATAAAAACTATCTAGGGATAAGAGACGGAAGCTTCCCAAAGTTTCCCGTCCCAACCTACTTTTGCACCTAGCGCTTCCGAAACAAATCTTAGGGGAACTTGTGTCCTTCCACCTAGTAGCTCAGGTTCAGCTTGTAAAATTACATTTTTTGTTCTTCCGGTAGCATCCCTTACAATTGCCTTTTTCGATCCAATAATCAGCTCAACATGGATTCCACGGAAATCGTATGTTACTCTACGAGCAGAAGCGTCCCAAACAATGGTAGCTCCTATGGATTCTGCTATTAATCGAAAAGGTACCATCGTGAATTGGTTGTATTTCAAATATGGTTTTACTTCCAATTGGACAGGGTTTCCATTTAAAAACGCTGTTGCATTACCGATTCGAAGCCGTAAAACTGTTTTCACAATATAGGAAACAACGATTCTAGTTTCATTGCCCACTTTGTCGACAGCGGTTATAGACAAAACGTTATCCCCTGCCATGCTTTTAATTCCGATGGTTCGATCAAAATTACCCATAAAATCAAGCTGTAGTTCAGTTATAAATCCAGTAGTTTGCGATACGATTTTAAGGGAATCTATACCAAGCTCTGCACTGCCGGCAAAGCGAATATTTGCATAAAGCTCTGATCCAGTCGGGGTTGTAGCAAAATAAACATTTTCGACCAATTGAAATAAGGCGGGAGAAGTAACGAGAAGTATTGGTGGATTCGTTTTTACAATAATTTTTTTATAAATCGTTGTTAAGTTGCCCGCTTCATCTGAAGCTCTTATCATGATCAGGTTTTCTCCATCTTTTAGCGATAACAGACTGGAAAATGAGTTTTCTATAAGAGCAACTTCTTTCTCGTCTATAAAAAGTTTAACCTTTGCTATGTCCCTGATTCTGACTGTTAATGCATAAACATCGCTTTTTGTATAATAGGTATCCTCTTTTAGATTTGTTTCAATCACGGGATTATCCCCATCAAATTTATAGGTAAAAGATTGGAAGCTTGATTCACTGCCTAACAAGGAAACACAACGATACGTAACTTCATGCCATCCCGAAGTTGACAATGTTATCGGTTCAGAATAAGTTTGTTCTAGATTTGAATCGATTCGGTAATAGATCGTGCCAGCTACATTTGTAGTAAAAATAAGTTTTGGAGCTGTAATATACCAGTTTTCAAAACCATCTGGTTCGCTGGGCGTTAAAACATAATTAATAATTACAGCTGGCTCTATGGTAAATGTTTCTGAAATAACCGGGAGGTTTTCTTTCGAAGTAAAAACACTAATCCGATAATCATCAGCTGGTTTTACTGGATTTGATATACCAGCACCGCGATACAGAACAATTATTACGGTGCTACTGTTGTTAATAAATTGAGGAACTGGTATTTTAATTGTCTTGTCAGATATAACGGGATTCTTTGTCAATCGAATATTATTGATCGAGATGGAAACGGGAGAAATTGTTTTTGGCAGAATTAAATCCGATAACACGAGATAGATAAAATCTTCTTCCGCCAAGGCGCCATAAGGTCCAACTAAAAACTCGATTGTATATTCTCCATTGGATGTCACTGTTGCGGGAATCGGCTTAATCTTAACATTCTTTACGATGGAGTTTTGAACAATCTCATATGGTTCTGACTCTACCATCGCTTGTTCTTTGATTGTAAATACTTTTACTTTGTACATTCCAGCAAAAGCAGGATTTTTTATTTCACATTCTGCTTTAAATAGAAGGTTGATTTCAAAATCGGCTGGGTAATCTCTTTGTGCGGTTATTGTTATGATTTTCCCATCAACCTGAGGATCTTTATCCAACGAAAATCCGTTGATTAATACATTTTCTTTTTTTATTTCTTTTGGCAAACTTGTCGCATAATCGAACAAGATGAATATTGTATCCCCCCGTATCAAACTGCCTTTTAAACCAGTACGAAACTTAATTTGATATTCAGCAATCGAAGAAATCATAATTGGTTTGGTAACTACAGTAATGTTTGATACAGACGAAACATCGATTCGATATGGCTTAGAGGTGGAGGGAGAAGGTTGTGTGCTCGTATTCACTTGTAGATAATATTCCCCGATGGTTGCGGGATTGATTACATTCCGGATTACAATTTCAACGGCTGTCCCTGCATTAAGGTTAGTTGGAACTTCCATTGATAATTTAAATTTTTCAATACTGACAAGGGGTGCTCTAAGCAAGCTTAATCCATTGATAGTAATGTCTTCTGAAGAAAAGTTTGGTGGAAGAACCGTTCCATCTGGAAACTGTACTGTGATTGTATCGCTGCCCATTCGTAGTTCTCCATCAACACCAATGGAAAATTTAATATTGTATTGTGCTTTTAAAGAATTGACGGAAGGAGTAACGGTAACTTCAGGAGTTGTCACTGCACCTGGTGAAGAAATACTTATCATTTGAGAAACACTGCCAAATAAAGAACTGGAGACTGTAAAAGTATACGTACCTTCACGACTATCCTGATAGTAAAATTCTACAGAAGAGTTAGCCTTCGTTACAGCCAAAGCTTTGACTGGATTCCATGGGTCGAGTTGATTTGAAAACGTCCCTGTTCCTGAATTTGAATGTAGAATCAGCGAAGTATCATTTTTTAGTGAATACGGATTGCCCATCAAATCCATGAACTGGATTTTGATTGGACCAGACGGTTTTGATATTCGAAGGGTTTGAGGAGGGGTAGTAATATTAATAATTTTTTTAACGCCCCGAATGGATAAGGATAATACGGTTGAATTATAATCCGATGAAGAAGCTATAATCGAAATGTTGTTCGCTTCAATTTCTGAAATATAAAAAGGAATGGTTTCCGAAAAATTTTGCGAAACATCTACAAACAGAGTATTTCCCTTTGACCACGTAATCCCATCCAAAGAAAATCGTGTGTTAAAGGATGAAGAAATCAGCTGAACGATTACATTCTGCTTAGCAATAAAGTTCATGCCTGTTTCGTTCAATAACTGTATAGTAAAGGGACCGATTAATTCGGAGGGTTGAGCAATCTCTGTCTTTGTATCCGGTTGAAATTTTAAGCTGTTTACGCCATTTTTTATTTCGATTAAGGCTGTTTCTTTCATCACAACGGCTGATTGTGTAGCGGATACAGAAAGAACGCACTCGCCTTCTGCCTCTGCCAGGAATTCTACTTCCCCCCCGTTTCCAATTTTTGTAATTTTTCCTAATGTTGGGGTAAGCGACCAGTCATATTGGATCTGTTCCAGAATTTCATCATTCGTATCAAAGGATTGGACAATAAAATGTGTCTTCTTCCCTCTAGAAGTTGTGACTTGGTTCGGTGTTAATACAATTTTGCCAATAGAACCTAAAACAACGATGTTTACGCTGGCTGATATTGTTTTATTTCCATAGGAAGCAATGACGGAAATGTTTCCACTGCCCATGTTCCTGGCATAAAATTCCGGTGACTGCAATCGAACATTGTCCAAATTTCCGATTCCACCGCTTACATTCCACCGATAAATCACACCCGTATCCATTTTTAATCCATTTGTATCAAATGTTCTAGCTGTAAATACTTGCGATTTTCCCAATTGAATCCGAGTGCCCGCTGGTAGAATCTCTATCCGGCCAAAGTCAAGGTCAGCACAAACAAAATAAGAATGAGAACCGGTAGTACCGAGTCCTCCAGGAGCATCTACTTTTACATCGACCGTATAGCTCCCTGCGGCTGGATTTTGTAAACCAGCATCCGCTGTAAATGTTATTGTAACGGAAGCATTAGCGCCTATTCCCACAGGGGGGAATACTCTGACCGAATAAAGAGAAACAACTGGATTTGTTTGGCACTGCTGTGTACCAAATAGTATTGTATTGGCGCTTATGGTTGAGGGAATAAAAGTACCTGTTGGAAAATTAAAAACAAAAGAATCTGTATTGGCACTTAAACCAACGGGAGTATAAAAAGT
>Ga0247841_10013965_pt1 | contig 10152 bp, 8 predicted proteins | sample LaCruzMarch2015__2_FD_192410 | JGI IMG/M metagenome (GOLD analysis project Ga0247841, IMG submission 192410) | Freshwater microbial communities from meromictic Lake La Cruz, Castile-La Mancha, Spain - LaCruzMarch2015_18m | ecosystem: Environmental > Aquatic > Freshwater > Lake | place: Spain...
AATAAATTTCTGAAACAATCGGTTCAAAAATCAATTCCATTAATCAATCAGGCTGAAAGGCCCGCTATATTGGTTGGAAACGGGGTCAGGTTAAGTAAGGCGTTAAGCGAATTCAAAGCCTTTGCAGAGCTACTTAATATACCAGTGCTCACAACTTGGAGAGCCGCTGATTTGCTGTCGGAAGATCATCCTCTATACATTGGTCGCCCAGGTGCGGTAGGCCAGCGGGCAGCGAATTTCGCGCAACAGAATTCAGATCTTATTTTGATTTTGGGCGCCCGCCTTGATCTTGGGCAAACCGGATACAGTCATAAAAATTTCGCAAGAATGGCCAGAAAGATCATGGTGGATATTGATCAACAGGAAATAAATAAATTAGATACAGTCATTGACGTGCCTGTTTGCGGCAATGTTAAAGAATTTATCCAGGAGATGATTGATCAACAGGATCTAATCCTTCGAAAGGAACGTGCTGCATGGTGGTTACGTTGTAGGGAATGGAAAAATAAGTATCCCGTAATACTCCCTGAATATTGGAAAGAAAAAAATGGCGTCAACACATATGCGCTAATTGATGTCCTGTCGGATGAAATGAAAGAAGATGATCTTCTGATTCCTGGGAGTTCCGGGACATGCGCAGAAATTACCATGCAGGCATTTAAAGTCAAGCAGGGAACGAGGATTTTCAATAATCCAGGGTTGGGGGCGATGGGATTTGGTATTCCCTCTGCAATTGGAGGATGCCTGGCCAGTGGTAAAAAACGGACCGTCTGTATCGATGGGGATGGCGGTTTTCAAATGAATGTTCAGGAGCTTGAAACTATCCGACGATTGAAACTGCCGATCAAGTTCTTTATCTTGAATAATAACGGATATGCCTCGATTCAGGCGACACAGCGAACTCATTTCAATGGTTTTTATGTTGCGAGTAATGAATCAAGCGGCCTTACATTACCCAATTTATCCAAGCAGGCCGATTCCTATGGCATAAAGTACATTCAGATTATTAGCCATGCAGATATGAGGCAAATAGTCAGAGATGTTCTTGAATACGAAGGACCCGTCCTATGTGATGTAGAAATATCGCCAAATCAATTTACCGCCCCCCGTATTTCATCGGTACAAACAGAAGATGGCAAAATGATTTCTAAACCGCTTGAAGACCTTTGGCCGTTCCTGGATAGGGAAGAATTCAAGAGTAATATGGTCATTTCTTCGGAATGAGATCCGCGCCTTGGAACTAAGAAAAATCATAGGCGTATTAGAATCATCTATACAGAACCCAACGCAAGGGCTTCCAGAAGAACTGTTTCTTCTGATGAGTAGGATAACGCCCCTTATAAATGTGGACTTGTTGATAAAGAATGATCATAATCAGACACTGCTGGTCTGGAGAGATGATGGCTATTATCCGCCGGGTTGGCATGTTCCAGGTGGCATTATAAGATATAAAGAAACAATTGCTGAAAGAGTAGTCGCTGTCGCAAGAAATGAACTTGGCGCTGAAGTGGAGTATGGTCCTGAACCATTGGCAATTAATGAATTAATTCATGATACAAGAAAAAACCGAGGCCATTTTATTTCCTTTTTATATCAATGTAATCTTGTAACGCAGCCTGATGAAAATTTAAAATGTAAAAGCGATTTGCCAAATCAAAACGAGTGGATGTGGCATAGCTACTGCCCTGACAATATGATCTCTGTGCATGAGATATATAGAAAATTCATCTAAATTGACTAAATTGCAATGAAATCATTTTCAAGCCTGGAGAATAATACGTCTTATGATATCAATGCGCCACTTCGCCACTGCAGGCTATGCGGCCATGAATTTTTTGATAAACCACTGCTACGCTATGAAAACATGCCAGGAGCTGCGCAATGCTTACCGGATGCTGCTTCGCTGGATAGTGATAAGGGAGTTGATCTGGAAGTATGCCAATGTTCCGGTTGTGGGTTGGTGCAGCTCAACAGCAATCCTGTTCCTTATTATAAAGAGGTAATACGTGCTGCCGCGTTTTCAGAAGAGATGAAAATTTTCCGTCTGAATCAGTTCAGAAATATTGTTCAAAAATATTCCCTCCAGGGAAAGAAAATTATTGAGATTGGCTGTGGCCGTGGCGAATATTTATCCATTATGCAGCAATTCGGAGTTGATGCTTACGGACTGGAATACTCTGATGAAGCGGTGTCATATTGCATTAATGATGGGCTGAAGGTTTCAAGAGGATTCATTGATAGCGGCACTTATAAGATAGGTGACGCCCCGTTTGACGCTTTTTACATATTGAATTTTCTTGAGCACCTACCCGACCTTAATTCAACCCTTGCTGGAATATGCAACAACCTGAAAGATGACGGCATAGGACTTGTTGAGGTGCCGAATTTCGATATGATCTTGCGCAACAAACTTTTTTCTGAATTCATATCGGATCATCTGTTTTATTTTACCAGGGAAACTCTAGGCACAACATTAATGCTGAATGGTTTTGATGTTATTGAATATAATGACGTGTGGTACGATTACATCATTTCCGCAACTGTAAAGAAAAGAAAGAAAATTGATATGACGCATTTTTATGGATGTCAGACAAAGCTTAAAGCGGAAATAGAACAATATATTCGAGGCTATAAAAATAAAAAAGTGGCAATATGGGGCGCCGGTCATCAGGCGTTGACGGTTATTTCAATGACAAACTTAGCCGATAAAATAAAATATGTCGTTGATTCTGCTCCATTTAAACAAGGTAAATATACTCCGGCCACCCATATTCCCATCGTGCCCCCTGAAACGCTTGACACAGATCCGGTGGACGCCATTATTGTCATGGCGGCAAGTTACTCTGATGAAGTTGCTGGCATTATCAGACAAAAGTTCGGCAAAAGCATAAATATTTCTATATTGAGAGATTTTGGATTGGAAGTTGTGTAACATTGCCAAAGGAGACCAGTTAATGTCAAATAAACAAGGACAATTAAAACCGGCTGAAGCAAATAAAAGAAGCCTGCTAAGGAAAGAAAAACCGTATGTCTACGAAAAAATAATGAAGTACGAAGACAAACTTAAAAACGGCGAGAGCATCGCTATACTTCAATTTCAATATGATTATAAATGTAATTTTCGTTGCAAACATTGTGACATAACCAGGTTGAGGAGAAAAAACAAAGACAGGTATTTTACAATTGATGATGTCAAGGAACTCTCACGGCAAGCCGACGAAATGGGGCTTGCACACATAGTTATTACAGGCGGTGAACCGTTGGTATTCCCTGATTTTGATGATATCGTAAAAGCTATTGATCCCCAGAAATTCTACATTACGTCTGACACGAACGGATGGTACTTGGATGCAGAAAGAGCAAAACATTTAAAGAGCATAGGCGTTGATAAAATTCAGTTGAGCCTTGATAGCCTTTCAGCAGCCGACCATGATGACTTCAGACGTAAAGCGGGTTCGCATGAAAGAGCTGTACGGGCTATTGATGCGGCTTTGGATGCTGGACTAAATACCATATTAGCAACTGTTGTTACAAAACAACGTGTCAGGTCTCAAGAATTCATTGACTTCCTTGAATTTGCTAGAGGGAAAGGTGTAGCCGTATTTGTAACGTACGCAAAACCTGTCGGAGACTGGGAAGGGAATTATGATGTTATGGTCACCAGAGACGATATGGATTACATGAGAGATCTTGAGAAGAAATATACCGTATTTACGCATTTAACCCCTGGTTATGGTCTGAATTTGGGTTGCATCGCTGTGAAAAGAATGGTTTCTATTACTAAGTATGGTGATGTGATGCCGTGTCCATATATTCATGTATCTCTCGGGAATTTTTTTGAAGAACCATTGAAGGACATTATAGAAAGAGGTATGAAGATTAAATATTTTGGAAAATATATTGATACTTGTCTGATCGCAGAGGACAGGAATTTTATTGATGAGTATGAAGCCAAAAAAATATACGGCAAACCACTGCCCGTACCTTATTCCGAAGTATTTACAACGGAAGATTTCCTATATTAGTGACGGATAAGAAAGGGAAAGAAGATTTTGATGAAAACAGTCTATAAAAAAAAGGTTGTCCGGAAAACCAAAGCACAAAATATCCCTGTAGTCATTCTCTGCGGCGGCATGGGCACACGATTAGCCGAATATACAGAAGTCCGTCCCAAGCCCATGGTTGAAATCGGCGGCAAGCCGATCCTTTGGCATATCATGAAGCACTACGCCCATTATGGCTTCCACGAATTCTATCTCGCCTTGGGATACAAGGGAGAGCAGATTAAAAAGTACTTTCTGGATTTCTATGCGCTTAATCAAGATTTCACAGTTTCGCTTGAAAACGGACATGTACGCACAATTAACGAAAGCAATGGGGATCATTGGCAGGTTCATCTCATCGATACCGGCCAGCAAACTCTTACAGGCGGCCGTATGAAGAAACTGGAACCTCTGATCGGCAAAAGAAGATTCATGATGACATACGGTGATGGGGTCAGTGATGTTAATTTGGATGAGCTTTATAGCTTTCACCAACGTCAGAATAGCATTGTTACACTCACAGCAGTACGGCCCCCGGCCCGTTTTGGAGCCCTTGAATTTGATGGTTATCAGATCCGTCAATTCAAGGAAAAGTCAACAATCCATGAAGGATGGATAAACGGAGGATATTTTGTAATAGAACCGGAGGCCATGAATTACATAGAAAAGGACGTCATGTGGGAACATGACCCAATGGAACGTCTTGCAATGGAAGGCCATTTATATGCCTATCAACATAACGGGTTCTGGCAGTGCATGGATACAGCCAGAGATCTTCAATATCTTGAAGCCTTATGGAATAATGGAAATGCACCTTGGAGTGGTAATGGTGAACTTATCCGATGATAATCCGTAATATCAACACATAAGCTATCACTCATGAACAATATTATAATCAAAGATCTGGATTTTATTTTGAAAAGCAATATCGATTGGGAAAAGTTCAGGAACAAAACATTTCTTGTGACTGGCGCATACGGTATGCTTTTATCGTATATGATCTACTCTTTATTAAGATTGAATGAATTAGATTCAAAGTTTGATATTAAGATTATTGCTTTAGTACGAAATAAAGATAAAGCAAAAAAAAGATTTGAACACTTTTCAGGAAGTAAATTATTAGAACTTTTAGAGCATGACTTATCATCACCAATCCAAATTCATACCAATATTGATTTCATCATTCACGGTGCAAGTTATGCGAGTCCTCATTATTTTATTGTAGATCCTATTAAAGTATTAATGCCGAATGTGATAGGAACATACTATTTATTGCAATTAGCCAAGGCAAAAATCGTAAAAGGATTTTTATATTTTAGTAGTGGGGCGGTTTATGGGAAGCCTGTTAAAGGCGAAGTTGTTACGGAGAAGGATTATGGATATTTAGACCCACTAGAGCTTAGTAGCTGTTATGGTGAAAGCAAAAGAATGGGAGAAAATATGTGCAAGTGTTGGAATAAGAAATTTGGGATTCCAGTAAAGATTGTAAGACCAGCCCATATATACGGTCCTACTATGGATATTGAAAACGATACTAGGGTATTTGCCAGTTTTGTAAATGATATTTTAAAAGGACAAAACATTGAAATGAAAAGTGATGGTTCTACATGCCGCTCTTTCTGCTACATAGCGGATGCTACGGTAGCTTACTTTAAAGTTCTTTTAAATGGTGAAGAAGGAGAAGCCTATAATGTGGGTAATGATTCTGCCTATGTATCCATTAGGAACCTTGCAGAAATATTAGTCTCTGCTTTTCCTGAGAAAAAATTACAAATTACAACTACGACAAAAAAAGATGTTATCTCCTCTGAAAGAGGGGCGGTCAACATGTTAATGTCTTCTAAAAAAATTGAAAGTCTTGGGTGGAAATGCTCTTTTAGCATACTAGAGGGAGTTAAGCGAACTGTTGAAAGCTATTTGTAATATTTTAAAAAGGGTTCATAGAAATGTTATCAGATATAAAAAAAGAATATATAGGTGGTGAGATTAGTAAAAATGAATTTATGCTTAAAATGTTTAACACACATAAAAATTTATTTGGATATCCAGCATTCATTAAGAACTCGCCGGTTAAAAAAATTGAAATTACACATCAGCAGGTAATATTCACCATCTTTAATGGGCATGTTAACATAAAGATTTGCTGCGACAAGCGTGATGCACATTCTCTTCCTATGTCATATCTCAATTTTTCTGTGTATGAAGAAGAAGAAGTTAATATGATAACAAAACTAATAAAACCAGGCGATATTGTGTTTGATATTGGTGCGAATATTGGGTGGCATACTCTCTGCGTTCTTCTTAATCACAAAGAGACAACTGTATATTCTTTTGAACCAATAAAAGAAACATATCAATATTTAATAAAAAATCTCAAGCTAAATAAATGCGGTACAGACAAAGCATTTAATATTGGTCTCTCCGATGAAAACACGACTGGTAAGTTCTATTATGATATTGAGTATTCCCCAGCGTCATCAATGGCAGACCTTAGAGAATCTGAAGACACGGTGACGGTTGAGTGTAAAGTGAAGAAATTAGACGATTTTATATCATCAACGCTGTCCTTAAAAAAACTTGATTTTATTAAATGTGATGTAGAAGGTGCCGAATTGCTAGTTTTCCAGGGAGGATACGAAACGATAAAGAAATATAAACCGATAATATTAACAGAAATGCTTAGGAAATGGGCAGCCAAATTTAATTATCATCCGAATCAAATAATAAGCTTTCTCAAAGACTTGGGTTATAGATGTTTCATCCCCCATAATGGGCAATTGAAAGTATTCTTTGAAATGGATGAAAATACTGTAGAAACAAACTTCTTTTTTCTTCACGAAGAAAACCATATGAAACAATTGCAGAAGCTTCAAATATCATCAACTGCTTCAGGTTGACTATACAAACGCGACCACCTCTGTACGTAGGGTCTTGTAAGTCTGTAGCTTCTTGTGTTGCATAAAATCACTACCTTAAACGGGCACCATGAGATAATTATCCCTCTGATATCTTTTGCCGTCCTGGAAAAATTGGGGTACCATTTTGAAAATTAAGCAGATTGCTTTAAGTTCCATAATTTCCGGTGGGGCTCGAATAACAACCGTTGCAACTATGGTTGTTATGACAGGGATTGCATCGCGTGCGATGACAAAAGAGGAATTTGGCTTATGGGCTATTCTTGTCTCTTTTTCTTATATATCGTTCAATTTTGACTTCGGATTCAGATTTAGTTTCGGCAACAGACTGGCCGCTATGGTTGCTCAGTCGGGAGGAGGGGCTACAAGGATACAGTTGGAGCTATTCTTGTCCGTCTTGTTCTTTCAGATAGTCATCGGAATTGCCGGTTCCTTGCTAAGCTTGTTATTAATTCCATATTTACCCTGGGCGACAATGCTGAAAATACATCAGCACAATCTTGTTACAGATGCATCTGTGCTTATTACATTTATTGTTATATTACTCTTTGTTAACATCCCTTTCATGCTCGCAGGCTCGGGTTTTTTTGCTTTTCTGGAAGTTAATCTGGCCTGTCTACTTGCTGCAGGACAGTCCGTGCTTCAGTTAATCATGTTTTGGCTTGCAACAATGTTTCTTTCCTTCAAAGGAATGGTGATTTGCTTCTTCGTGCCGTATTTAATATTCGGATTGGTAAGTACCGCGTTTTTTTTTAAGAAAAGGAGCTGGGATATGCGTTGGATCCCCATCCATACCCAGATTGCTCATATAAGGTCCATCGCGCAAAGGGGTTTAGAATTTTTTATGCTCTCCATGTCCGCTACGATTATCACTAATATCACAACGTTTTTAGCCGGTATCGTTGCTGGTTTGTCTATAGCGGGAGATTTTGATTTAATCAAAAAGATTTTTACCTTCCTGCTCGCCTTGCATCTTGCTTTGTTGTCTCCCCTGGCGCCTTCATACACTCATGCAGCCCAATTGGGTAACTGGAACTGGGTGAAGAATAGGTTGGCGTTCTGTAACCGGGTCATATGGCCGCTTTTGTTTATCGGCGGGGGCGGATTAATCTATATACTTCATCCTTACATTCTATACCTTTGGTCAGGAAGAGATTTATCGGATTTCACCCTTGCAGGGCTGTTGTTAATAGGGGCGGTTTTAGGCGGATGGGGGAATACCCAGTCAGTATTGTTAAATAGCCTCGGATTGGTAAAATTGCAAGCGATTTGGGCTATTGCATTAGCACCCCTTTTTATATTCCTGCCTCTGTATCTTGGTAAATACTGGGGCGTGACGGGTGTTGCGATGGGCACTGTACTCTGTATGATTCCCGGCATGTTCTTCTGGCCTTATTATGCATCTCGCGCAATACGATTGAGGCTGCTTAAAGTATGACGCCGAAACTGTCCATCTGCATACCGACGTATAATCGAGCGAAAACGCTTGGTGAAACTTTAGACTCAATTTTACCCCAAGTCTTGGAAAGACCTGATATAGAGATACTAATCTCTGACAATGCCTCAACGGACGATACAATCGATTGTGTTCATGAATATCAATTACAATGTCCCATGATTAGATATTCACGTAATTGTGATAATCTTGGATTAAATGGTAATATTATCGCTTGCATTGAACAAGCGAACGGGGAATATATCTCTTTTGTCTCTGATGACGATATAGTACCGGATGGTATGTTTATTCGATTGAAAAATGAAATATCTGCTCATAACCCTTCTATTATGTATCTTAATCATCATCCCTTTCTGAACAACGATCCTCTAAAAAAAATGCCACCCCTTCTCCCCTCGGAAGATCGTTTATTTAACGATGGTAAGGCGTTTTTCTTGTTTTGTGGATTGGGGTTTATTTCAGCGTTAACAATTCAAACAGATATTGCAAGAGAGTTTTTAATATTTGCAAAACAGAGCCTCTTTGGTCAAGCCCATCTGGAAATTGCAACACGTGTTGCTTTATCTCAAAAAGGACCTTTCATTTTTTTAGGCACAATTTCAATTGCTGCACGAGTTCCATCTGAATTATCAGATGATTATGTAACCTGCCACGCACTCAATCCAGATAAATTCTATTTAGAACTTGGAAGAGAAGGTTTATTAGATAAAAAGTCAATCGATTATCATATGAAATCTTCAATACGACATTTACCTAAGAAGATTTTATATAACAAATGTGTCGGAAATTATAAGTCACTAAAGTCACAAAAAAATGAAATATCAAGTGTTTATGGCCCTTACATGAGTTATTATTTTTATATTCTACCATTGTTAACACTGCCCAGATGGTTCTTGAGACCACCTTATATTATACTTCGATCAATATCTCGTTCATTACGGCATTTTAAATATGCGTAATTTTATAACAGAAGCCTCACTCGGCATTTGCCGAATTGCCTAATGCCCATTCTATCTATCTGCATTCCTACATACAATCGTGCTGCTTATCTTCGGCAGTGCTTAGATAGTATTTTATCATCTGTAAGGGGGTTTGAAAAAGATATCGAAATCATCATCTCCGATAACGCCAGTGAAGATGAAACGGGCAAGATAGCCAATGAGTACCGCAGCGTGCACTCGTTCATCCATTATCACAAAAATGAGACGAATGTCTTTGGACAGAATTTTTATATTGCAGCCAGTATAGCAAAGGGAGACTATATTTGGCTTTTTGGCGACGACGACTTGATGGAACCACATGCAGTGCGGGTGGTACTGGAAAAAATCAAGAAAAACTACAACCTTGTAGTTTGCAATTATCCCCTCTGGTCAAATGATTTCTCCACAGTTATTCGCGAGAGAATGATCCCCATTCGTCACGATATGATTATAAGTGACCATAATGCTTTGTTGCGTACAATGGGCTCGCGTCTGGGATTCATTTCCATGAGCATCATAAGGAGTGATATCTTCCTGGAACTTCCCCTATCCGAGTATGAAGCTTATGTCGAGTATGAATTACCCTTTTTATATGCTGTTTATTCAGGCGTGTCTAATCGGTGCCGCACGTACGTATGTGCCCAGCCGTTGCTTAAACAGCGGGGCGCTTCATTTGATGCATATGCAAGCAAGGATTGGTGGTATAAATGTTTTGTGGTGGGGAGTTCCTTGATTTTTGAAGAATTGAGAAAACAAGG
>Ga0247841_10013966_pt1 | contig 10151 bp, 10 predicted proteins | sample LaCruzMarch2015__2_FD_192410 | JGI IMG/M metagenome (GOLD analysis project Ga0247841, IMG submission 192410) | Freshwater microbial communities from meromictic Lake La Cruz, Castile-La Mancha, Spain - LaCruzMarch2015_18m | ecosystem: Environmental > Aquatic > Freshwater > Lake | place: Spain...
GCCTATGGGATGTTTTACCAATTATGATAGTGTAAGCAGAATTATTTATGCGATCTTTAACCGCCTAAACTCCAAATGGCAAGAGAAACCTTTAAAAGAATTTACACAATTTATTTGACATTACCTCACTACCTTAACTTATGAATCAAGGGGACGGTTCTCTTTTTTTAAGAGAACCGTCCCCTGGTTTTTAACAGGAAGAAAAGGTTTGACTTGAACAGCCGGATATGTTACTTTCAATATATTCAAACCAAAAAAATGGAGCAATAATGAATTGGAAAAAATTTAGATTTTACGTAAAACTGCACTGGCTAAAAGCTCTGCTCTTTACTTTCCTGGGCGCCTTAGCTATTTCCCTGGCGATTTTCGTGATTATTGGCCTGCGCGCCTGGAATGAATCTGAATCCTACCTCAGGCAATCACAACTGGCGATGATTCCTTTACAGTTGTACCTGCAAATTATCATGGCCCTGATCTTTGGTTTTGTCTACACCTACTTAATGTATTGGCTCTATTTTAAGCGCGGAGCTTCATCATTTTCCCAAACCAACAAAAAAGCTGTTTCCGGAGGAGATATTGGAATTACCTGGGCTGATGTTATCGGGATGGACGAAGCCAAACAAGAAGCCCTGGAAATCGTTAAATTAATCACCGACCGCGCCAGCCTCCAGCGGATCGGAGGAAAAATCCTCAAAGGCATCCTAATGCTCGGGCCACCAGGCTGTGGAAAAACTTACTTAGCCAAAGCCATCGCTACCGAAACCAAGCTCCCTTTTATTTCTATGTCCGGATCAGAATTCGTGGAAATGTTTGTCGGAGTGGGTGCCGGGCGCGTACGCTCTTTATTTAAAAGGGCTCAGCAATTAGCAGAACTTGAAGGCGGCTGCATTATCTTTATTGATGAAATTGATGCCGTAGGCGCGCAGCGCTCTATGGACCGCGGATTCGGCGGGAGCACCGAACACAATACCACCTTAAATCAACTGCTGGTTGAAATGGATGGCTTAAAAGATAAGGATTATAATATTATTTTAATCGGCGCCACTAACGCCCCGGAATCCTACCTTGACCCTGCCCTGCTCAGGCCAGGTAGATTTGACCGTAAGATTATCGTGGATAAACCAAATCTTGAGGATCGCGCTAAACTTTTTGCTTATTACTTAAAGAGCGTAAAATATAACGCGCAAGATGTAAAAATTGACCGGCTGGCGCGTATTACTGTGGGGCAAAATCCCGCGGATATCGCCAATATCGTGCGCGAAGCCGCGCTAATTACCGTGCGCAATCAAAGTACATCAATTTCTATGAAAGAAATTGATGAAGCGCGGGAAAGAATCGCCCTAGGCATCAAACGCCGCATTAAGTTAAGCGAAAAAGAAAAATGGCAAACTGCCTATCATGAAGCAGGGCATGCCATTACTACCTATCTTCTGGCTCCTTCAAAAGATGTTTTCAAAATTACCATTACGCCGCGCGGCCCAACCGGAGGAGCAACCTGGATTCCGGAAAGAGAAGACACTTTTATTGAAGATTCTAACAATATCCTTAGTAAGATCAAAATTAGCCTGGGTTCTTACGCTGCCGAAAAAATCAAATATAACGCTACCACTACCGGTGTATACGGAGACTTTTCCAGCGCCATGCACCATGCCCACAACATGGTCTGGGTTTGTGGTATGGGCAAAAGCGGATTTCTAGGCAATTGGGATATCCTGAGTAAAATATCCGAGAATGTTAAGGCCAAACTCGATGCTGATGTCCAGGAGATATTAAACACTTGCCTGGTGGAAGTAACCGGGCTATTAAAAAAAGAAGAAGCCCTCCTGGATCGGCTGGCCAAAGAGCTGGTAGCCAAAGATGAACTTAATTATGATGAAATCGAAGCTATCTTCAAAGAGTTTGGCAAAACTCGGCCTTAAGCTTCTGCCTTTAGTTTTATTCTTATCCGCTTGCAACTCTTCTGTTAGCCCATCATTTTTAAAAGAAGATATAACTGCCGCAGTCGGCGATATCTGCAAAAAAGAATATCAGCTTGATACCATCACTAAACTTTCAGGCAGCACCCTTTGGGTATATCTGCCGCTTGAAAATATCGTCTCTAAACCCGACAAACCGGAAAAATACCTAGAAAGATTCTTATTAGAAGATAAAAAGAATTTCCTGGATGAAAAAACCTTAAAGGTTAATTATCTTATTCGGCCAACCACGGAAAAAGAAAGACAACAGGAGATGGCCCTAGATAAATCCGTTAACGAAAAAATTTTTAATGTATTGCAAGTTATTCGCCGGGTACTTTTTAGCATGGGCAGCGCTAAGAAAGATATTCCCCTTTTTTTCTGCATTGTTACCGCCGATATTAGAAACGGGTTTGAAATAAAACAAATTTTTTATTTCCTGGACTTAAAAAAACTCTCCTATAGTTTTATTTCTCAAACCGAATACCAGCACCGCATTATCCAAGATACGGCAATTTCCGCAGAAATCATCGGAGATAGAACTGGCAGCCATTTAAATTACCGGGATATTACTTTGGAGGAATTCATCGCGGATCAGATTCAAAACCGGATAAAACTGAAATTTCAAAAACCAGAAGTCCAAGCCAGTGCCGATATTGATAAAGAAATCTTAAAGATAATTACTTATACTTTAGATGCCTACCAATTCAAAGATTTTACTCTTGTGGAAATGGCGAACCTGGCCACCGGAAAAAAAATAATTCTTAACCAAACCGCGATCTTAGCTAATTCTAAAGAGTAGAAATTTAAAACCAGGGAAACAAAGGTGACTGTCACGCCTTTTGTGACTGTCACCTTTGGAAACAGTCTAGTGTCGAGGATTTAACTTACCGCTGATAAACAAATTAATTGCCTGAGGATAAAGCTTATGCTCTAAAGAATGGATTCTCTTCTCCAAAGACGCCAAAGTATCTTTACTTCCAATCTTTATCTTGCGCTGTAGAATAATCGGCCCGTGGTCAACCTTTTCATCAATAAAATGCACCGTAACTCCCGTGGAATCCGCGCCAGAATCAAAAGCATCCCGGATGGCCTGGGCGCCTTTAAACTCCGGAAGCAATGAAGGATGGATATTCATAATCCGGCCGCGGTAACGCTTAACAAAATTCGGGCTAAGTAAGCGCATAAAACCCGCTAAAACAATTAAATCTATTCTGTAGTCTTTTAATTTCTGGATTATTACTGCTTCAAAATCAAGCCGGCTGGAAAAATCTTCGCGCCTGACTAAAACTACCCGTACTCCCGCGATTTGCGCGCGCTTAACAACAAAAGCTTCTGGCTTATCACAAACCAACACTACAAGTTTAGCTTTAATCTTCTTTTCTTTTACTGCTTTAACCAGCGCGGCAAAATTACTTCCATTACCTGAAGCAAATATAGCTAAATTCACCCCGCACCTTCTTTCGTATTTAATTCGTTAAACCGTAAATCACGGGGACGGTTCTCTTTTTTTTAAGAGAACTCCTCCCCTGTTTTATTTAATTTATCAAACCATATGCCTTTAATAGCGGAATATTTAGAAGGTGCAGGGTTCATTCTCTAATCCTGATAGTTTTAGCCGGACAAACCTTTACGCATTCTTGACAGGAAGTACATTTATGATAATCAATTACTGCCAGATTATCAATAACGTGTATAGCATCAAATTTACAAATCTTCTCGCATAATTTGCAGGCAATACAACCCACAGGACAGACACTCTTGACATCTTTACCTAAATCATGCGAGTTGCAGGCGACATAAACAGTGTTGGTTACAGAAATAAGTGAAAATAATTTTTTCGGGCAGGCCAAAACGCATTTATTGCAGGAACGGCATTTGACTTTATCCACTACCGGTAAAGCTTCCGCCGACATAGTAATCGCTCCAAAAGGACAGGCCTTTACGCAGGTGCCAAATCCCAGGCAAGCAAAAACACAACTCTTGGGCCCTCCTAAAACTAAATTCGCCCCGATACAATCATTAACTCCGTCATATAGATATTTATCCTTAACCCTTAAACCGCCATTACAATGTAAGGTAGCGATCTTCTTGTTTTGTTTCTCCAGCGCCAGGCCCAAAACCTTAGCAATCTTCTCCCGGGATTCATCACTACAGACCCGGCAGCCTTCGACGGCGCTCTTTCCGCTTACCAGGCTTTCGGCAAAACCAAAACAACCCGGATTTCCGCATGCCCCGCAATTTGATCCGGGAAGCAAATGCTGCACTTGGTCTAATTTCGGATTGGTTGTAACCGCGAATTTTTTTGAAGCAACGGCTAAACCTAGGCCAAAAATTAAACCCAAAACTCCTAAAACCAGAATCGCAATTAAGATTTCCATGATTTACTTTGACAAAATTAATTTTATTGTAAACTTTCCCGCCAAACTATTTCTTACAACGGGCGGGATCCCACTAAGCTAATTAGCTCAGCGGGAAAATCCGCTAAAACCCATAAAGCTTAAGCTTAAAATCGAAGCAATAATAAATGCCAAGGGGAAATCCTTGATGGGTTTGGGAACATTGCAAAGCTCAAGCCTCTCCCTGATACCTGACATTAAAAGCATGGCCAAAGTATACCCTAACCCTACGCATACACCCTGAAAAACCGAATAATAAAAACTTCCCGCTGCCGGCTTACCATTTATAAAAAACATATCAATATTCAATACCGCCACGCCTAATACCGCGCAGTTTACGGTAATTAAAGGTAAATAGATTCCAAATGCCCGGTATAATTGCGGGCTTAATTTTCTAATCACCATTTCCACTAACTGCACAAAAGTAGCAATCACCAAGATAAACGAAATAGTCCGCAGGTAACCAAGATTAAATGGCAAAAGTAAAAAACGATAAACAAACCAGGTAATCGCGCTGGACATCACAATAACAAACATGACCGCCGAGCTCATTGCCAATGCCGGTTTAGTCTCTTTAGAAATAGCAATAAATGAACAGAGGCCTAAAAAACGCGAAAGGATAACATTATAAACAAATACCGCCGAGATAAATATAGTCAAAAACTCTTGGAGGTTCACCCCGTACCTTCTTTCTTACCTTTGAGAAGATTAAATAAACCTAATAGCAGGCCGATGACTAACAGGGCGCCTGAGGGCATGCCAAAAACAAAAATCGGTTCAAATCCTTTAACCAAGGCCTGGCCCAAAATCTGGCCGGAACCTAAAAATTCTCTAATCGCCGAAATAAGAATAAGCGCCAAGGTAAAACCTACCCCCATTCCTAAACCATCAAAGAATGAACGCGCTAAATTATTCTTACAGGCAAATGCTTCCGCGCGGCCCAAAACTATACAATTAACCACAATTAGCGGGACATAAATACCTAAAGAACGGTCTAGTTGCGGGCTATAAGCCTTCATACACATCTCAGCGATAGTCACAAAAGTAGCGATGATCACAATGTAACATGGTATGCGGATCTTCTCAGGAATAAAATCTCTGATTAATGAAATAATCAAACTGGAGCCCAGAAGCACAAAGGTAGCGGCAATTCCCATGCCAATAGCATTGGTTACCGATACCGAAACTGCCAATGTCGGGCATAACCCTAAAGCCAGAACAAATGTCGGATTTTCCTTAATTATACCCTTAGTAAACTCTTTAATTAAATTTTTCACCCCGTGCCTTCTCCTATATTTAGAATCCCGGGGACGGTTCTGTAGTTTTATTTACAAAACTACAGAACCGTCCCCTTGTTTTTAATCACCTTGCTCCGTAAATTCTGTTCTTCGTGTACCGATCAATAAACGGCGTCGCGGCATTCATCATCAATATGGCATAGGAAACGCCTTCAGGATAGCCTCCCCAAATCCGGATCACCGCGGTAAGTAAACCGCAGCCCAGGCCAAAAATTAGCTGCCCCTTAGCGGTTAAAGGAGTAGCCACATAATCCGTGGCCATAAAAAATGCTCCCAGAATCAGCCCACCGCTTAAAATATGAAATAGCCAATCTCCGTGAAAAATCTGCGCCGCTCCAAAAATATAAGCCAACACTGCCGTAGTAAAAATATAGGTTACCGGGATGTGCCAGGAAATATAACCTTTAATTAAAAGTATAGCCGCGCCGATTAATAATGCCAGAATACAAACCTCACCAATACATCCGCCGTGCTTACCCAAAAATAAATTCAAATACGAAATATGTTCTAAAACCTTGCCTTCTTTAAGTATGGCCAAAGGAGTTGCGCTAGTTATGGCATCATACCCAGCCCCTGCACGCAAAGGTTGGGCGAAGGTAGTCATATATTTCGGCCAGGAGGCCATCAGAAAAACTCTGCCTACCAGCGCCGGGTTAAAAATATTCTGCCCTAAACCGCCAAAAACCTGTTTACCAATGGCAATAGAAAATACCGCACCCACAATCGGTAACCATAATGGCACTCCGGAGGGAAGATTAAAAGCTAACAATATGCCGGTAATTACAGCCGAGCCATCCAGAACCGTAATCTTCTTCTTAGCCCATATTCCTAAGATCAACTCCGTTAATACCGCACCAGCCACAGCCACCAAAGTTACCCATAAAGCATCAAACCCAAAAATAATCACGCCCGCGATCCCAGCGGGAACAAGGCTGATTACTACTGTCCACATAATCCGGGAAATAGATGTTTGCTTATGAATATGCGGCGAACCTGAAACAATAAGGTTATTTATCATTTTTTATCAGTTCTTTTATCTCTTGCGCCTTCTTCATCACGGAATTCATTACCGCGCGGCTGGAAATTGTTGCCCCTGTAATTGCCTCAACGCCGGACAAATCCAAACTATTCTTCTGAATAAACTGGCCGGTAAATTTATCTTCAGTTACCCGCATTCCTAAACCCGGAGTTTCGTTCAAAGATATAATTTTTATCGCGCTAATTTTTTCATCCAAGAATATCCCGGCTAAAGTTTCAATTACACTAGAATATCCTTTACCGCTGGCTTTAAAAACAAAACCAATCAACTTACCCTGGTTATCAAATGCCTTATAATATAATACTTCCTTATCTGCGTCCGGCTTAACCGCGGTAAATTTTACTGCCAAAGGCATAACCTCTTTAAGCCCTGCCTGTTCCTCGGATTGCGCGGCGGCCAGAATTTTAGGGCCGGTAAGCGTATTAACTATTCCCAATAACCCCGCAGCCACTACGCAAATAAGCGCCAAAATAAAACCATAACGCGCCATTTCTTTCATTTGACCACCTCTAATTTTGCCCTTTTAATCGTCTGCAACAATCTACGGTTGGAGGGACAAACATAATTACATATGCCGCACTCGATACAATCGCCAGCTCCATACTCTCTAGTTAAATTCCAAAGTGATTTTTCCGAAGCCAAATTAATCTGACAAGGCTCTAGGCCCACTGGACAGCCGCGCACGCAGGCCGCGCAGCGTATACAAGGATCCTCGTCTAACGCCTTAGCCTCATTTTTATTCATCAGCAACAAACCACTGCTGGATTTTATTATGGGAACAAGGTCGGTATATTGGGCAATACCCATCATCGGGCCGCCGATAATAATTTTTGCCGGCGGCTCTTTAAGCGGCCCGCAAAACTCCATCAAATTCTTAATTGGTGTGCCTAGGCGCACGAGTAAATTCTTAGGGCTTTGCAGGCAGCTGCCCGTAACCGTAACTATCCGCTCGATCAAAGGCTTGCCTTTATAAACCGCCTCATAAATCGCGTACACCGTCGCTACATTTTGCACCAAAACCCCGATATCAAAAGGCAATTTACCGCGGGGAATCTCTTGGCCTAATATATTCTGAATTAATTGCTTTTCCCCGCCTTGCGGATAATCCGCCGGCAAAACCTTAACCTGGATACCAGGAACCCCGGAAAAAGCTTTTATTGCTTCGGGCTTATTTTTCTCAATCCCAATATAAACATTTTTTACATCTAAACATCTGGCGATTAAGGCGATACCCGCGGATATCTGAGGCGTTTTCTCCGCCATCAACCGCGCGTCCGCCGTTAAATACGGCTCGCACTCCGCGCCGTTAATAATTAAAGTATGCAGCGGCTTAATGGGATTAAGTTTGATGTACGTGGGAAAACCTGCCCCGCCCATCCCCACGATCCCGGCATCTAAAACAATTTTTCTCAAATCCTGCGCTGATAATTTATCTACCTGGCGCTGATCTAACAAATGAAATTCCGCCGCATTATCCTGGCCATCACCTTCGATGGCCACGGCTTTAGCCCTGCCTAAAACCGGATGCGGCCAGTCCTGGATAGCCGCGACTTTACCCGATATCGAGGCATGAATTGGCGCGCAAACATTCCCCGTAATACTGGCAATCTTCTGTCCCAGGCTAACCGTATCGCCGGCTTTTACTTCCGGATTGCAAATTTTGCCTAAATGTTGGATTAAAGGAATGTAAACTTTCGACGGAAGCGGCAGCCTCTGGGTTACCTTATTCTCAGAATAATGTTTATTTTCAGCTAATCTAACCATACTGCCTTTCGGTTAAAAATCAAACTGGCTAAACCCAGCAAACTTAATAAACCACCCACCACTACTAAAATTAATACCTGCGAAAATTTTTCCGCCAGCACGCTGCTGATAAACATAAATGTCAAAAACCCCAAATGCATCACAATTTCTAAGGAACTAAAAATCTTACCCAGCATCTCATTGTCGCTGACATGATGAATGATCGTATTAGAAGCAATCATAATTGGGGCAATAATCAAACCTAAACATAAAGCCAAAAAAGCCGCGATAATGAAATTAGGATAATAATATATTCCCAAAGCAAAGATCACCAGCATTATGCCGCTGGCGACTAGGCAAACGAAGATAACCTTATAATGCGAAACACGCTGGCCAAACTTGCCATAAATTATAGAACCGAGAAATAAACCGATTCCCAAAAACATCACCAAAAGCCCCAGGTCTTTGGTTGCCGAATGCAATGTTTTCTGCACAAAAACAATAACCACCACGTAAACCGCGCCTAATGCCGACCAAAGCGCGAAAATAATCCCCGCGGTAAAACGAATATCTTTATTACGGATAAAATAAAAAATGCCTTCCTTAATCTCGGTGAATACCGATTTTCTAATTACCTCCACGATCTCTCTGCTTACCTGCCGGAATTCGGCGTTAAAATTCATCGTGGCCGCAAACCGCTTGGAGATCAAAAAGATTAATGCCCCGGAAATTAAAAAACTTAAAGAATCCAAATAAAAACCGCTTTTAGCCCCCAATTTCTCTACCAACACGCCGCTTATCCCAAAACCCAGGATTGCCGCGATCATGCCGGAGGTATTAATTAAAGAATTAGCAATCAGCAAATCTTTTTTATCCACCAGAAGCGGTATGATTGAAAGCTTGGCCGGAACAAAAAACCTGCCAATAGAAAAAGCGATAAAAATGATCAAATAAACCGGGCCTAAGCTTTTAGTGTAGAATAAAAATAAAGGGATGGTAAAAACCAGTAAACTGCGCAGGAAATCACAAACATACATCGTGCGCCGCCTGTCCCAGCGGTCCACATAGACTCCGGCTAAAGGGCCGATAAGAAATACCGGGATGATCGTAAAAGATAGAATTTTAGCAATTTGCAGTGTTGAGCCCGGCGCGCGCAAGTAGACAAAAGCAATCAGGGCCATCTGGCCTAATCTATCCCCCAACTGAGAGATAATCTGGCCGCTCCACAATAAAAAGAAGTTACGATTTTTTAAAACTTCACGAAATCTAGCCATAGGTTAAGCCGATGAGTGGAATCGAACCACCGACCTTGACTTTACGAAAGTCCTGCTCTACCAACTGAGCTACATCGGCAATAATATTTATCGCGAATCCCCGCCACAGTACTTGGCGGGTCCGCCAATTTTTTTGGCGGACGCCGGTATCTCTGTGATAAAGAGCTACATCGGCAATTTTTCCAACATTATACCAATTCCTGAATAATAGTCAACCATATGATAACAAAGGTGACTGTCACGCCTTTTGTGACTGTCACCTTTGAGGCAGTCTTTACGTCCGCCACTGAATCAATGGCCGGACTCATTAAAAAGGGTGTAATCGCAATACAATAATGTCCGGTTTTAGCAAAGCAAAAATGTCCGGTTCCAAAGTTGCTATAATGATCCTTTCCAAAGGAGGATTAGATGGCAGGAAAGGACATTATAATGGCTACGCAAGA
>Ga0247841_10013968_pt1 | contig 10151 bp, 10 predicted proteins | sample LaCruzMarch2015__2_FD_192410 | JGI IMG/M metagenome (GOLD analysis project Ga0247841, IMG submission 192410) | Freshwater microbial communities from meromictic Lake La Cruz, Castile-La Mancha, Spain - LaCruzMarch2015_18m | ecosystem: Environmental > Aquatic > Freshwater > Lake | place: Spain...
AATCAATAATTGTAGAATGTTTAGGAAGACGAACCAGCAAGCCCTTTGGGGTAAATACAAAAATTTCAGATGAAAAAAGATTCATTTTAAATTCATCAAGAAATTCTAAAGCATTTGATTCAGGACTTTCAAGAAGTTCTCTGATTTTTTTAACCCATTTATCAATTTCACTTTCATCAGATTTGTCTCCTTTGTATTTCCAATGTGCAGCATAACCAAGTTCAGCAATTTCATCCATTCTTTTAGAACGAATCTGAATTTCTACCCATTTTCCTTCCGGTCCCATAACAGTAGTATGTAGAGCTTCATAGCCATTGGCTTTAGGCGTGCTCACCCAATCTCTTAATCGGTCCGGATTTGGTTGGTATAAATCTGTAATTAAAGAATAAATATCCCAGCATTGATTTTTTTCCGGTAAATCAGAACTTGGGTCAAAAATTATACGAATAGCAAAAATATCATAAATTTCTTCAAACGGAACATTTTTTTTCTGCATTTTGTTCCATATAGAATATATTGATTTTGACCTGCCTGTAATATTAAAATTAAAATGCATTTCTTCTAATTTATTTATTATTGGCAAGCTGAATTTATTAATATAGCTTATTCTCTTTTTTTCAGATTCTTTTATACGTTTACTGATTTCATCAAAGACAGCAGGATGTTGATATTTTAAACTCAAATCTTCAAGTTCTGTTTTAATCGCAAACAGACCTAATCGGTGAGCTAAAGGGGCATATAAAAATAATGTTTCTCCTGCAATTTTATTTTGTTTTTCAACCGGCATTGAATCAAGAGTTCTCATATTATGCAACCGGTCAGCTAATTTTATAAAAATTACTCTAACATCATCTGAAAGAGTAAGCATCATTTTTTTAAAATTTTCTGCCTGCAATGATGATTTCTGGTCAAAAACATTTGATATTTTAGTTAATCCGTCAATAATTGAAGAAACCTTTTTACCAAACATATTTTCAATATCTTCAAGGGTATAATCAGTATCTTCAACAACATCATGTAGTAAAGCACAAATAACAGAAGTAGTACCTAATCCTATTTCTCCTGAAACAATTTTTGCTACTTCTATCGGATGAAAAATATAAGGTTCTCCAGATCTCCTCCGCATTGCTTTGTGTGCTTCATTTGCAATATCAAAGGCTTTCCTTATTAATTTTTTATCCTCATCTGATTTACATCGAACACATAATCTTAATATTTCGTTATATTGCAGTTCTATTTCTTTAATTTCTGCTTCAGTTTGAATTACCATATTCCTTATAACAACTTTTATTTTTTTTCAATATTATTTACAAAACTACATTTTTATAAATAACATTTATCTTATTATTGTAAAATATCCGCATTTTTCAAAAGTCTCGTTTGCTACTGATTTATATTGAAGGTAATAAATATATACTCCTCCTTTTACCTGTTTGCCTTTAATTTTTCCATTCCAGCCTTCATTAAAATTATTAGTACTATAAAGTAGTTCTCCCCATCTGTCGTAAATACTAAAAATATAATCTTCTTTTGAAATAAAAGTAACTGAAGGCATAAATACATCATTAATTGCATCGTTATTTGGACTAAATGCATTTGGAATAAAAACAAAGGGGTTCCGGTTTTCACATGCAATATTTGAAATACTTTTTCCTTTTATGCCATATTTATTAATTCCTGTTTCAATGGCTTCAACATAATAGCAAAAATGCCCTAAAATTGGTATATCTTTTTTGACAAATTCGGATATATCTTGTTTATAAACGGTATCATTAGAAGAAACACTTTTTATTAATTCACTTTGCCCTGTATCATTTATTCTATAAATATTATAATTTTCGACACCATTTCCCCAATTAATATAAGGATTCCAAATCAATGTCATAAACATTTCATTATCAGAAGAAATGCTTAATACAATATTTCTTGCAATATTTGATTCTTTAATAATGCTATTACAATGATTATAGGCAATCAATTTATAGTAATAGATATCAGTAACATTAACATCATTATCAATATATAAAAGAGGTGTCTGAATTACATTATTAAACTTGGTAATTGTATCGAAAGTGCCATTTATTTGATTGCTTCTTAATAATTTATAATTTTTTATATCTGCAGAAGTGTCGGTTGTATAAGAAATTGCTATTTGAGTATTATTTGTGTCAGTTACAAAATTAATATTTGCATATTTAGGCACATCCGGTAAATTTGTAAATGCACATGTTTTATTTGATGTTGAAGTTTTTCCGTCAAAGCTTACTGATCTTATGTAATAGCAATATGTTGCTGTGTCCATTAAATTTAAATGGTTATAATATGTTAAATTAGAAGATACAGCAGCTAATAAAATTTCAGGACCATAATTTACGCTATAATAAATTCTGTATCCTAAAACTCCTGAACTCCATCCTTTGTATGAATTCCATGCAAGTTTTATTTTTGAAACACAATTATCTTCCTGTATATACGGAAAAGCATATAATGTGTTTTGTGCGTCTGCAACATCTGTCATTGGGCTACGATTGAGAGATGAATCATAAGCAGCTATTCTATACATCTCATAATGAAAGTTTGCAGCAGCAGAAGTATCAATATAAAAATTAATCGCAGGACTTTTAACAGTATCAATTGTTTGCCAGATTAAACCGTTTTGTCTGTAAATTATATAGCCTGCAACGTCAAGAGAATCACTAAATTCCCATCCGACATAAACGTCTCCTGTTGATTGTATAACACTTACAGAATCAAGCACAGGAGTGTCGGGGGGAGTAATATCTTGCGACATTACTCTGCTAGTACTTACTATTGCAAGAAAAAGTAATATTATAATTTTTTTTATCATTAATATTTGCCAGCTATAACTTCATAAAAATTTTCTGTATCAAAATATTTATTTGCCAAATTAATCAAATCAACAGGTTCAATAGTATTAATTACATTTATAAATTTATCATAAAAATCAAACTCTAAATCATTTTCGATAATTGTCCTGTAACTATCTGCTAAATTAAAAGGTCCGTCAAATGAACGAAGCATTTGCCCCAAAATATAATTCTTAACTAAATTTAATTCATCAATACTTACATATTCATTTTTCAGTTTTTCTATTTCATAATATATTTCCTTAACGGCATTTTTGCATACCTCTACACCCACTTCAGATGCAACAACAAAATATCCTGTATTTTTCAAACTGACTAAAATTGAACCTATACCATAGGTATAGCCTTTATCTTCTCTAATATTTGTCATTAATCTTGAGCCAAAATACCCTCCTAATATTTTATTTAAAATACTCATACCAAAATAATCAAGATGAGAATAATTATAAAGTTGTTTTCCAATCCTTATAGCAGATTGAACAGCTTCATCTTTAATAATTATTGTCTGTTTTTGATTTAAAGGTTGAATTTTATGTTCAATTTGAACCGTATTTAAATTTTGGCACCAATCGTTACCTCCAAAACAATTATTTATTAGATTTACAACTTCATCATCAATTTTTCCGGATAATAATATTTTACAATTTTGACTATGATATAGACGGGTAAAATATGATATTAGTTGCCCCGTATTAATATTATCAAAATCTGTTGTTTCAACTATTTGTCCATAAGGGTGATTTTGCCCGAACAAAACCTGTAAAAATTTTTCTCTTGCTAGATTTTGAACTTTTGACTTACTTATAATATGATTTTGTTTCGCTTTTTTAATATAGGTTTGTAATTCTTTTTCAGGAAAAACAGGATTTTTAATAATGTCTTCAATAATCTTAATTATGTCCGGCAAATATTTTTTTAGGCAATAAACAACAATATCTGAAAAATCATAAAAATTATTTAATTGAATATATGCACCGTAATATTCAAGTTTTTCTGCAATTTCAAATGCCGTATAATTTTTAGTTCCTTCATTAAGCATTGTATTTGTTATTCTTGATATTAACGGTTTATCTTGATACCAATTACCTGCTGAAAAAATAAAATCAATTCTTACAACGTCATGATTACCTGAATCTAAGATAAATATAGGCAATCCGTTATTTAGCTTGTTTTTAGAAGGTTTATGTAAATTTAATTTACTTATTTTATGAAGTTCCGGATGTGATTTTCTGTTAATTTCTGTCATAAATTATTAATTATTGTTTATTTTCAGCTAAGTAATATAAGGTAGAGCAATTTTCGGGTTTGAATATTTTATTTGCAATATTTTGAATTTGCTGAGAAGAAATAATTGAATATTTATTTATTTCGGTATTAATTTCTTCTATATTTCCGATTAATTCATAATATGCCAGATTCATTGTAACATTAAGAATACTTATCTCTGAAAAAACATGACTTGACTCAATGTTGTTTTTTGCCTTATTTAATTCATATTCACCAACTTGTTCATTTTTAATTTTTTCAATTTCCAAATCAATTTCTTTTTCTGCATCATAAATATTTACACCTGAAATAAGTTTTCCTGAAAAAATAAATAAACCTTCATCTATACTACCTGAAATATATGCATTAATTTCACTGAATAATTTTTTTTCTTTAACAAGTGACTGATATAATCTTGATGATTTCCCGGATGATAAAATATCAGAAATCAAATCACAAGTATAATATTCACTATCAAATCTTGAACACATATGGTAAGCTTTATAAATAGCGTCGTAAGGCACATTACGTTTTACAGTAAGTGTTCGTAATTCTTTTTGTTCAGGTTCTTTATTTAAATTTCTAATAGAAATATTTCTTTTTTCAATTGGACTAAACCATTTATTGCACAACCTTTTAACTTCGTCAGTTTCTATATTACCACCAACAACCAATATCGCATTATTTGGAGCGTAATATTTATAAAAGAAGTCTTTAACTTCTTCAATATTTGCATTTTGTATATGTTCAATATTTTTTCCGATTGTTGACCACTGATATGGATGGATTTTATAAGCTAATGGGTTTAGTAGCAACATTATATCTCCATAAGGTTGATTTAAATATCTTTGCTTATATTCTTCAACTACAACATTTCGTTGTACTTCAAGTGATTTATCAGTAAACGCAAGTTGAAGCATTCTGTCTGACTCAAGCCAAAAAGCTGTTTCTAAATTTTCTTTAGGTAATAAAATATAATAGTTTGTAAAATCAGGATTTGTAAATGCATTATTTTCACCACCGGCTATTTGCAAAACACCATCATAATCTGGGATATTAACTGAGCCTCCAAACATGAGGTGTTCAAACAAATGAGCAAATCCGGTTTTCTCCGGATTTTCATCTTTTGAACCTATATTATAAAGTAAATTTACTGCAACTAATGGGGTGGAGGTATCTTTATGAACAATAACCTTTAGTCCATTTTCAAGTACAAATTTTTCATATTTAATCATAAATTCTCTTTCAACTTTAATTATGGAAATACAAATTATGTAATTTATTCAATCAATAATTTGATTTACTAAACGCACAAATGTAGTATCTTTATATAATAACTACAAACAAATTAACTATTGCATGAGTTCTTTTCAGATTAGGTATTTTCCTTTTTTATACATCGTTTAATAATTTTTGGTTTCAAATAGCTGCGTTAAAATTTAATCTATAAATATAGCTTTTTTACTTCTTTGTATTTTGATAGACAAATATATCATTCTCATAATTGAGTTTACTTTAGGTAAGATGTTTTTAATAAGCAAATTATTTTTGAAGGTTTACAATTAATTGATATTTTTACCTCTGATTTGTTACAATTTTATTTAACTTTGCGAATATTTTTTTATTTATGGTCTTAATATCAGACATTTAATATTATTAGACGAAATTTTAATGATTTTTTAATAATGTATTTAATTAAAACAAGGGGCACTTCAATTATTCCGGAATATATCCAGTTAAGAGATAATGATTTTGTATTATTATCACATTTCAGGGTTGATAAAGCAGATAGCATAATTGAAAAATTTGGATTAATCAGTAATAAAAATGAAATATTAGAAATAATAAAAGATCTGTCTTATGGCGTTTTACATAAAATAAATTTATAATGACAACTGAGTTAATAATAAGTCTTGAAAATGCATCTATAGTTCAGAATGATAATATTGTTTTAACAAATGTTAATCTGAATGTAAATAAAGGAGAGTTTATTTATTTAATTGGCAAAGTAGGAAGCGGAAAATCAAGTATTATCAGGACATTAAATGCCGAGTTGCCTTTAAATGAAGGAACAGGAATAATTGCAGGGTATGATTTAAAAAAATTAAAAAAAAGACAAGTCCCATATTTAAGACGCAAATTAGGAATAGTGTTTCAGGATTTTCAGTTACTCAATGACCGTAGTATTTATAATAATCTTTTATTTGTACTTAAATCTACAGGTTGGAAAAATAAATCTGAAATTGCAGAACAGATAAATGAAGTTCTTGAAAAAGTAGGGCTAACAGATAAATTGTATAAAATGCCACATCAGTTATCTGGTGGTGAGCAGCAAAGAATAGTAATTGCACGTGCTTTACTTAATAATCCTGTTATTATTTTAGCCGATGAACCGACAGGCAACCTTGACCCTGAAACTTCAGAAGAAATTATGGGAATTCTTACAAATATAAGCAAATCAGGATGTGCAGTTTTAATGGCTTCACATAATTATCCACTAATAAAAAAATTTCCTGCACGTACTCTTAAATGCGAAAATGGGAAAGTCTCCGAATGTGAAGATAATAACACCGCAATTGATTTTGATGCATTAACTTAGTTAATTAACTAAACATTAATCAATTTGAAAAATTATTATTTAAAATTATAGCCTGATTAAAATTGAGTTAAAATAAAAATGAATATTTTAATAAATTGGACTAAAGTCCAAAAAAATATTTTATTTAGTTGCCACGACCTTAAGGTCGTGGCTATTAAATTCGGAATTATCAGGGGCTTCAGCCCATTTTTTTTGTTAGTCAGTAGAGATAATTTAAAATAACTTTTTTCAAAAATCAAAACAACGCAAAATATATAGAAAAATTAAATATAATATGAATGAAATTTTACTTTATGCTCCTTCGACAAGTGCAAATGTAGGTCCGGGATATGATATTTTTGCTATGGCATTAAATGAACCTCATGATGAGGTGAAAATATCTTTAAATAATACAGATGATATAAAAATTGAAATAATCGGGAATAATCAAAATATACCTTCTTCAATAGTTGATAATACTGCAGGATTAGCTATATCTGAGCTATTTAAAAGGCAAAACATTAAGCAGGGAGTTGGCATTCAGATAATTAAAAAAATGACTTCCGGCGGAGGTTTGGGAACAACAGGCGCTTCTGCATCTGCTGCTATATACGGTTTGAATAAATTATTAAACCTTAATCTTACGTATAACGAAATGATTGAATATGCAAGATATGGTGAAGTTGCATCCGGAGGATCTCCGCATGCTGATAACGTAGCTGCTGCATTATTAGGAGGCTTTGTTTTAATTAAAAGCTATAATCCTATTGAAGCAATTAAACTTGATCTTCCTGATATTCCTGTTGTATTATCAGTAATTACTAAAAGTCAAAGAACAACAAGAGGATTTATTACTTATGAAATTGGGCAGGAAAAACTTAAACAACAAATGGCAAATTGTTCAAGGGTAATTAATGCTATTTATACAAAAGATATTGCCGAATTTGGAAAAGCTATAAGTGTTGATCATATTGCAGAACCGGTTCGTGGAGCTGCAATCCCTGGCTATTTGGAAATAAAAGACAAAGTTTTAAATGCCGGTGCATATGGTCTTACTATAAGCGGTGGAGGATCTTCAGTAATTGCAATATGTAATATTGAAAATCAACAAAAAATTGCCGATTTAATGCACAATTCTTTTTTTTCAAATCCCAATTATGTTAAGACAATAATGACAAAGACGAGTAATCAGGGTGTTAGGGAAATACCTCTTTAAATCTATTGTTTTGTATAAGTTGCGGTTAATGTATAATTAATACTGTTAATTACTTCAATATAAATAAGAATAAGAGAGGTTTCATTTAAAGTATTAATATCAAAACTAATTGTTTCTCCATTGCGTGTTCTTGATAAGATAGTTTCATTTGTATTGAATACCCAACTTCCTGTTACAGTCTGGGGGTCAGCAGTATTACACTTTGATACTCCCTCATCATTGGTATAAGTACCATTTGTATTAAATATTACAATATCATCTTTTTCGCAGGATTGCATTTGATTGTAAACGTTTGTACTCACCGCACCAGAACCGTTCCAATCAATTGCAGGGTCACAAATTTCTGCGGTTAGCTTCCAATTTTTTCCACATAATAATTGTGTTTTGGTTTTTGGTGTTGTTACTTCTTCTTTGTCTTTTTTACAGGAATTAAAACTTGCTGTTATAGCAATTAATACTAATGTTAATAAAATTGAATTTTTCATAATACTGAGTTTTAAATTATTATTTATTTGATTTATAATTGTTTAATTTAGATTCTTTGTAAAGTTGTTTCCATTTTTCATTTATATTTTTTATTTCTTTTAATAATATATTTTGTAATTCTAAATTGGTTTTTAATAATTCGTTAATATCATTTAATTGTATATTATTATAATTGCTAATATTATCTTTTTTATTTACAGTATTTGTATTTTCGTCAAAATCAAAAATTTCTTGTACAGAAACATCAAGTATTTCGGCAATTTTTTCTAATTTTTCAATAGTTATTTTAGTTTCGCCTCTTTCAAGTTTTCCATAATTTACTACATCAATACCCAACTTTTCTGCAACTAATTCTCTCTTCAATTCTTTTGAAGTTCTAATAATTCTTATTTTTTCATTTAACTTCATGTTTTTAATAAGCGAATTTAAGTCCATTTTAATTTATAATAAAGACGTTTAATGTTATATTTATATGATTATCAATATAAAGTGTACGATTTTCGTAATTTTTTCGTTTTATTAAACAATGAGGGTTTTTAAGCCCTCATTGTAATTCTAAAAATTACTTTTTAGAAACTTTTTGATTTGGGTTCAATTGTTTTCCCTTATTCCCGTTATTTTTAGCATGATTAGGATTGTTCGGGTTTTTAACATTTGACCTTTGATCATTTCCCATTTTGGTCTTTTCCTGACATTTTTAACACCTCCTTTCTTTATAAATTATTAATTATAATTGTTGTAATTTCATTTATTGATAGATAGGTTACATCAATAATTAAATTATAGTTGGCTTCATCATAAAAATCAGTATTATATAGCAATTTAAAACGTTCTCTCATATTATTGTTTCTTGTTGTTATGTCTTTCAAAATATTTTCGTAATCCAAAATCATAAATTCGTCTTTACGGATTGATTTTAAAAGCCTTTTTGCAGCTTCTTCTTTTGATATTCTTAAATAAATACTTAATGCTTCAGGAATAAATTTAAATCCTAAACGATAATCAAGAATTAATCTATCATGTGTTTGTCCATATTTTATAATGAATTCATCCATTTTTAAATCATAATTTGGATTTTTTGTACATAATTTTTGAAATTCTTGTATATTCATTTGAAAATTTTGTTTTGCATATTTCCTTGTTAGTTCTCCTACAGAAATAAATTCATAATTTATTAATTCTGCTAAGTGTTTTCCTATCGTGGATTTTCCTGAACCTGCTTTGCCACTAATTGTTATTTTATTTATCATATTTTAAGTATATTTTAAAAATTATAATCTCCACCCCGTTGTAAATATTTTTCATAATCAAACTCAATTTGTTCTAATGCTTTTGTAATCCCTACTTTTAAAATAGAATCACTATATTTTAAATAACCTTTTGTATTATCATAAAACCTGCCTGCCGGATCAAGCATTAAATATGAGCCTGTCATTAATTCATTATCTTCTGGGATCATTTCGGTAATACTTTTGGCAGATAAGTTATTATTAATAAAATAAATAAATTCTTCTTTCGTAATTTCCAATTCTTCTATTGTGTTATCATTCTGCCCTTTTATTGGTAAAACCTGCAATATCTTCCATCTGTCAGGAATTGCATAAGAGATGAAATCAGATAAATTTTCTTTGTAATTATATTTAGAAACTACAGTATTAATTTTAAGCTTAATCTTGTTTTCCTTTATACAATTAATAGTATCCTGAAAAAAATGTAA
>Ga0247841_10013970_pt1 | contig 10150 bp, 10 predicted proteins | sample LaCruzMarch2015__2_FD_192410 | JGI IMG/M metagenome (GOLD analysis project Ga0247841, IMG submission 192410) | Freshwater microbial communities from meromictic Lake La Cruz, Castile-La Mancha, Spain - LaCruzMarch2015_18m | ecosystem: Environmental > Aquatic > Freshwater > Lake | place: Spain...
TCATCTCATAATTTTTTTCTAAAAATTATGAGATTCAGCACAATAGCAATAAGAAGCAGGATGGATGCAGCTAAAATATAATAAAGATTCACAGGTCTCTTATTAATATATCCCTTACTTATAATTTCAATTTTTTTAGCATGGATATCCAGATCACCGCCATGATCCGAGCATGCCTTGTTAAAGACCCCGGTTACTTTGACTTCATCACCTTTGTATTTATAACTGCCTTTATAATTTATATCTTTAGCTAATGATTCTTCAGTCCAGACTCCGATAGCATTATCTCCATCAGAAATATTTATCCAGCAATTTGGTCCCCTTTTCATAATATCTCCAATAACTTCACCGGAATATACTATTTCCATTTTGTCATAATTTTTCGCACTGTTTATCAGTTCATTACTGTCCACTTCAACAGAATTTGGACCTCCGGCAATCAGAACTCCTGCAAATAACACACTAAGAACTATGTTTAATGAAGCCATCTTCTTCTTGCTCCCGTAAATATATAAGTTACAAGGGCAAACACAGACATAAACTCAAGCCTGGCAACCCACATAATAATTATGTATATAATTTTTAATGCATCTGGCATCCCCGGTGTTGATATTCCGATGCTCAATCCAACATTTCCTGTTACAGAGGCTGATTCAAAAGCTGCAGAAGAAAGAGGGTATCCAAAAAATACCCCTGCCAGAGTTCCAATAGCAAAAGTTAAAATATATGCAAGCACAATAAACATTGCACTTCTTAAATGCTTGTCTTCCAGGACAATATCACCTATGTGATGAATCTTATCTACCTGGACCCTCGATTCAGGAAGTATTATTCTTTTTACATCTCTGAAAAAACCTTTAAAAATTATGCCCATTCTTAAACCTTTAAACCCTCCAGCAGTAGAGCACGCGCTTCCACCTATAAGCATCGCAATTATTATTGCAAAAAGTGCCAGATTGCCCCACTCTGTAAAAAACTGTCTGGCATATATAGTCATAAATCCAGTAGTGGTATGACCGGATATTAAAAGGTAAAAACCTTTTCTGAATGTTGACACAATATCAGGGTAGACATTGAGCTTCATCAATCCGGCAATTGTAATAATAGTCAGAATTGTTACAGTAATTGTCATGGACTGTATTTCAATATTTCTGACAATTTCTTTCCTGTTTTTATTCCATAATGCAAAGTGAAGAGCAAAATTGAAAGACCCTATTACAAAAAGTACAACTGTTGCCAGCTCATACCAGAGACTGTGATAATAAAGTATATTCTGAGTATGAGGTGCAAAACCACCTGTACTCCATGCAGCCATAAATATCCATAATGCGTCAAGAAATGCCTTATCAACAGGAAGTCCTATTAAAATACCTGTCACCCAGAGGACGATTGTTCCAAAAACCAAATAAGCAATACTTATAAACCAGATTGCTTTTGAGGTATTTATTACATTTGGCAGAAGCTTCTCATCCTTGCCTTCACCTACATACATTCTGTAAGAACCACTTGTGCTTTTTACAAGAAAAGTGAGAGCAAGAACAATCATGCCCTGTCCTCCAAGATATGTAAGGAGATGCCTCCACATATTTATACCATTTGACACATGATCCAGATCCTGGATAAGAACAACTCCTGTTGTAGTAAATCCACTCATTACATCAAAACAGCAATCAAGAAAAGTATTAAAATTGCCACTTAGATAATATGGAATAGAACACAATATCATACCTATAAACCACGAAAAAGCAGCAATTATCATTCCGTGGCTCCAGTCAAGCTTCCTGCTTTTTGCCGAACTAAAAAGAATAATCAAAAGAAAGCCAAGTATCAAAGCCAGCGACATGCTGATTGTAAAATCAAATACAATATTCCATTCTTTATAAAAAATTGAAGTGATTATCGGGATTATCTGTAATATTGCAAGCAAAGTGATCACTTTACCGACATAATAACCAATTATTTTAAAAGCAGTATTCCGTGAATTAAGCAATATTATCTCCAAAAATACAAAATAATACAGATTAGTAATCCTAGAAATATTAAACCCGCTGCGTAAGCAAGCTCTATTGCCAGCCCTATTAAATTTTGCTTAAATTTTCTAAACATTTAAATCTTGCCCAGAATCTTTTCCAATTTAGTTTCATTGCCCTTTTTGGATACTGCTATTATCTCATCCATTGAATTTATTATGGTGGAGCCGGTTGGAATAATAACGTCACCTTCTCTTATTATTGATATGATTATACTGTCTTCAGATACTCCCAAATCCTTTATCTTTCTTCCTACAGACAGGAACTCCGGCATTATTTTTATCTCATTTATTGAAATATTGCCAACTGATGTAAGATACTTAAAACCGGATATAAAAACTTCTCTCTCTATTACATCAACTATTGAAGTAGTGGTGCTGACAGCAGAATCTACACCCAGTCTTTCAAATATTTTAATATTTTTAGGATTGTTGACTCTGGCAATGGTTTTTTTTATATTAAATTTCCTTTTTGCTATCTGGCAGGCAACAAGATTATCCTGATCTCTGCCTGTTACTGAAATAAGTCCGTCTGCAAATTCTATATCTGCGTCTATAAGAAAGTTTATACTTGTACCGTCTCCATTAATTACGCTAATGTCAAGATTGTTTGTAGTGTTTACAATATTCATGCATATCTCTTTATTGCTTTCAATTACTGTAATCTTATGCTTAAGTTTTGCGAGGGTTTTTGCCAGATAATACCCTATTTTTCCTCCACCTATTATTATAAGAAACATTATTTTTCCCTTATTATTGTTTTTTTCTAAATATAGTGGGCAATTACAATTGAATCTTCTTTGTTTATTTTAAAACCTGGATCAGCAAGCAAAAATTCATCATCCCTGATAATTCCAAAAATAATAAAACTTCCCGTATTTATATCTTTCACAAGTTTACCAATTTGACTTGAGTCTGGACTTTGAAATTTTAAACCTATACTTTTATGGCCAAAAGTATGCCATATTTCTCCGGATGTCTTTTCAAGTGCTTTTTTAACATGGGTTACTGCAAGAGTAGTCAGGCACATAGTATTTAATCCAAGTTCCTGGAAAAATATATCCCTTTCAGGATCATATATCCTTGGAATTACCCTGGGTACTTTGTATAGCTCTTTTGCAATTTGAGAAACCATTATATTCATATTTTCATCAGGAGCAACTGCAGCGAGTGCATCTGCTTTTTCAATTCCAGCCTCAATTAAAATATCTTCATCAATAGGCACACCAAGAACTGTCTTGCCATTAAAACCTGATCCCAGCTGGTTAAATTTCTCAGGATCATTGTCAATTACAACAACATCATGGTTATTTAAAGATAGTTCCTTTGCAAGATTAGAGCCTACCTTACCGCAACCTACAATAATTATATACACCTTTCCCCTCTCTTCTTTTACTCTGAATCTAACTTTATCCCTTGTGAGTTGTATTTGAAGGCGGTTACTCTCTCTAGGTTATCCTGGGATGGCCTATATGTAGGGTCAAGTTCGAGAGCTGCCCTATAGTGCTTCCCTGCATTTGATAAATCACTTTTTAATTCATACAATACTCCCAAAAGATTCTGTGGTTCTGGAGATTCCAGTTTTTCAACCATTGCTTTTTTCAGATATTCGATTGCTTTGTCATATTTTTTCTCATTAATACATTTTTTTGCAAATTCAATCAATTCTTTAAAACCTGAAATATTTGATTCAGATAACCCCTCTCTGCCTAACACATCATCTATTGCGGATTTAAGGTTTTCGAGTGTAAAAGGTTTGCTAATAAAATCAACTGCACCAAGCTTCATTGATTCAACAGCATTTTCAATAGTTCCATAAGCAGTCATCATTATTACATTGGTTTTATCCTCAAGTCTTCTCATTTCCTTTAAAACCTGTATTCCGGTCATAATATGCATTTTTATATCAAGCAAAACGAGATCATACCGGGAATCCTTTAACTTACCTAAAGCTTCCTGTCCATTTACAGCTATTTCCAGTTCATAACCCAGGCTTAAAAGATACGCAGAAATAGTTGTTCTTATGTTTTTTTCATCATCTACTATTAATATTTTTTTATTCATTTTAAGGCTCTCTCAAATATTCTTTAATAATTTTTTTTATCTGATCCATTGAAAAAGGTTTAATTATATAGTTTTTAGCACCAAGGGATATTACTTTATCTATATCTTCTTTTGATGTCCTGGCACTTATTATAATTATAGGTATATTTTTAGTTTTTTCATTATTATTTAATAAATTACAAACATTAAATCCATCAATTTTGGGCAAAACAAGATCTAGTAAAATAAGGTCCGGATATTTATGTTTTGCCAGGTATAATCCATCTGATCCGTTATTAGAAGTAAAAACCTCAAAACCAGAATATTCAAGAAACATTTTAAGTGAAGTCACAATGTTTTTTTCGTCTTCTATAATTAAAATTTTCTTCATATTTTTAATTCATCAACTACAATTGTAAAAATCTTTATTAATTTCCCTCTTAAGTCATCAAGGTACTGTCCTGTGCCACGTCAAGAGTAAAATAAAAGGTGCTTCCTTTTTCTTTTAAACTTTCAACCCATAAATCTCCGCCATGACTTTTAATTATGCTTTTGCTTATAGCCAGACCCAGCCCTGAACCTTTGTTTTTTAAATTTTCACCTTCTTCTACCCTTATAAATTTATCAAAAATCTTTTTTTGATCTTCTTCAGGTATCCCTCTTCCATTATCTTTAATGTAAAACAAAACCTTGTCATCCAATAGCTTTGCTCTCAATTCAATAATTATTGCCTTGTTTAAAGCTCTGTAATTAATGGCGTTTTCAATTAAATTTGTAAAAACCTGCGTTATTTTACTTAAATCTACCTTTACTCCAAGAATATTTTTATCAATTTCTAATTTTATTTTTACATTTTCTTCCCTTATCCTTATTTCCAATATTTTTAAAACATAATCTATTATTTCTTTGGGGCTATAATTCTTAAAATTAAGAGCAATCTTGCCTGATTCAAGTTTCGAAAGATCAAGAATGTCATTTATCAGATTTTTAAGCCTGTTACCATCTTCCATGATTATTGATATTATTTCCTTTTGTTTTATATTTGTTTTTCCAGGAATTTCTTTGTTAAGAAGTTCCGCAGCCATAAGAACAGAGGCTATAGGAGTCCTTAGTTCATGCGAAACAGATGCAACAAATTCAGATTTTAGGTCATCAACTTCTTTAAATTTTGTAATGTCCTGAAAAAGTGTTACAACACCAATGCTTTCACCTGAAATATTTGTTATTGGTTTTGCAATTACCCTGTAATAATTAACATTATTTTTGTGCTTTATGGTTAAATCCAAATAGTCTTTGGTAAGTATTTTTGCCTGATCTTTCCTGACCGAATCAATAAGGTTAAACAAATCAGGATTTTTTATTGCATAAATCAAATCTTTTTTTAAAAATTCTTCTTCAGATATATTAAAAAATTTTTCAGCAGCTTTATTTATCAGAAGCACCTTGTTTGCAGCACCAGTTACTATGACACCATCACTTATGCTTTCAACAATAGCTTCCACTTTTTGTTTTTCTTTCATCAATTGATTGATGTTTAGCAGATCATAGGCCTGAAGCTTGGCAGCCATTATATTAAACTCTTCTGAGAGGGCAGCAATCTCATCACTGCCAGAGACAATTAATTTCTGGCTGTAATCCCCTTTTGCAATTTCTTTTATTTTGCTGTTTAAATTGGAAAGAGACCTGATTATCTTATTTAAAAGATAAATAATGAAAATAAGGCTTATTGCAATTGTTAAAATAGATATGGAAGCATTTATAAGTGTCGCTCTCTTTGCTATAACTGCAGATTCGTTTTTTAAGACAACCATTTTATCCTGATTAATATTAAGAAGATTTCTGCACTCGTCCTTTATGCTCTCAAATAATGGAAAGATTTCATTATAATAATAATCTCTTGATACCTTCTCATTTGATTTGTTATTTTTTAAAAGGGTTTCAAATTCATTAAATTTATCAAGATATTCCTTATAAAGTGAATTTATATTTGTAATTACCAGATCTTCGCCTTTTTCTGTTATATTATTTGTGGCTTTTTCTAACCACATCCCAAAATTTGCTTCATAGTCCTTGAAAAGCTTTAGAGGATCTTCCGAGCTATCTTCAAACATCATTGCCAGTTCTGCACTGTCCTGCCTTTCAATAGCAATAGCCATATTCTGTGCATAAACGACGCTCTCATAATTAGCCTTAAGGATATTGTCAATTGAGTTTTTGAGGGTAGAAAAATTAATTATTGCTATTATGCTGTTAGCAGTAAGTACAGCAAAAATCAAAATAAAAATTATTAATAATTTTCCCTTTATAGTTTTCATTTCTTTGAAAAAATTTTACTCTTTAAATGAAAATAATAAAGTAAATTAATCGTTTATTATTTAGAGGCTCTTTGTTTCAATCATGGATTTGATGATATCGGCTCTGGTAATAATTCCGACAACTTTTTTATTTTCATCTACAACAGGAATCCTGTTTATTCTGTTTGAAAGCATGATATCTACAGTCTCAGATACCGGTGTTGCAGGCTTTACAGTTTTTACATGTTGATTCATTATTTCTGCAACCATGGTTTTTAAATATTCCTTTATATCTTCACTGTAATTTTCAAAATCTCCGACAAATCCTGAAAACATAAGCGGGTCAAAATAAAATGGAAAGCGGACTTTGATATTTTCCCTGATTATGTCAGCTTCTGAAACTATGCCAATAAGTTTACCTTCTTTGTCTACTACAGGAACACCGCTTATTTTTTTTTCTAACAGTATTTTAGATAACTCTCCTATTGTGGCATCTGCAGAAATTGTGACAACATCTGATGTCATTATATTTTTCGCAAGTAAATCTGTCATAGTGTTTACCTCCCTGGCTAAAAAAATATAATTTATTTTGCTGTTCTTATTATATAACTAATAGGGAAATTAATTAAAAAATTATAAACCAGTCAGGGCAAACTCCATGTAAGTTTATGCCATACTGGCTAAAATCAGCCTTGATGCTTAATTGTCTTTTAAAATATTTCGGCTATTCCCTGAGAAAATGAATAACCGAAATATCAATATAAAAATTTACGGTATATATCCTGAAAGTGAGCTCATTGATGTGCTTGCCTGAACGGGTATCCTTGGTATTGCCCCCCAGTTTATTGCAGCAGTGTTTAATGCCCCGCCATTGTAGGCGGCTCCGGCACCATAGCTGGCAGCAGGCAGTGCGCTCACACTTGTTGCGGAAAATGAATTAAACGGCCATGCTTCTACATTGCATACCGCACCGGATAAACTCTGGATTATATCTTTGGAAATTATAAGCTCAGCAAGTACCTGGTCATAACTCATATTTCCAAGTCGCCCATGATCTGTTCCGTGGCTCTGTATTTCACAACCAGCAGAAACCATTGCAGCAATTTCCGGCTTCACAAGCATTGCTCTTACTGGATATCCTGGGTCAAACGAATTTGTTCTTCTGTCTGTTTCGGAAGATCCGATATAGTCCGTACATAGAAATAAGGTCATTCTGTAACCATAGCTTTGTACAATGGGGAAAGCATACTGATATACGCTTTGATAACCATCATCAGATGTAAGTATAACTGGTTTGGGCGGAAGAGCTTTTCCTCCATTTACTGAAGCAAACAAATCCTGAAATGATATGGTCTGATATCCTCTCTGTTTTAGTAAAGAACATAATTCATTTAACTTGTCTGTTGTAATTTCATACTCATAACCTGAACCTGGCATAACGCTGTGGAAAGCAAAAATAGGAACCATTCCTCCTGCGCCCGACACTGCACTTCCACTTGCCTGGGAACCTGATGAACCTCCATCCATCGATCCTCTTTCTATTCCAAATTTAGTGCACAGGTTTGCAAATTCCGTTGAATTTACAAATCCGGCAAGAACGAACTGTCTTGAAGAGCCTGAATTTAACTGACCCATCCAGTCGCTGTATCCCTGAGGATCGGGAACCCTGTCAAAAAATGCCTTATACATAACCTGCAGATAAGCATCATTTGAAAGATTTTTACTGACGAATTCCTGGCTGTTTATAAAACCGGCTGCAACCGCTGCACCCGTTAAGGAACGATTTAGAAGTGCATTTACCCAGCCCGCAAGTCCTCCGGCATCTGGCTGCCTTCCAAGGCATTGCTGGTAAAATCTCGTTACAAAAGCATTCACATCCGAAGCTGAATCAGCAAGAAGCGGTTTTGACGTGCCCATCATCGGCAAAACTAATGCAAAAACAAATAATGTTACAACCAAAACTAAAAAGTATTTTATTTTACCTTTCATGACCCTGGTCCTTTTTACATTTTTAGTAATTGTTAAATATTCAAATTTAAAACCTTAAGTTTCTATTTTATACTGACCTAGCCAGCAAAGCTAAAAATATACTGATTTAGATTTACACCCTTTAAGTATTTATAAAAACTAAAATTATATTATCAGAAACCAGTCAATTGGTTTCTGATAATATATGAAAAATTTCTATATCCGTTTAAATCTTTCTTTCTTTTACTGCTTTTATCATCTCTATCGCATTTTTTTCAACCTGAACCGGATCGATATTTAATCTGGCGACCCCTGTTCTGATAGCAGCTTCTGCAACTTTTTTAGCGACGTTTGGAGCTATTCTTAAATCAAATGGTCTGGGGATAATATAATCGTTTGTTAATTCATTGTCAGCTACCAGTTCCGCAATTGCATAGGCTGCTGCAACTTTCATTTCATCATTAATATCAGTAGATCTGACGTCAAGAGCTCCTCTAAAAATACCGGGAAATGCCAGTACATTATTTACCTGATTTGGATAATCCGAACGACCGGTAGCAATAATATTTATCCCGGCTGCTTTTGCATCTTCCAGATTGATTTCCGGCTCCGGATTTGCAAGAGCAAAAATTATCGGGTTTTTATCCATTTTATTAACCATTTCTTTTGTAAGCTGTCCTGCCACAGATACTCCTACAAAAACATTTCTTCCGGCAATTATATCAGATAGTTTCCCTTTTATGCCTTCGGCGTTTGTAAGCTCTGCTATCTCGTCTTTGGATGAATTCATGCCTTCCGGCCTGTTTTTATAAATGGCTCCTTTTGTATCACATGCAATAATGTCTTTTATGCCAAGTTTTACGAAAAGCTTTATAATGCTTACTCCGGCAGCGCCGACACCGTTTATTACAACTTTAAGGTCCTGCCATTTTTGACTTTTAATCTTCATTGCGTTAATAAGACCTGCTGTTGTAACAACTGCTGTTCCGTGCTGGTCATCATGGAAAATAATCATGCCGGTCTCTTTTTTAAGCCTTTCCTCGATTTCAAAACATCTTGGGGCTGAAATATCTTCCAGATTTATTCCGCTGAAGCTTGGCTCCAAAAGTTTCACAGTTTCAACAATGGTATTTGCATCCTGAGAGCCAAGACAGAGAGGAAATGCATTTACAGCACCAAATTCTTTAAATAATACACATTTGCCTTCCATAACAGGAAGACCGGCAAGTGCACCTATGTTGCCAAGCCCTAAAACAGCTGAGCCGTCGCTTACAACTGCAATCATATTTCCTATTGATGTATATTTATATCTTAACATAGGGTCTTTCTGAATTCGCAGACAGGGTTCAGCAACTCCGGGGCTGTAAGCCATTGCAAGATCATGCTTGTCATTTACCTGTACTTTACTGATTACACTGATTTTGCCAGTATATTTTTCATGCATTTCAACTGCTTCGTCATAAATACTCAATTTTTCGTTCCTCTCTTTGATTATTAAAAATTATATATAACTATTTTTTTGCGATTCTGACAACTATTTTTACAAAATTTGCAATTATCTGGATTATCAATATAAGAATTATTACGCCCAGGACTATTTTTAGAATTAATGGCAGCAGCTGCACCACTTTGTCATAAGGTATTATGTTGAAATCAAAAGGGAAAATAATCAGAATATTACCAAGAACTGCAATCGCAAATATGGCACTTACAAGCTCAACCACTTTTGCCAGAATATATTTATCCAGAATTAACAGGATTATGCTTCCTGCAGCTATAATAATAAGACCGGCAGTTATCAGGGGAATCATATCCT
>Ga0247841_10013971_pt1 | contig 10149 bp, 19 predicted proteins | sample LaCruzMarch2015__2_FD_192410 | JGI IMG/M metagenome (GOLD analysis project Ga0247841, IMG submission 192410) | Freshwater microbial communities from meromictic Lake La Cruz, Castile-La Mancha, Spain - LaCruzMarch2015_18m | ecosystem: Environmental > Aquatic > Freshwater > Lake | place: Spain...
AGTTGTACAAGGTGTTGAGGCTGATGGGGTAAACAGGGTAAATGTATGTGCGGTAAACATAGATGGTGCTCACGCCTTCGTTTTTATGACGCTGGTAAATGGATATTACTTTTTGCATCATTATCAATTTATTGCGCCTGTTGTATGCCATATTGTGTTTGTCGTTAGTGCAAATTTACACCTTTTCCCAAAACAAAAAGGGCGTCAACTATTTGTCAACGCCCTTTTTTCTCTGCCCTCTGCCCTTTGCGCTTTGCCCTCTGCCCTATGCCCTATGCCCTATGCCCTATGCCCTATGCAAAGTACCCATTCAATTCGTACATCAGCCTGTCGTGTACCAGCCCTTCATACCCCGCGCTTTCAAACAAGCTAAGCGTGTACATCAGCGCTGCCGCTTCGCCTGGCTTAGCCGTCAGTTTGTGATATTCCTTACCAGGTTCAAGGCTCATTTTAACCACCTTGTTCAGAAAACGGTTCATTGTCAAACGAACCATTTCGCTCATGCGCACATCGGGCATCAGGCGCAAGTCGAATCTAAGCAGTACAAGCACAAGCGATTTAATCTCTTCGTGCGCCAATCTCGTTTTGTAATTCGGTCTCATATTTCCAATTTTAATTGATGTTTTTTCCAATTACGCCCATAACGCCTGTTGGCAATGTGCTGCTTAATATCATGCCGCAAATGACACCGCTGACACAATGCAGCCAGATTTCTAAAACGATTGTTGTTTTTATTGTGATCAAGGTGAGCGGTAGTTAATACAACTCTTACAGCGTTATCTTCATCCTGCAGGCAAATCTCCCGTGTTTTGCTGTTAATCCAACTATGATTAACCACACCACACCGCTCACACCTGCCACCAGCCCTCTTTTTAATCAGCCTTACAATCAATTTCCATTTCGGGTGATAATCTTTATAATCGCATGGCATAATTTCAAAACTTTTTAAATCCGTAAATAAAATCCATTATCGTTTTCCCTTTCCCCTCCTTTGGAGGGGTTAGGGGTGGTTTGGTAGGGGGGTTCTTCCCCTCCTTTGGAGGGGGCAGGGGGTGGTCGGGCAGTTCCTTCACCTTCAAAAACACAATCCTCTCCTTCACCCTCTCTTTCGCCTCATGTTCGTTTCGGGCATCCACCTCCGTAACCATCTGCCTCCCGTAAAATTCAAAATAAACCCTCCAACCCTTCATCCCTTACCTCTCCTATCTTTAAGTATTTACCTTCCAAATACCTGTGATCCACCACCGCAAAGGGTATTTCGTAAGGCCATAATTCCTTAAACTTATTACAGGCCTCCATCGCATCGTCAGCATACACCAGGTAGCTGAAATCGTCACACATCACCTCATACCTTTTTTCTTTCTTCATTTCTCCTTAATTTCTTTGTAAGTAAACAACACATCTTTTCCGTACTTGATCCTGAAATACCGGCGCAAAATCGCCAGCCGTTCGTGCTTAATTTTTATACTCACATCACCCCCTAAATTCCCCCCTTTTAGGGGGGCAGGGGGGTTCGCATCCACCACCTTTATTATCTCTACCATACTTTTTTATTTGCATAGAGCAGAGCGCAGAGCGCAAAGCGGGCGCTATGCCCTATGCGCTCTGCGCTTTGCTAATTATTCCACAATTCAGCGTTCAAATAGCTCTCAGCGTACTTCTTATCCACCCCCGGCTTTAGCGTAAGCTCATACTTGCCTATGTGGTTAAACGCCCTCATCTGATCAGCCCTGTTCATCCGGTTCCATTTTATTAGCGTCCGCTTTTTGCTGCTCCTATCCTTCAGGTTGTACCGATTCCAAAACATGTCAAATGTCACCTCCTGTTTTATTTCAGTGAGCGTGGCTGTTTTACTGTCGCCAAGCAGCTTTTGCACGTGCGCCAGGTGTTTGGGCATCGCTTTGAGTATCCATAGTTGCTGGTTCTGGCTTAGCGTTGCCGCACTGGTATCAAACCTCACCAGGTTGCCCGCATCGTCAAAATCGAACAACACCTCACCTTCAATTGCCGTACTTGTTAAGCTATATGTTTTCATATCCTGTTTTTTTACTTTTTACTTGGCTCTTTTTACTTTTTACTTGGCTCTTTTTACTTTTTACTTGGCTCTTTTTACTTTTTACTTGGCTCTTTTTACTTTTTACTTGGCTCTTTTTACTTTTGTCTTGGCTCTTTTTACTTTTTACTTGGCTCTTTTCACTCTTCACTTTTCACTTTTCACTTTTCACTTATCAACTTCCTGTACATTTCCACCGTCCGCCTGCTTCGCGCGTCTTTAATCGTCTCTTTGTTAAACAAAGCGTTATTATGATACATCACTGTGGCGTGATTCCGAAGTATGAGCGCCCCAATGCATGCATAAGAATTTTGCGGGTACAGTTGGCATGCGGCAGCGCAGTACAGTTGTCTGGCTTCCACAATGTCGATAAATCGCTTTCGGCCACGCATGTCGGTAATCGACACACCTGTTAGCTCCGATACTGCACTGCGCAAATTGTAAAGCTCACTGTTATTTGCGTAAACAATATGCACAGGTGCGTAGGTGGTGCTGCTGCAATATTCCATAATTTTACTCCTCATTTTGCAATAATAGAACAGTCACCGAAAATATAAGCACAACCACCAACCCCGTTATGATAACTTCAAGGGTTGATTTAGTGCCTTCGTAGTTAACCTCAGCATAGTATTCGACCACGCTGCTGCATGTGTAGAAGGCGGCCAACAGCACGCCTATCATGCTCAATACCTTTAATACTCGTAATGCTTTTTTCATAGTTTTAGTTTTTTTTTGCAAAGAGCAAAGGGCAGAGCGCAGAGCGCAGAGCGCAGAGCGCAGAGCGCAGAGGGAAGTTCCTTTATAGGTCAGTGTGCTTTCAAGTGCTTCATCCCCCGCTATGCGCTCTGCGCTTTGCTCTATGCTATTTCACCTCCACAGCAAATGTGTGTTCCTCCTCTTTCTCGATTCCCCACTGCACCAGGTCGATGTTAATCAGCTTACTTGGCTTCAGCTTCACATCGCAGGCATCGGGGTAGGCTTTCATAAACTCGGTAGGGTTGAATGCGCTGCCGGTTTTCACGTTTGTTTTCAGCTTCCACACCAGGCGGGCTTCGCCCAAATCCAGTGTCTTTTTACCCTCAAAATCGTCAGGATTTTCTGTTGCGTACTCCTGCAGTCCCTCTTTGGTTTCTTTTAGCAGTGCCTCAAGTTCCTGTTTTTGCATGTAAAGGGCTGCATAATAATCAGCCAGTTCAATTGCTCTGTCTTGCGCCGTCTTCGGCTTCTTTGTCTTTGTGTTCATGTTAAAATCAATTTTTAAGTTTATTATTAAAAAATGGTTTATTTTACTATCAATGACTTACGACTGCCAACTGCCGACTGCCGACTTTCTTCATCCATCACCTCCTTCATCGCCTCATCGCTTTTTCCTGCAACGGCTACCACCACCAGGGCTGCAATTACAAAAGCAATCCCTATTATTGCTAAAAATACAAGCGCTATTACTGTCCGGTTCATATATTCTCCTTTCGTTTTGTGTATAGACGTTCGACCCGAACGTCTGGGGTTTCTTTGTTACTTCTTAAATCCTCACCTTCCCCGTAATTCTTCCGTTTACTCCATTTTCGTCAGCATACCCAAGTGCCTGATTTCCGGCACGCAGGTTTTGTAGTTTGCGTTCGATGAGCTGTGTGTCGCTCATCAGGTTGTGGTGTTTCACCAGCAACTTATCCCATTCCTGTGTCATTCCTTTTCCTTTCATAGCCAGTTCTGTTTCGGTTATTTCCTTTTCAATCTGAGCCAGTTTCTTTTGCAGCTTCGCAATTTCATAGCTTCTGTTCATCTCTCTGTCTGCTTCAAATTGTAATCCCTTTCGTTTCATACCGTCTCCTTTCGTATAGACGTTGCAATGCAACGTCTCTTGTGAGGGGAAGAGAGACGCCCCGAAGGTTCTGGACGTCTTTACTTGCCCAATTCCCCCCTTCCAGGGGGGCAGGGGGGTTGGCCTTAATTCATCCACATCCTCCTCTTTTCCTCATCCATCTTCTCATCCCGCTTGCTTATCATGCTATGCAGCTTCCGGGTAAGTTTCTTTAGCTCGTCAGCGGTCATCAGGTACAGCAGTTTTCCGGCTATGCGCGAGTTCATAAGGAACTGGTTTACCCGTGCCCAGTCGTCATTGGTTGTGTACACTCCGTATTTGTTGAGCAGCGTTAGCACGTTACTCCGCAACCGGCGCACCTCATCGCTCACGGGGCGGTTGTTGGCGGCGCTGTATTGCGTTATCAGTTCGTCAAGCTGTTCGTGGCTAAGGTCGGCGGTGCTTTTCACCCCGTAGTTATCCAGAATCACCTCGCGGTGTTGGTCAATACCCTGGCTAATCCATATCGCCCGCAGGCGTTGGATTTTCTGTTTGCGTTCAGCTTCTGTTTTCATAGTTGTAAATTCAATTACCGGATCGGTATCTGAGCCTGTCGAAGATCCAAGGAGGCGCATCAGTTCGCGGGTGGCATATCCGCCTGTGAACCCGCCCATGTTGCGCTCGCCATCCATAATGGCCAGCCTCTCCTTCTCCGGATCGTACCTGTAACTCAACTTTTTCGTTTTCATAATCGTAACATTTTTATCAATAAATGACTATTAATGACTATCAATGACTATCGGTAGTTGAGCGAAGCCGAAACTACGCCCCCCAATACTTATCCGCCCCTTCTTCCCATATTGTGTATGTGCCTCCGTTTGGCCCTATGTAGCGGCCTTTCGATAGTGCGCGGTAGCCTTCAATCCATATTTTCATTGTGCTGTCGTACATTATCTTTTTGCTGCTGCGGCCTTCGGGCATTTTACCATCGGCATGGCTTACCAGGATAATCAGCTTTGAGCGGTTGCGCTCTTTCAGCTTCTTGTACCTTTCGTAGGTAAGCCCGGCGTATTGTATGCTGTCTATCACCCACACATCGGCGCTGCGGCGTTTGCTCATACGTTCTTCCAGTTCGTCAATGCTTTCGCCGTCAATCAGCACTACCTGTCTGCCTACTTCTTCCATGCCTACGTTGGCAAACGATTTGCGTATGGTGTGCGAGATTCCCTCTTCGAGGCTGTTGTAAGCTATCCGTCCAAAGCGGGCAAGGTATTTTACCAGAGCCAGCACAAAGGTTGTTTTGCCATTTCCGCTGTTGCCCCACACAAACCATATCCCTGTGCGTTCGGGATTGTCGAAGGCTTCATACCATTCTCCATCAAATTCAAAGAGCTCGTATTTCTTTGCTAATAGGTCGTTAACCGATATTGCCCTCCCCATGCTTTATATGTTTGGCATGTTTAAAATGGTACGGATAAGGTTTTCGGTAAGCGGCTGTCCGGTGCGCTCGGCTTCGCGTAGTGCAGGAACCAGCACATCGTGCAATTCGCCGTAGTTGTCGCAGTTTTCACGAAGGAATTTGGCTACTTCGGGCGTTATTTCAAAGCCTTTTAAAAACTCTTTAAACGTGCGGTCGATAGCAGGCAATACCCTTACTCCAAACCTAATCCGGCGATACAGTTGCGGGATTCCGTCTTTGTTCTTTTTCCGCATCTTTTCCAGGTGGTTGGTAAGTTGGTCGGTTCCCATCAGGATCACAGCGCACACGCCGTTCAGGTTGTCGTAAAGTTCCTTCATGTTGCACAGCGCAGGCTGTTTCATGTATTCAGCTTCGTCAAAAATCAGCATGGGTTTGTGTGCATCCGATTTCATTTGAGTAAGTTTACGGGTTATAGCCCTGAGTGTTTTGCTCCGCGATTTTTCGAGCGGAATATGAATCCGGTCGCAAACCTTTTCCAAAAGGTCGCCAATGCTATCCTGGCTGCTTACCTTCACCGTAAAGCAATCTAACGGGAAGTTCTGTGCAAACAACCCTGCAATGTAGGTTTTGCCACATCCGGTTTCTCCAATAATGACGTTGGTATAGCCAAACTCTTTGGCATCTTCAAGCGTTGCCAGTATGCGCTTCATTTGTGCAGTAGGCACGTTTTTCCAATAGCTTTTTTCAAGCGGTAGGTTGATGAGGGTAGCTATGGCCTCAAAATACTTGTCGGCAATATCCACCACGTTGCCGTTACCGGCTTTTATGGTAAAGTTACCCGCCCGCATGTTGCTAAGGTATCCGGCATTAACACCTGTTTTCTTAGCTACATCGTTGGCAGTCATGCCGTGCAACTCCATGAACTTATCCAGTTCATCAATAATCTTAATGCGTAATTCTGTGTTCATAATCATAAATATTTAGTTAAATCAACTTTTGAATCCAAGTATTCGTCCTGCTCCTGCGCCCATGTGCGCTGCCGCATTAGTTCCAGCTTCTTTTCCTCCTTCGCCACCAACTTCTTAGCCTTAGCCACCGGTGTTGAGACGTTGCATTGCAACGTCTCCGAAGCCGAACCAAGGTTGCCGAGCGAAGCCGAGGCAATCCTCAGTTCGTTTCTTCTGTCCTTATGCTGCCCCATGCTATCGCACAGCACCAGCTTTGTTAAGGTTCCTTCCAGTTGTGGGTATTGTGTAAACATTTCCTCCACCACTTCGTAATCGCGGGCCATGCCTTGCGTAATCTCGGCTTTAATTCCCCGGTTAAATTCCCGTATCTGATTAAGAGCATCGCTGTCGCCTTCCTCGCGCTCGCGCAGGGCCATAGGCTGTACATACTTTTCCTGCAGCATGTAGCGCAGGGTGCCGTCTTCCGAGGTAGCCAGCACCTGGCTAAGGTCGTCGGGGTTGTAGCGGACTACCCAATCCACCTCACGATGGCGACGGAACCCAACATCAAAGCTGTCGTATTCCCTCTTTTCGCTTTCAATGGTTACCACCAGTCCGGGTGCACTCAGCCGGTTGGTATATCCGGTGGTTGCGCCCATCAGGTACAGGAATTCATCCATCTGTATGGGTTTCTTATCGTGTTCGGGCATGTTGGCAAAGGCTTCGAGGTAAGCCTTACGGGTTATGGCCCGCTCCCGTTCTATTATCAGTTCAATTTGATACCTCACACCCGCTTCATCCGGAAAATTGTGGCGTATCTTATTCAAATACTCGCCGTTTGGCTGGTTTTTGCTCCCACTGGCCACTCCCACACCGCTCCAGTTGGGCAACATCTTACAGTAGGTGCGGTTCAGGTAGTTAAAGTAGGGTTCTATTACCTTCGCTTTGGCGTTGTGCACCCGCGCGGGAGTGTATTTTTCGCTCAGTACTTCGTAAATGCTTTGCAGTTTCTTGCGGCTGTAGTTGTCGGTTTGCAGCTGCAGCACCTTATAATATTCACCAAAAAGCGCTTTGGTATGGTTCACGGCGTTGCGCAGTGCAGCTTTTATCAGGTCAGGCGTTTCCTGTTTGCCAATGGCATAGCCCACCGGATATTTGCAGCTTGGGTCAAGTACCACCACCAGCGTAAGGCGGTTGTGGTAAGTAGTGCGGGTGTTCCCATCGCGGTCGGTTGCGGTAGCCTGAAACATAAGTTCCACATCCCAACCGTCCATCGTCCAGTAATAGAGCGGATAGGTAGGCGCTTTGCGTTTTACGGTCATGCCACGCTCGTTGTCGAAGGCAGTAGCGCCCTTGCGGCCCGGGAATATTTCCAAATCCCACCTCATTTTGTAGTTACGCACCGAGCCTGCTGTAAGTTTATCCCATCCCAACGCATCGGCCACCAGGTTGTAGAGGTTGGCCACCTGTTCGTTGTCCAGGTTGGTATGTTTGCGCAGCAGTTGGCGCAGGGTGCTCTCCTGCATGGTGTCTTTCACCTTGCGGCTGTTGTCGTTAAGGAATTTGCCACTGATAAGTCCCATGTATTTGTTTTCGATGTAGTGTTCCATCTTTTGTTTAAGGCGGATATGGTTTTCGGGCAGGTTGTGGCCAAATTCAGGTTTCAGGTCGGCCACTGTGCGGGCTATGTTCGGCCACACGTTGCGGGTGCTGCCACCCAACGCACGGCGCAGTGCAGTGCGGTCGTTCACCACGCGGTGCAGCGTGTTTAGTATCATGGCGTTGGCGGTGTATTCCTTCTGGATGTCTTCGGTCAGGTACCTGCCGTCGGGCAAACGATACTCGGCAAAGTAGTTGGTAGCTTCAAAGTCGGGTTCCACCATGTTGCGGAAGGTGTAACGGCCAGCCACCTTGTGAGGGTCGCCATAGCGTTCAACATACTTACCTTTAATATCTTCTCGTAATTTATCGAAATTTAAGAAAGTATGATTTCCAGGCCCTTTACCTTCCTTGACTACAACGTGCTTATGTGTTCTCACATAACTTCTGTATGCTTCCCATAACATTATTGGATTATCACCCCCAGTTAATTCTGGTCGCGAAACACATAGTGTGTTGTTATACCATTCCATGTTTAGTAGCTATTACAATAATCCTGAACAACTTCGTAAGCGCCATCAGTACAGTCAGTACTTGTCCTTAACATATCCTCAACCATAGCAACCATAGTTTTTGGAGTAATGGTTTCAAGTCTTTTTCCATAATTCCTTTCGAGAATTTCAATACAATCAACAGGCATCAGATTTTCGTTCATCAAAAATGCCTCGTGCATACATTTGCGAAATGACCATGAATTGCTTTTCATTTTACTTACGACTTATGACTTATGACTTTCGACTTCATTGTTGCGGGAGCCGGATTCGAACCAGCGTCTTGGGATTATGAGACCCACGAGTAACCTCTACTCTATCCCGCAATTTGCCCGTCAGTTTCGGGCATTTTCATATTTCATCAAAAATTCTTTTTACCTCCTCCGCCATCTCAACTATCACCCTGGCTTTTTTCCCTGCCCGGTTCACCCGTCCGTTAAGTACCCGTCCCACGTAATCGGCGCTGTATCCGGTTTTCCGGGCTATTATCATCCTGACGCCCAAAACATTTCTCTTTTTTTCTTGACTTTCGCTTTTCATTAATTGTATTTTTGTCTTATTAACGGGACAAAGGAATAACTTTAGTTAGAATAAAACAAGAAAATAGTAAGATTTTTTCAAAAATAATATGAATATTTTCTCAAGAATAGACCAATTTATTGATTTTAAGGGAATTTCAAAAAATGAATTTAGGTTGAAATTAGGCCTATCCAATAGCTACATGTCAAAAATGCAAGCAAAAAACGGCAATATTGGATCACAAATTATTGAGAAAATAGTTAGAAATTACCCTGAGATGAATTTAACCTGGTTAATTACAGGTGAAGGTGAAATGTTGAGTGGGAATAATACCTTAAATAATAGTAATGATATGGATTGCAGCAAATGTCCTTACCAAAAAGACATCGAACGTTACCAGCGAGACCTGGCCCGCTACGAAAAACTAATTGATACCTTAAATAGTCAGATTGATGCTTTACAGGCATCCGATAATCCTCAAACCAAACAAAAATGTGCCTGATAAGGCACATACCCATCCGCCCTGGCACATTGGCACCAAAGTAGCACACACATCACTCATTTGTCACCCATTTCAGCCCCACGCGCACACTTTGCGGCCCGCAAATGGCTGTATTTTGCCCGTAACAGGCTGTTTATTCGTGGTTTATGTCGGGTTTTGCAGGTGTTTTAAGCCTGTTTTAAGTGGTATTATGGGTATAGTTACAACGTTTAAACATGCTTTAAACCGCCTGTTTTTGTCATTATGGGGGGGGTGTTGGCCTGTTTTTTTTTGCTGTTTTAGCCCACTATTTAACCCACTATTTAACCCGCTAATACACATTTTCGCACAAAACCGGGGTACTTTGGCAGGGCAAAATGGGGTACAAAACCGGGTTATCCAGGCGGGCAAAATGGGTGGGTGGCGGTCGGGCAATAAGCGGGGTGCTATGGCCGTTTTTACTGGGTTTATGGCTATTTTCAGGGTAAATACAATCCATAATGTAAGTTAGGTAAAACTATTGCTACCAAGTCCCGGCAAAAATGCAACTCAAATGATAGCTATCAAACATTTCGTTTTCTCCGGCAAAAATATATTAGCTTATAATCCAGCATATTACAAAATAATGTTGTACTTTTTAACTTTGGGGATGTAAACTCCCAAATTTTCTAGGATATTATTGTTCAGATGTTGACCTTTACTGTGCAAACTTAGCTAAAAGGATTCAGAATTGTAGTTTTTCAATTAAATCGGTTAAAATAATCCCATGGTCAAAAGC
>Ga0247841_10013972_pt1 | contig 10149 bp, 12 predicted proteins | sample LaCruzMarch2015__2_FD_192410 | JGI IMG/M metagenome (GOLD analysis project Ga0247841, IMG submission 192410) | Freshwater microbial communities from meromictic Lake La Cruz, Castile-La Mancha, Spain - LaCruzMarch2015_18m | ecosystem: Environmental > Aquatic > Freshwater > Lake | place: Spain...
GTATCCCGGCAGCACCGACTATGAGTATTGCAAAAAGCGTCACGAAGAACATGAGCAATTTCTTATAATGGCCCTTGGGCACCTTAACGTGGTCAGAAGCCAGCTCCTTTTCTTCCTTCTTCTCTTCTTCCTTAAACAGACGGCTTATGATTATGCCAATGAGTATCGCAAAGGAAACTGATAATAATATTCGTGAAGCGGCAAAGTCCCAGCCGATGACACTTCCAGTGAGGGTTACTGCGAGGACATTAGTCGCAGGGGCAGTGTAAAGGAACGCTATCGCAGGGCCTATCCCAGCGCCCTTCTTCTTAATGCCTGCGAAGAGTGGGAGTATCGTGCACGAGCAGACCGCAAGGAACAGCGCGGCACCCACGGCGAGCGGGTATGCTTTGTAAATAGGGACCTTGCTGCCGAGGCGTTTTGTGATTATCTCCTTGGGCAACAGGGCAGTCATTGCCCCCGCTATGAAGAATGCGGGGATAAGACATGTCAGGACGTGTGCCCAAAGGTATTCACCAAGGGCTGCGATCCCTGACCCCACTGCCTGAGAGATTATGTCAATCATTTCACAAGTTTCTTCATATCATCTGGTGATAGTACTTTCCCGGAGCTGACGACCTTCCCGTCAATGACCAATGCGGGCGTCATCATGACACCGGCTTCTAATATTTTTTCGATGTCATCCACTTTTTCAATTTTTGCTTCCGGGAAGGCCTTCTTGGCATTCTCCATCAGCTGCTTGCACTTCGGGCATCCCGTCCCGAGGACCTTTATTTCCATTTTGGAGTATCCTGCATTATCTTAAATGTTTAAGCGAAAGCCAGGAACAGGTAATAACCGCCGATTAACAAGAATATCACGCCCACAACCCTGCGCATATACGCTTCTGCTTGTTGGACTTTCTTCACCGCAGAGGCCAGCTTTGACACGCTCTTGGCGAGTATTATCGACAGGATAATAACGGGAAGCCCAGTAGCAAAAGCGAAAACCGACGGTATTATTATCGCGTCACCTGCTTGTATCGCCAGGGGTATCAGCATAGCAAAGAACAACACGGCACTAAAAGGGCAGAATGCAAGGGCGAAGACGGCACCGAGGAAGAACGCCCCGAGATAGCCTTTCTCAGCAAGCTTGGCTTTTAATGAGTCCATTCTGCCGGAGCTGGGCAGCTTGAGCTTGACTATCTCGAGCATTATTAAACCAGCCGCTATCATCAACGGCCCGAGGATCACGTCACCATACTGCTGAAGCGTGAGAGAAATCGAGCGGCTGCTGATCCCTGCCCAGACTATCAAGACCGCTATAATTGTATAAGTGAACACGCGGCCGAGTGTGTATAAGAAACCGGTTATAATAGTTGCCTTCGCGCTCTGCATCTTTCTGGAGGTGTATGCTATCGCGGCTATGTTTGATGCCAAAGGGCAAGGGCTGATCGCAGTCATGAGGCCGATGAAAAAGGCTGCTAGTAGGGGGATGTTGCTTGTCCCCATTGCCTCCATAAAGCCCATTAAGTCCATCGTTTATAATCAAAAGGTCGTAAGCCAATTCACTCTAAGCCAGGTCGCCAGTGAGCCTCTTTTCGATGACGCCCTTGAGGTAAGCCATGAAGCCGTCTTCATCCTCCAGCTTGTACCAGACCCTTGTGTCCTCCTCTTTGTCGAATTCGCCGTTGAGAGTCGTGCCTATCCAAAGGGAGGAACCTGTTACACCGAACTTGTCGGAAAGGGCCGAGTTCTCGGGCAGCTCGTAGTTTATGTGGCCGAACACTACAGTGCCGGATAATAGCTCGTTGGTAAAATAGGTATTGACTGTCTTCTCGGCCAGCTCGCCCAAACGGATGCATGAATAGCACTGCTGCGTGGCGTGGAAGTGGTAGACCTCGACCTTGACAGAGGGCTGGTTTGGTACTTCTGCCGGCAATGAAGAGTTCAATTGCCCGGCTTCTGAAGAACCTCTCTTCGGGCAGCAGGGTTTTGCAGCCATACCCCAGACCACGCCTATAATCAAAAACAGCAGTATACCCAAGGCTATCGCTGTTTTAGGCTCTAACAGGCGACTCCCCTCGTCTTTTTTCTCGATTTCCTTCTTTGCCATCATTCACAGGGCCTCATCTCTTTGCGGTCATCAACAGGGCTTTATCCTCTTAGAGGATTTGATGAGTTCCAACACGTCCGGGCAACATACGCTGTACATTATCTTTGTCCCGTCGCGCCTGGATTTCAGCACGCCAGCGTCTTTCAGGACCTTCAGGTGCTGGGAGACGGTAGGCTGCGCGCGGCCCACAGCCGCGGGTATCTCGCACGCGCACCTCTCGCTGTCTTTGAGGTATAACACTATATTAAGCCGGACTTCGTCGCCGAGGGCATTGAAGATCTTTGCAGCATTGGCCATGATTGCGGATTATCCTAATATATCATTATATTTGGATAAGTATATCGTTATATTTGGATATTACAATATATAAATGCAAGAATACGGTGGGCAGAATTATGTCTGATCGCCAGCGCCTGATGCCATGCCTAAGGCATGTCAACAGTCTCGTCGACAAAGAGGCCGAGGCTATTAATGACCGCTTTCTCCTTATTGTCTAAAACCACCGGCAATACGCCCTTGCAATTCAGGGCAGTGAGCTTCAGCATCAAATCCTGCGCAAACCGGGTAACGAGCCGCGAGTCCAGATAAGCGAACATAGTGTTGAAAGAATCGAATATCATCACCTGCGGGCGGGTATTCTCCAAGGCCTCCTTGACCCGTATGCTCAACCCGGTGACATCTATGGTGTCTATCACCCCAAAGGAAGCCGGCATTTTTGCACGCCAGCTGCCATTCGGGTCTAAGCATATTAGCGTGAACTTATCGGAGTTTATACCTTCCCTCTCAAAGTCCCGCATAATCGTGGAGCACGGCCTTGTCAGGCTGACAAAGAGTATGTTATGGTAATCCAGGGCCACAGACTTTGTTAAGCGCATCAGCCGCGTGGTGTAGTCTAAAGCGGGTATGCGCCAGAGCGTAATCGAGCTCCTGCTGAGGACATTATTGATGTCTATAGGCTCCACAGAGTGGCCGAGGTCTATTTGAAGCTTCTCAAGCGCTTTTTGCAGCTCTTCTTCGGCAGCCCTCCGCTCAGTGATGTCCTGGCCGGAGCTAAGGGTGGATATTATCTTGCCACTCTTGTCCTTAAGCAGGGCATTATGCCAGGCTATGAGGCGCTCGTCGCCTGAGCGAGTCAAAACATGGTTGACGAAGTGCTCCATTGATTGCAGCTTGCCGACCACCATCTCATTGAAGCCCTCCTTGACCTTTGGCCTAGACGTCTTTGGTATGAAGGTATCGAACCAGTCTTTGCCTATTATCCCCTTTTGATGATAACCAAGTATGTCACAGCCCTTCTTGTTTATGTAGGTGACGCGCCCGTCTATGCCGATAACGACTATGATGACATCGGCTATGTCAAGATACTCCCGAAACAACTCCGCTTCATTGCCGCTTTTTAGGTTCGCAGGCACAGGTTCAGTCATCGTCAGCCAACAGAGTGAAACATACTACTGGTGTGGCAATAAAAATGTGACAGTGGCGAACTTAGCCGCCCAAAGGTTGAGTATATCGTCCCGGCTAAGGCCGCCCAAAAGACGCCGCAAACGAAGCCGCTTTTTCCCGATAAGCACTGGACTTCATGTCCTTGGTGCTTAGCATAAGCGTGGCTGAAAGCTTCTTGCCGGTGAAATCTTCCAGGTCGGCTATCGCCTTATCCCCCTCGCCTCCGCCTGAGGCAGATACGAACGCCAGCTTTTTTATCTTGAAATTGTTTTCAGAGAGGTATGCCCGCATAGCGGGGGGTATCAAGCCTGCCCATAAGGGGGCAGCAACGATGACCATGTCGTAGGTGGAAGGGTCCTTCTTCGGTTTCTCGATGTCAACCAGCTTCTTTTTTGCTCCAGCAAATCCCCCGGACAAATAGCCAATGGGGCCCTTGTAGCTCTTCTTGCATACTATCCGCTCGGCGTCGCACCGCAGGGCTTTGTACATCTCGACCGCAAGCTTCTCGTTGTTCCCGGTCCGGGAATAATATGCGATGAGGGTTTTCATCTTGTTGGTGATATCTGTTACTAAGTATAAATAAGATAAATAAGCATCCCTTTTGATATTCAAAATTATCGTGCATACAACATCAAAACTATCGTGCCATGCAGCAGTCCCCAGTCAACTCCTGGGTCACCTGCAGTGTGGATTCAGCAATGCCGTAAGTATCATGCAAATAGTCGCTGATCTTCAAAACCAGATTGTTCTGCTCAGCAACTGATCTTGCATCCTTCTTCAGTTTCAGCCTTGCAGACAGCACGGCCATCTTCGAGGTTATGCTCCAGACATGGACGTCATAGAAGACCTCGACCTCTGGAAAGCGTGACATGACTCCCGCGGTTACGGTCTCCGCGCCCAGACCCTTGGGGGCCATTTCCAAGAGCACCTTGGACGAATCCCGCAGTATGCCCCATGCCCAGTATATTATAGCTGCTGAGATGCCGAAGCTGACTATCGGGTCTATCTGGTAGATGCCCGTGTAGATTATGATGACCGCAGCCGCTATCACGCCTACCGATGACACAGCATCGACGATGACGTGGTAGAACACGCTCTTTGTGTTAAGGTCGTTGTCCTTCGTTTCCCTAAGCAGGAGGATGCTTGCCAGGTTGGCCGCAAGGCCTATGAATGCCACGGAGAGCATCTCGATGCCAAGGACCTGTGAGGGGTGTAATGCACGCTGCACTGAGTCATAGATTATCATGCCTGCTATTGCCAGTAGAAACAAACCGTTGACAAAAGCTGCAAGGGTCTCCGCCCTGAAAAAGCCGAAGGTCTTATGAGGGCACGGCGGGCGGGCGGCTGCAACCAGTGCCAAAAGGCCGAAGATGAGGGCAACGCTGTGGGTGAACATATGCCATGCATCGCTCACAAGCGCAAGGCTGTTGGTGATAAAGCCCCCTGCAAACTCGATGGACATCACAGACAATGTCACGACCAGGGCAAGCTCGAGCCGCCTCCTGCTGAGGTTATGGCCGTGGTGGCTGCCATCATCGTGGCTGTGCATTTTGGTCGGGAGTATTAGAGCTGCTGTCAATAAAATGGGTTAGGACTAAACTCTTAGAAAAGCCTTATGCGGGCAATGGTTCACGCAGAAGAGGCACTGGATGCATCTGCCCGCGTCGACGACTGGCGCAGAGAACCCTTCTTGGCTTATGGCGTTAGCGGGACACCTGCGCATCATAGGACAGACATGGTCCTGCGGGCACCGGGAGGAATCGACGGTTATCATCTTAGTCTTTTTGGGTGGTTACTTGTTCTTCAGGATGACTACATTGCTCATGCCCCTGCGCCTGCGCTCAAGAAGGCCCTGCGCCTCAAGCCTGTCAAGCACGCGGCTGACTTTGACTTTCTGCAATCCGCTCTTCTCGACAAGGTCGCTCTGGAACATGACTCCGTCGCCGGAAGCCACAAGGTCATACAACTTCTTCTCGTCGCCGTGGAGTGCAGAAGCCACTTTATTGAACTCATCGGCCGATTTAGATTTTAATTTCGCCGAGCGGAGATCGCCTATTATAAGGTATGCCCCTAGGGCACTTATCACAAACGCTATGGCATATCCAGCAAAGACCTCTGGTGGAATGTTCTTCGCATGCGGGCACTCATCAACTGTCATGCCGCACGAGTCTGCTTGGACTACTGCTACTGCATAGCGGAAATAACCGACTATCATGACCAGTATTATCGCGACTACTATCAAGCCTATGCCTATCAAGGAGTTCTTTCCAAGTTTCATAAGGTTAGGTTGAAGAAGGGGTATTTAAAACTAGATTTTAAGTCGTTCAGCGAAGTCGTTCAGCGAATTGTCTGAGATATCAACGGCGCTAAGAGAGCTCATCCCTAAGCCCCTTCAGGTAATAACACTTCCCATCGCAGCAATAGCTCTCAAAATTTAGCTTGTATGTGCAAGTATCTCTGCTTTTAACATTAGTCGAGAACCTATTGCTGGTGGACTCAAGTATCTCCTCTTCAGAGACCTTCCAATCAGCGTATATCACAGTCCCTATCTTGTCGCTGAAATCAACGTCTGCGAGAATAACACCATCTAGGCGAATCCACGTGTCCTCGGCAATGTAACATGAAGCTGCCGCAGTCTTTCCGCCGAGAAGGACTCTGAATCGCTGTAAGTACTCGCTCTTCGGCGGGCGCTGTATCTCGGTCGCGTTTGCCTGGGCAATGGTATCATTAGCTGTCTCGTTTGTCTCATTAATATCATTGGCCTCATCGCCCGTGGCTGTTTCATTCACTAACACCCACCCGCCATCAGTTATGCCGTTTAGCGAGGAATTGACAACATTAGCTGTGTCATTTATAATCTCATCCGGGGGGTCATCTGGGCTAACCGCAACACTGCCATCAGATGCCTCAGCAAGGACATCGACACTGCCAGAATCGCCAACGTGGGCATTGTCGGCTGCTTCGTTTCCGACAACATGGGCAGAAGCGCCCCCTATCGCGACGGGAACCACTGCATGGGCGAATATAATATATATAAAAAAGGCCAACCCGAGAGATGATGCAATGGATAGGACGGTTTCTTGTGTAGCCATATCGTTAAGGCCGCCCGTCCTGTATCTTAGCCAGAAGCTGATTGCGACAAAGGCAAGCCCGGCCGGCAAAAGGAAGCGGCCGTATCCGGCAATGGAAGAGGCTGCACTAGCCGATCCCGATAAAAGCATTATGAATGCAACTATCGCGGCAAGAGATGCAATCAACCCTCCTATCAAACCAAGCCTGACAGAAGCTGCATCTATCATGCCTATGATGCCGTGTTTATCTCTGCGGGATTCCGCACCGCTTACAATATCTTTTGTATCCATGGAAAACAATGGGGGTATTAGAAAACAATGAGTGTATTGGAAAACAATGAAGGTATTAGAAAACAATGAAGGTATTGGAAAACAATGGGTGTATAGCTGGGGTATTTTAAAGAGACAAATGGGCATTCAGCCGAACATCATGCCAGCCTTCATCTTCCTGCTTGTAGTAATCTTAACTGCCACACCGACTATAACCGCCGAGACAAATGCTGTCAGGAACCAGACCATCAGGTCCGACTTCAATATATAATGTCCGCCGTCGGTCAACCCGGCATAGACTATCTGCCCAAAGAAGACCATGAGAAAAGTAGAAAAGGATGATATTATCGCCGGGAGCCACGAAAGCATATTCATTGTCTTGCCTATTTGTGAAAAATCGGGCATTGTGAAGTCTGGCATGCCAAAGTCCATCCCATCCTTTTCGTCCATTTGATTATTATAAAGTGGTATGTTATAAGCTAGGTCAATAATAAGGCGACAATTAGGATAATACTATTAATGATAAATCGGAGTACTAGTTAGGTCGGCTCTAAGAGCTCAATCGCTTGGGCCCATCCTTTTGGGCCTGGCTTGGGAATCTTAAGCATCCCCCTGAGGCGGATTTTGGAATATGCTGTGCCGCCGTCCTTAACCAATATGGGTGTGTCAACGGCCTTGAGCAGCGGAAGGTCGCTCATTGAGTTACCGATGCCGATGGTAGATATGCGGGGGTTTGAAAGCCTGAATAAGGTGATGAGCGTCTTTGTGGCAGCGCCCTTGTCATTGTTTCCAGTCAGGTGCCAGAACCTTCCGCCGTGAAAGAGTTTAAGGCCTGCGGCCGCAACAGCCTCTTTCAAGCCAGGCTCATCGCCGCTGAAGGTAAATGGCTCATCGTATTCCCTGTGCTTTGCCATAGCAGCTTGGCCGAGCGTAAGGCCAGTGGCTCGGGATATCTCTGTGGAAGTCATATCGCCAAACCCTAGGATTTCGCCAAAATGGCGGAGCTTATTCAGGGCTGCCCTGAGTTCACGGTAGGGGGTCCCGAACCCTAAGATATTATATGTGCCTATCGTTTTGTAGGGCAGGGTTATCCGCTTAAAATACCCCCGAGGCACGAAAACGGCACCGCCGTTCTCAGATATGAACGGGCAGGTTATGCCAATCTCAGCCTGCCAGTATTCTATCTCAGCCCTTGTCTTGGAAGTGCAGAATATTATTGGTATACCTCTGGACTTCAGCCGCTCGATGGTCTCGCGCGCAGGCTCCCATGAATAAGTGTCACGGTCCAGCAGCGTGCCGTCGAGATCAGTGAACACCAACGTATTTATTGATGATTTCATCGGACTTGTCTATGTATATTGATGATAGGATTATGCCTGAAGTGAACTTGTTGACCCTCCTGCGCAGAGAGAGCTTCAGCTCCTGGTAAGAATATCCTTTTTCCGCATTCGTCTTGCTCTCTATATCATTCCACGGGTGCAGAAGCTTTGGCACCTCGGCTTTTTCCAGGTGCTCCGTCATGATGCCCTTGAAGCGCTCTATCCTCTTGGAATCCTGTTTCATGTCATTGCCGTCATAAGTGATGCCCTCGAGCTTTGCCACCTTGTACCAGTACTCTTGCAGCATGGCATAGGCGTCCTTTGAATACTCGTCTATGAACTTCTTCAAGTCGATGTCAAGCTTGTACTGCTTTGACCAGTGCTTCAGCGACCAGAGTATCTCGCGGAGCATCTCATCGACGTGCTCTTCGGAGCCCGAGATGTGTTGGTATATGCCCAGGTCAGCCTGTGCCATGCGGTCGACGGAGAACTCCTTCCAGAGCTGGCAGAGCATCGAGGTTTCTATATCATACCCATTGGAAAACTGTATAGACTTTAGAGGCTCTATGGACATGGCACACTCGCCACTGAGAGGATAGTTCACCTGTTCAAGGCCCTTGAAGACCCCCATCTTGTTGAGTGCGCGGAAGATCGGGGCAGCAGCCACGCGCGTAAGCCTACCACCGAGCTTGCCGCCGTCCGGAGTGTCTTGCTTACGGGTATAAAATGCCTTTGTAAAGACAATCTCTGGGTCCGAGACCCTTTCCGGGCTAGTCCTCCACGTTTCCAGGATGGGCTTACAGAGTGCGTTGATATAATAAGGTTTGAAGGACTTGATATCTGAATCCACAAAACACACGATGTCACCGTATGTGACCGGGATGGAATACCAGAGGCCTGCGCCCTTTCCCTTTTTGAGGAACTCTATCTCGCTTTCTGTGAGCAGCTTGTGGTTGAGGAAGATCTTGTGGAATAAGGTATCCAGCTGGCTCATAAAACGGATCGAGAAGTCGAGCCTCCCGCCCATTGACCTCTGGCGGCCTTCTGGCATTGACCTCACATAAGAGACTTCATTTGAGAATGTGTTGCAGTGCTTTATCCCCAATGCAAGGAGGAATTTTATGAAGTCATAGTCGGGGTTGCCGTCAGTGTCCCGCGAACCGTCCACTATCACCAGCTCGTCGACAACACCCTTGTCAATCAGGTATCCGAGGCCTTCTATCACACCGGCGGTCGCCTTGGCATACTCCTCGGATTTGTTGTTGAAAGTCGGCAGGACTACAGATATCGTAATCGGGTTCGTGCCGCTCTCGTGGTAGACCTGCTTGTCGAGCTTGAGCGCTTCGATTTCGGAGTCTTTGATGACATGCACTTCCTCAAATGACAGTGTTCTCATTGGTAACTATGAGGGAGAATCATTAAAAGTGCGAGAGTCCTAATATTATGACATGCGATACTGGCGTTAAGCTGAAACTATTTGCTGTGCACCTGGTGGAACAGGCTGCGCCTGAGACGGTGTGCCCGAGTAGGCTTGAGATGATGCTCCTGAATCGGCCTGGGGCGGCGCGCCTGGGTCGTCCTCGCCGGCAGGGCACCTTCTGCTTACAAAGAATATGTTGATGGAGCTGAACACTATCGAGAATACTATGACAGAATAGGTTATGTTTACCACCAGCTCGCCGCCCGGTATGCCGCGGAGTATGACCTCCTGCGCCAGTGCAGCTGCGGCAAGGCCACGGGGGAAGAGAGAAGATATCACATTCCTGTCAAAACGGTTGAAGCCCCTAAGCAAGAGGGAGGAGGAGGCGCGCGAGAACATCAAGCCCACTGATATTGCAAGACCTATTGCCACGGGCAACAGGTTGTCTATGTTGATGACCATACCCACATAGACGAAGAAGAATGTTGTGAGGAAGAAGGAGATCTGGGAATAGAAGAAAACCTCTGTGGGG
>Ga0247841_10013973_pt1 | contig 10149 bp, 2 predicted proteins | sample LaCruzMarch2015__2_FD_192410 | JGI IMG/M metagenome (GOLD analysis project Ga0247841, IMG submission 192410) | Freshwater microbial communities from meromictic Lake La Cruz, Castile-La Mancha, Spain - LaCruzMarch2015_18m | ecosystem: Environmental > Aquatic > Freshwater > Lake | place: Spain...
CGCGAATTTTCTTTTTGCCGTCGGTTGTAACGGTTTCAACCTCTGAGGCAGCTCCGCCGGTGCGTGAAAGGTTTACGCGTACCGTCGCAATTATGTTGTCTGTGCCCAAATAAGACGCAAGCACAAGCTTTATTCTCTCTTCCATGCGGGCTTCAGTAGCTAACTTGTTGTTCATTACATCTACGGCTTCCGCGTGTACAAGATACTTTTGCCCAAAAATTAAAACCACACCTGCCAACATAACCACACCAAACAAAACTTTTTTAAGCATGTTGCTAACTCCTCTTTTCATTTTTGTAAATTATTTATTAAGAAACTCTTTTACTTCTGTGTTGTTTGGATCTATACTAAGTACTTTTAACCAATACTTTCTGGCAAGGTCTTTTTTGTCCATTGCCCAGTACGACGAACCCATTCTGGTAAGAGCAGTAATATTACCCGGCTGTACATCTATTGTTTTTTGCAGTACGCCTATAGCCTGAACATACCTGCCATTTCTTATAAGGTCAAGCGAATCTTGCAACCACTGGTCAAGAATATTTACGCCCGGTACAACTTTTTGGTTAGGTGAATTATCGGGCAGGAAGCGCACAAACACTTCTCTTATATTTGTTATTACACTATCATCGGGCCAGACCTGGTGAGCATAGGTCATAAACTCAAGGGCTTCAGCTTCGTTTTTAAGGAATTTATCCACCGACACTCTGATTAAACGCCCTTTTTCGTCGGTATAAACCACAATAGGCACAACATTTACAATTGGGCCAACTCTTTTTATCATCTCTTTTACTTCTTGATTATTTTCTACAATTTTATCTGCCATGATTAACTTATCAAGACCGCTCTGATATAAACCAGCGGATATATCTTCTCTTGCTTTTGCGATAAGTTCGTCGGATTCTCTAAGCTTTTCCTCATCCGTAAGATTGCCGCTAATAGATATATTATCTTTCTTTTCTTTTTGTTTTTCTCCCTCAAATAGGAATGGTTTGCCCCATGAAAAGTTTAAACTTATCTGGTGAGAACCACTCACAGACATACCGCTGAATGGATATAGGAACGAATAATCTATACTGTAACCGCTGTCACGATAGCCAAAACCGACACTGAGATTTCTGTAATCTCTTGAACCAAAGTTAATGCCTCCGCGCATAAGAACTTTTTCTTGCAGCAATTTTTGAAACAGGAAAGCTTCAGCGCCTGTTTTAACACGGAAATCCTTGCCAACCATTGCTACCGCCATATCCCAAATGTAAGTTTGGCGCTTTAAGCTTATTCCAAAATTTACCTTTCTATCAATTTTATCTTCGTATTTAAGGCCCATATCCGGCTGGTTTAAATCTTGTATGCTAAGGCCGACATTTACACTGTTCATAACCTTTAGAATACCTACATCAAAACCAAAGTTTGATTTTTCATACCCATTTGCAAAAGCAGGGTTTATTGCAGTGTAGGCATCGCTGCCATAGTTTTGGCTTAAGCGATTTAAACTAATACCACCCCACCAACCATTTCCCATTGGAGCGGCATAACCAAGCATTATTTTGCTTTCACCGTACATTCCGCTAAGTCCAAGATAGTCCCAGCCTAGCGCCATAGTACCAATATATTTACTACCAATTATAAGCGGTGTGCCAAGAGCAAGTAAGCTTTTTGAAATATCACTACCGTCACTTAATCCCATATAAAGCGCTTCCTGCGATGCCATAATCTGCCAGCGCCTAACGCCGCCAATGCCTGCCGGATTGTAAAAAATTGAGTTAATATCGTCGCCAGAGGCAACAAAAGCTCCGCCCATCGCGGTTGCCCGCGCGCCCTTTTCAACATCTTCAAACGAAGCGTGTGCACTCGCCATTGGAATTAATAAAGCCATTAAGAGAAGTAGTTTTTTCATAGACCTTGCCTTTGTTTTATATTATTTAAAAATTATTTTGCCACTATTATTGTGCCGTTAAGCACATTTTTGCCGGCCTCTATCTGGTAAATATATATACCTGATTTAACAAACCCGCCGTCTTTGTCGGTGCCGTCCCAGTACATAACCGTATCGGACTCCCTATAGACATTCCCACACACCATGGCGCCGGATATGTCATAAATTCTAACAGTTATTTCGCTGGTGCCATTGTAATCGTAGGTAAACTTAACCCTATTTATCGCACTTGAGCCCTCTTGCGGTGTAAAAATTTTTGGCACTACGCTTGTTAGCTTTAAAATGTCTGGTTTTGGCGCGGCTGCAAACAAAACACTCGCGCAAAGTACAGAAATAAACATACTCAAGATAAATTTTTTCATTCTATTTCCCTTTTATTTCGCAACTACTATTGTGCCGTTTTTAACTTTCTTTCCGGCTTCAATTTGGTAAATGTAAATACCTGTTTTTACAAAGTTCCCGTCAATGTCAGTACCGTCCCAATACATAATTGCGTCGGCTTCTTTTTCCACATTGCGTTTTACCAGAGCACCGGTTATGTCGTAAATTCTTATGGTTACTTCATCTCCGTCTGGATTTTCAAAGTAGAAACGAACCCTGTTGATGATATCAGAACTTTCTTCGGGTGTAAATATGCGCGGAGCAACCTTGTTTAGCGTAAACTCCTGGGCAAGCGTTGTTAGCATTAATCCATAAAGCCCAAGTTTTTGTGTGTACATATAGCACTTATTGTTAAGGGTGTCCGTTACACCTCCAAGCTTAACCCACTCAACACCATTGTAAAAGAATAAACCAATTTGTTTACCGCTATTATTAGAGACAAGAGCCGCGGAGAGGGAACCGCTGCCAATTAATTCTGCGTATGAAAGTGTTACTAACACACCATTTTTACAAGTGCTAAAGTCAAAACCGTCAACTTTATTTCCGTACTCGTCTGTTGCATAAAACTCATAGGTAAGCAGGAACCCTGCCTCTGTTTTCTTTTCAAGAACAATACGCAGCGGGACTGTGCTGTTTGAGTATTCATAAAGCCCTGCCATATATTTATTTGGTATTGTTACCCATGCGCTAAAATCTTCGCTCATATATATGTTATTTGAGTTTTCAACACTTTGCTGGCCTTCCGCTGGAACTTCCGCTATAACAAGGCCTTTGCTTTCCTGATCGTCAAATGCGATGGATTTTACACGATAGTACATAGCACTGTTTGACACTATCGCGGTTGTATATGCAAGTGCGGGAGCGGTTGTGTAGAAGAAATCTGTTTTGCTCCATGTGCCATTTAGCTGGCTGGTTTTTTCAACCCAATAGCCCTTTATTTTGTTTAAGTCCTTTTCTAACTGAGGCCACTCAATAGTAACATTCCCGCCCGTGTAACTTAGTTTTAGCGGGCTTGGGTCTACTAAGAACTCACGCCATAAAACTTTGACTGTCGCGCTGTCTTCAGACATTTTAAACTGTAAATCACCAGCAAATACACCGTATATGTTGTAGGTGTTACTTGACATTGGGGCGGTAAATGTTACATTAGCAACACCTGAGTTTGAGGTTTGTGCCCTGATAATTGTGCCTTCAAAGTGGAACTCCACTGTTCTGTTTGCAATAGGCGAACCGGCGGCTGTGAGCGTTGCAGTTGCGGTAAATGTTTCAAGTATGCCAGTTGTTACATCGTTTAGTACAAGGAATGTATCTGTTCCTTGCAATGCAACAAGCACTGAGCCAGTGGCTGAGACAGCACTGTAAATTCCATTACCGCTAAAGCTTGCCATATAGAAATATGTGCCCGGCTGAATTGGCGCTGTAAATGATGCTATTGCAACGCCAAGGTTATCGCTTGTGGCAACAACAACGGATGTTGATACTCCATCAAAGAATGTAAATGTTACACCTAAGCCGGCAATTGTCTGAGCATTTAATATGTCAGTTAAAGTGACCTTGCCGTTAAACACTGAAGATGGGTCAGGAGCAACATCGGTTGCAACCATACTCGCAGGCCTTGAAGACACATCAACATGCGCTGAGTCGGTGCTTCCCCTAAACATTCCAGTTGCGATAAAGCTTGCCATAAAGTTGTAATTACCTATTGAAACAGGCACAGTAAATGTGGCTGTCGCAAGACCGTAGTCATCTGTTACACCCAATGCATTTTGCGTTGAAACCCCGTTAAAGAAGCTAAACTCAATGTCTCTTCCTGTGATTGCTATGCTTTGTGTTGTAAGTGTCGCGGAAGCCGTAAACAAACTTATTGTAGTTGGAGCTGTTGAGATGTAAGTAAACACTGGCTGAGCCCGCAGGGCTGTATCGGCAAGGTCGCCCTCTTTTACTAACACATATACATTGCACTGGGTATAAGAAGGAGAGTAGTAAGTGTCTGTACCGTAGAAAGCAAGTGAGCAATTGTATGTCCCTGTAACCATTGGCGCTTCAAAAAGTGCTCTTGCATCTCCAGTGATTGGATCCATGGAAGCTGTGTTTACTTGATCTGTATTGTTAGGATCGTGTAATGTAAATTCAACAGGAACATCAAATATTTTGTCGCCCAAAAGAGTACTGCCATTTACATTGTCTTTTAACACACCAATCGCCGTGAAAACCTCACCACGGAAAACATAGATGTCGTCTGCAAGGAGTATTGTATCCCTTGTAACCGCGGTTACTGTGTCTATATCAGTGCTTGCCATATATGATGTATCACCCTCGTAGAAGGCGCTAATTGGATATGTGCCGGTTGATACAAGGCCCAATGTGGCAAAGGCGACTGTTGCCCTGCCAAAACTATCAGTTACCGCAATTTGCGTTATTCCCTCAAAAACAAAGCTTACAGATGCACCCTCAAGGCGGTAACTGGAGTGCTGTAGGACGGCTGAAGCATTAAAGTTTTCTTTTATTTTCGTAATTATTCCAAGGCCTTCAATTTCAAGTGTTGTTACTTCGTTTGCAACCGTTATTGTACCTGAAGACATTGACGGGTTGTATGTAGCATCCGGAGTATCAAACACAGCCGAGTAAATGTAAACACCCGTTGCCGCCGGCACATCATAGCTGAACCTCGCGACACCTGAAGCATCGGTCTGCGTTATGGCGATTACTGTACTTGTTATGAAGTTGTATGTAACCGTTATTGTTCTACCCTCTATGCCATAACCCTCTAACGCATCTTTGAGGGTTATATCTATATCAAAACCCATACCTGCTTTTTGTGAAATGTTTGGAGCAAATATGACGCTGGTGCGTTTACCAACTGTAACCGTATTACTAGAATACGCGCCTGTGTACTTCCAACTTTTATTTTCATAGGTTGCGCTATAGTTGTAAACCGCAGCCGTAGAAGGCGCAACAAATGTTCTGTTTGCTATGCCTGAGCCATTAGTAATTACAGCTATGGTAGAGCCGCCAAGTTCTGTGAAATCAAACACAACAGTTTCACCAACAACACCTAAGCCGCCTATATCTATATCCAAAAGCTGAGCGGTTGCGGTAAATGTGCTGTTTGCAACTATGTTGCTGACAGGGTATGCTATCACTGTGATGTTGTGGCGCCTGATTTCTACATTGGCTGTTGAACTGCTTGGAGCGTATGTGTGCTCAGTTGGTGTGCTAAACTCTACATAATATGTATATGTGCCCGAGCTTAAAAACCCAGAGAAGAATTGCGCCGTTGCAATACCACCCGCATCTGTTGTGGCAGAGCGTGTGCTACCGTTAAATATAAATGTAAGCGTTTTTGATGCAATAGCAACATTGCCTATGGTATCACGCAGTTCTGCCCTAATACTAAATGAGCTCTCAACTAACACATTGCTTACCGCGTTTGCATTTAGTGAAGTTGAACGCGGATTGACAACAACCGTTGCCGTTGAGTCGGCATCTACATAGAGTGGGTCGCCTGGCGGAAAACTCGCGTAGTAGTTAAATGTACCGCTTGACGCAGGCGCAGTAAATGTTACCTCTGCATATCCTCTAGAGTTCGCGTCTCCTCCACTTGTAATTGCGGAGCTTCTAACCACCTGAGTTGAAGAAACCCTGAACTCAAAATTAATTAATTTATTATAAAGCCCTATGCCCTGTTCAGGGCACACTAACCGAGCTCTTGCTCTAAACTCTTTCATTGTGTATGTATTTACATCTTCAGTTATCAGAACTGTCAGAAGACCCATTGTAAGCGGCGCAGTGGCAAAGCTTGCCCCATAAGTTGAGTCACCTTCAAAGGCAATCTTCCAAAGATAATTGCCCGGAGCCGGCCCTGTAGCTACAAAAACCACTTCACCAATAGTACCCCAAGTACTGCTTAAAACTCTTCCTGAATCTAAAACTTCAGAGTCACTACCCAGCTTGTATAGGTACCAGTCAACCGGTACATTCGCAAGACCTGTGCCAACTTTCACATCAAATAGGTAGTTGCCATTGAATGTTACGGGGTGGCCCTTAGTACCAACTATATACTGATTCGCCGTCATTCTTGTAGGCCTTACAGCTACAGTAAATGTTGAATATACAACCGTTGGCAGATAAGTGGCATCACCATCTTTGTACTCAAAACCAACCGCGTATGTTCCGGAATCTGCTGGAGCCATAAATATAACACTTGCAACACCGCCATTTACAACCGCACTTGCAGTTGAGAATGCAATTAATGATGTAGATGTATCCGCATAGAGTGCAAAGTTAAGCACTCTTCCGTTTAGAGAGTTATTGCTGTTGTAGAGGTCTATCACTGTTGCGCTGACAACGAATGTTGAAAGAACAACCGCCGGGCTTGGGTTTGTTCCGTCAAGTGTTATTTTAAGAGGCCTGCGCGTAACATTTACAATGCCTGTGGAATTTATAGCTTCGTAAGTGAGGTTGCCGTTAAAGTATGCTTCGCTGACGTAAACACCTGATGATGCTCTTGCGCTAAATGTTGAAATTGCAACGCCATTTTCCACATTTGAATTTAGGTATACATCAGTATTTGAAGACGCAAGCAAATCATAGTGATAAACAAATGTTGCCGTTGAACCGCTTACAAGCGCACCATTTAAAAGGTCTGTTATTTGCGCAGTTACACTGAATGTGTCAAGCACAAGCACATTTGCAGACAATATTGTCATTGTTGATGGCCTGCCATAAAGCGTTACAATAGAGGCGGCCGTTGCCGGGCTGTAAGTGAAATCGCCATCAAAAACGCTATCAAGATTATAAGAACCTCTGTAAGGCCAGCCGGTAAATACAACCGTTGCACTGCCAGTGAGAACATCGCTTTGAGTGCTCAACGACACAAAATAAGACGATGTGCTCTGGTAAAATGTAAATGTTACCGTTCTTGTGGATATTATTATTGCCGGGTTAAGGGAATCTCTCAAAGAAGCATTTGCGCTAAATGTGCTGAGCGCCATAGTTGACACATCGCTTAGTGTAATATAGGCAGGCCTTGTTGTTATGTGCACCGTTTCTGAAGCGCTTGACTGGATATACATAGAATCAGTGTTTGGGAATATTGCGCGCAGTGTGTAAACACCGCTTTCCGGAAGCGCGCTAATTACCGCTGTTGCCATATTGTTATCATAAGTTGTGCCAGTAGATGTTGAAAGCACGGTGCCGTAAATATCTACAATATTAAATATTATATCTCTACCGGGTATTGGCTTTAAAATATCACGCTGGTCAGATAGCGTGGCGCTTGCTATAAATGTTTCAAGTGCCATTACATTTTCTATCGGGTATGTTTGCAATCTAGTACTGCGCCTTGCAAGCCTGACAAGAATACTTGAACTTGCGACACTGTAAGTTTCGTTGCCTTCAAATATGGCCCCTAACAAGTATGTTCCTGTACTTGCCCACGACATTAAATCTTCATAGTTCTGAGCATAACCAGTTCCATCTATTATTCCCAATGCAGTTCTTGAAGAAATGCCAACAGCCGCATAAGTACTTCCCCAAAGCACAAAGGTTATACTGCTGCCAATTGCCGCAGGATTTCCGGTAAACTGGTCGTGCAGTGAAGCTGTTGCTATAAAGAGCTCATCTAACTGCGGCTCTATCGGCACCAATTCTATAATTACCGGCCTTCTGTTAAGTGTAACAATACAGCTTGTTGAGCTTGCGGGATATGTTGCATCACCGTCAAATTCAATATGCAATGTATATGTGCCTCTTGCAGGCCATGCGTTAAATGTAGTCGTGGCAATACCAACATCGTTTGTAAAAGCGGTATTTGTGGAGTTTGCAACCCCCTCAAACACAAAACGCAACTGCCTGCCGCTTGCAATACGAGCATTTGGACCAAGGTCGTTAAATGTTGCAGTACTTATGAAGTTGTTCAAAGTATATTCGTTGATATCAGATGTACTTAACGCATAGTTTCTTGTTGATAAATGAACAGTGCAAATTGTATTTGTGCTTATGTATGCCGGGTTGCCAAGGAAAGTGACATCAAGCTGATAATCACCTGATCCTTCCCATGCGTTAATTACCACCGAAGCGGTGCTTTGCAAAACTGTTGTACTGCTCATTCTAAAGTCGGTATGCGCGGCATTCCAAAATTTAAATGTTGCAGTGCCGCCATCTACCGCACTGCCATATCTTGAGCTGGGCGGATAGTTATCAAAAACATTCGCGCTTACCGTAAATGTATTCCATGCAACATTGTACACATCGCTTATAGAAATTGTTGCCGGCCTTGTGTCTACTATTATGGTTATGTATGTGTTTGTAGAGGAGTAAATTGGGTCAGGGTTAGAATAATCAGCGTCAAATAATATTAAGGCGCTGTACCTGCCGGCAGATTGTATGTTGGAGCCATAAATGGTTGCAGTTGCAAAATACTCACCTACAGTGTCAGTTACAGCGGGAACCGTTGTAATAAAAACACCTTGCGGGTTATACAGGCAGAACTGTATTGTTTTTGTTGACACAATTACTCGCGGCGGTATTATAAAATTGTCAAAAAGGTTAGCCGTTATTGTAAATGTTTCAAACACTACAGCATTTACATCGTTGCTTGTAAGAGATGTTTGGCGTCTGTTAATTGTAATTGATGTGATGGCAACACCCGGGTCGTGAGTTGCACTTTGTATTGAATTAACCTCTAAAGTGTATGTGCCCGAAGATGCCCATGCAGCAATATTTGTAAAAACCTGGCCTGATGAATCGCTTACCGCAAAACCAGGAACAATTACCGATGAACCGCCTACATTCCAAAGTGTAAATGTAGCACTGGTGCCTTCAACTTTCCACCCGTCGTATTTGTCATATAATGTGGCGGTTGCAACAAACATCTCGCTAACTGTTGTGGTTACTGAGTTTGCAACTATACTGATTGGCCTTTGTGCAAGTGTTATCGTGCTTGAACTGCTTATCGGCGGGTAAGTGGCATCGCCGGCAAAACTTACTTGAAGCTGATAGGTTCCACTCAACGGCCAGCTGGCAAACGAGGTGGTTGCAATACCAATAGAGTTGGTTGTTGCGTTGGCAGTCGTACTTGCGCCATTTAAGCCGTAGAAAACAAAGTTAAGCATTTTGCCTGCGGCGTAGCGCGGCTGATAAATGCCGATGTCAGCCAATGTGGCAGCTGCAATAAATCGCGAGCTTACCATAGTTGTTATATCGGTACTGTAAAGCGCAACATTTCTTGTTGACAAATACACATTGAATGTTGCACTTGAAGGCAGGTATATTTCGTTGCCATTAAAACTTACAAGTGCCGGATATGTACCGCTTGACTTCCAATTATCATTAAGCAGAATGTTTGCTGTTGCTGTACCAAGTGAGTCAGCGTAAGCAATAGTTGATGTGTATACACCAAATGAAGTACTGCCATATATTGTAAATGTAAGCGTTGAACCACCTATGCCAAAACCGCTTAATGTGTTTGTGCCGTCATAAATACCAGCAATTGAGGTTATTATGCCCCATGCCTCGCCTGAAACATCACTTGCCCACATAGTGTTTGGCCTGCGTGCGATATAAATTGCGGCACTTGAAATTGTGGACTGGTACGATGGGTCATTTTCACCAAAGCTTACAAACAAGTAACAAGTTTGCGCCCTATTTGGCGCGGTAAGCGTAGCTATTGCAACACCATAGCCGTCGGTTGTGGCGGTATCTACACCAACTTGCGCAACCAAGCTAACTTTCTGGTTGCTGCTGTCGTAAAGCACAAAGTATAGCTCTTTGCTATCAACACCTGTTCCTGTAAATGAATCTATAAGCGTCGCGTAAGGATTAAACTGATCAAT
>Ga0247841_10013974_pt1 | contig 10145 bp, 12 predicted proteins | sample LaCruzMarch2015__2_FD_192410 | JGI IMG/M metagenome (GOLD analysis project Ga0247841, IMG submission 192410) | Freshwater microbial communities from meromictic Lake La Cruz, Castile-La Mancha, Spain - LaCruzMarch2015_18m | ecosystem: Environmental > Aquatic > Freshwater > Lake | place: Spain...
GGACCTGCCCTTCACAGCGTGGCTGTTCAGGATCGCCCATAACAGGGTCATCGACCACGTCAGAAAAGTATCCAAGGAGAAAAAGGCCCCCCTTGAAGAAGCCGGAGCGATCAGCTCGGGTGACCCGGTTTATATGACTGAAATAAATTTTGAGATACACCAGTTGAAGGATGCATTGAAAAAATTGCCGGATGCGCAGCGCGAAGTCGCGACCATGCGCTTTATCTCCGAATTATCCATATCAGAAGTTGCCCTTTCACTGGGAAAAAGCGAGGGCACGGTTAAAGCGCTGCAATTCAATGCCATAGCATCGCTGAGAAAACTGCTCTACGGTAAGATAGATGGCTATTAAAATCGAAGAAGCATTTAACGACTGTTTTGAAAGGCTGCTTTTCGGGGAAAGCCTGGATAGCTGCTTGCGCAGTTATCCCGAGCATGCCGCGGAGCTGGACATCATGCTCAGAGTAGCCTACGACGTCAAGCGCAGAGCCTATCCCATACAGCCCAGGCCGGAGTTCAAGTACTGGTCCCGCGTGAGATTGCAGGGAGTTCAGGACTACATGAGCCGGCATGCTGCGCCGGAGAAATCCAGCCCCTTCAATTTCCGTAAAAACCTGGCTATCTCGGTGGCCGGTTTACTCGTCCTTGTGATTGCTTCCAGCGGCACCGCTGCAGCTTCAAATGATGCCATGCCCGACCAGCCGCTGTATGGCGTCAAGATGGCGGTTGAACAGACCCAGTTGGCCCTGGCTGTTTCAGATGTGGATAAGGCCATGCTATATGCCAGCCTGGCTGAGAAGAGGGCACTCGAGATAGAGGCCATGGCACGGCAGGGCAAAGCTGACTATTTGATTAGCACTTCTACTAAAATGGATTATCAGCTTGGACAGGCTGAGACCTATATCAGCAAATACCAGGCGGCAAATACTACCAGCTCTGCTACAACGACAGAAGCTCTTCCAGCCGAGACAACGTCTGCAGAGAATCCCGATCAGGCCGGCCAGACAACGACTGAGGTTCTCCCGGCCGCGACATCGACTGCGGACAATCCCGATCAAACCGTTCAGACCACTCAGATAGTGCCGACCCCCACCACCCAAGAAAAACCGACTATTACAACCTCCGACAACAAATCGGGCGTGGCACAACCGGTCGTAAAGCAGCCGCTGCTTACACCGCGCGGGGCCGCAAATGTCAGCAAGGCAAAAACCGCTTTGAACTCAAGCACCGCCAAGAGCCTGGCTACGCTTCAGGATGCGCTGAAAAAAGCCCCTGAATCAGCCAGACCTGCCATAATCAAGACCATTGAACGCGTAAAAAAAGCCAATACGTGGTCACAGAAAAATTTAAATGCTGACCAGGGGCAGGATGATAAACCTGAGATTATCATACCCAAGCCGAACACTTTTCCGGTGAAACCATTGCCCGATACCAATAAGACCAACCGCGACAACGGCAATTTCGTGACACCGGATAAGCCAAAGTATATCCCGCGTTTGAACAATAGCCTATCTAATCCCACCACCGACACGGTCAAGCCATCGGTCAATGTGCTGGATTCGCAAGGACAGGTGCCTGCCAGCACGGTAATACCCAGGACCTCGGACACAGGCTCCACACAAACACCGGTGATAACAAATACAATCAACACGGTTACTTCCCCGGTGACCGGTGGGAGTAGCGGCGATTCCTCCACCATAAAGGTGTTTTCCAAATAACATTCATACATGTACTATATAAAGCGAGGGCGCTGAAACGCGCCGTTTGGAGGATTATATGAACCGAACAATCAAGTCTATCCTGTTGCTGGCCCTCGTCGCCGCGCTCCTGATATCGGTGGCGTGCTCCAATAAAAGCGAGAGCCAGGGCCAGACCACATGGACTACGCCATCCGCGCCGGCTGCATCGCCCGCTCCTTCCTTTCTACAGTCCAAATCGTCTGAGGACATGTCATACAGTGGTGAAGCCGCAGGCGGAGCAGATAACTCTGCCGTGGACCGTAAAATAGTCAGGACCGGCTCAATTACTATGGAGGTTACAGATATCAACAAGTCACTGACTGATATCGCTGATATCGCCGGCCAGTATCAGGGGTACGTGGTCTCCTCTAACTTGAACGCTGATAAAGAGCTGCCGCGCGGCTTCATCTCGTTCAGGGTACCCGCCGATAAATTCAATGACGCCCTGATCAAGCTGCGTGAGCTGGCGGTCAAGGTTACCTACGAGAATACCAACAGCCAGGACGTCACCGAGCAGTACACAGATTTAAAGGCGCAACTGAGTAATTACGAAGCCACAGAGGCCCAGTACCTGGAACTGCTCAAGAAGGCTGACAACGTCAAGGATATGCTGGAAGTACAGCGTGAACTTTCCAACGTCCGGGGAAACATCGAGAGGATGAAGGGCCGTATACAGTACCTGGACAGGACATCCGACACATCCCTGATCGAAGTCACCTTGAATAAGTCCAAGCCGATCGGTGAAAGCAGCTGGGATATCTCCGGCGTTTTCAAGGGCGCGGTGGATGGACTGATCGAATTTGGAAAAGTGCTGGTCAGCATATTGATCTGGTTGCTGGTGTTCTCACCAATCTGGATCATAGTACTCGTAATCATCTTTGTGGTACGGCGCAGGAACAAGGCCAGGCGTAACGCTACGCCATCCAGATGATATTTCCGCAGGATGCTATAATAAAGGGCAGCTCCATAGAGGCTGCCCTTTATTTATTCACATGGACTTCGCAGTATACGAGGATATGCCCCACACCGGCGTGTGGATGAGGGTTATCCTATTTCTTCCATCATTAATTATCCTGGCCACTGCCATAATCATGCCGGCTGAGGAACCGTGGGTCCCGGCCCTGCTGGTTTTAACGGCGCTGGCAGCGGGTACTCTCCCCTTTTTACTGCTACCTACGAAGCTAAGCATCATGGACTCGGCGATCCGCATCGGTTTCCGCATGCCCTTCGCATTCCTTATACCATTTAATACTGTGGTGACCCTGCGGCCTTCGCGCTGGTCAACAATCGGGATGAACCTGCCCAGCAATATGTCTCAATCTAACGCAGTTGAGATAGTCCGCAAGAACCGGCTGACGGTCACCGTAACACCATCGGACAGGGAGGCCTTCATAGCCAGTTTCGACAAGGCTATTAAAGAGTGGAAGACGTATGAAGGGAGGGGCCTGTGAAACCGATCCAGTGGACAGGTGGCAGTCTCAGGTTGCTTGACCAGACCAGGCTGCCGTTGCAGGAGATTTATATAGAGATATCGGACTACCGGGAGGTTGTGTCCGCCATCAAAACCTTACAGGTGCGCGGCGCCCCGGCAATCGGCATCGCTGCAGGCTATGGGATAGCGCTGGGGGCACAGTCGGTCAGGGCATCGTCGATAAAGGCGTTTAATAAAGAACTGGAGCGCATCTTGAAGGATTTTGCGGGGTCCAGGCCCACGGCGGTCAATCTGTTCTGGACCATAGACAGGATGCGGCAGGCGGCTTCAACGTGCAGGTCCCCTCGAGAGGCCAAAGAGACCCTGACCAGGACGGCCCGCCTGATTCATAGGCAGCAGGCCAGGGCTATGGCAAAGCTGAGCCGCGCAGGGTCGTCCCTGATCGGCGACAACTGTACAGTCCTGACCCATTGCAACACCGGGCAACTGGCCACAGGCGTGGACTACGGCACCGCGTTGGGCGTCATCAAAGCTGCAACCGAGCAGGGTAAAAAGGTGAAGGTATTCGCCGATGAGACACGCCCCCTGCTGCAGGGCGCCCGCCTCACCACATGGGAGCTGGACCAGATGAATATACCTGTCACCCTGATAACCGACAGCATGGCTGGCCACTTCATAAAAAACGGCAACATCGACTGCGTCATCGTCGGAGCCGACCGCATCGCCGCCAACGGCGATACGGCGAACAAGATCGGCACCTACTCCATAGCCGTGCTGGCAAAGGAAAACGGGGTCCCATTCTATGTGGCTGCGCCGCTCAGCAGCATAGACATCTCCATCGGTTCAGGAGGTGATGTCCCCATCGAGGAGCGTGGTCAGGAAGAGGTGCTCACTTTCGGCGGCGTGCGCATCGCGCCCCCCGGAGTGCAGGCAGCCAATCCGGCGTTCGATGTCACTCCCCATAAATACGTGACGGCTATCATTACTGAAAAAGGCATTATCAGGCCGCCATATATACGCAATATCAAATCCGCTCTACAGGAGGTTCAATCATGCAGCAAGCTAAGGTAGGCATCATCGGAGGCAGCGGCCTGTATCACCTGGAAGGTATGACGCACGTCAGTGAGGTCCGTATTAAGACGCCGTTTGGTGATCCCAGCGATGCAATAACGCTCGGCAATATCGAGGGTGTCCATGCCGCCTTTCTGCCCCGGCACGGCGTCGGCCACAGGCTCAGCCCATCCGAGCTGCCGTCCAGGGCAAATATCTACGCTCTCAAATCTCTGGGCGTGGACTATATAATCGCCATCTCCACTGTCGGCAGCCTTAAGGAAAAGATTAAGCCCATGGATGTAGTCATACCGGACCAGATTATCGACAGGACCTTTCTCAGGCCCGACACGTTTTTCGGCAACGGCATAGTTGGTCACGTGGCTTTTGCTGACCCTTATTGCCCGCAATTAAGCGATGTCTTATATGATGCGGCCCACCATTCGGGCGTCCGTGTTCATGACGGCGGCATCTGCATGGTCATGGAAGGGCCCCAGTTCTCCACGCGCGCCGAATCAGAATTGTACAGGTCCTGGGGCGCGGATATCATTTTGATGACGGCACTTCCCGAAGCCAAGCTGGCCAGGGAGGCCGAGATATGCTACGGCATGATGGCCATTGTCACGGACTACGATTGCTGGAACGAGCTCAGTGAGACCGTCTCCACCGAGATGATCATATTGAATTTGAAAAAAAGCATACAGACGGCAAAAATAATATTGCGCCAGGCTATTATTAATCTGCCTGCAAAGAAGGAGTGCGTTTGCAGTAACGCGCTGGAAAATGCCATAATAACTGCCCCCGAATTGATACCTGACAAAGCCAGGAAGGACCTCAATATCATCATCGGAAAATATATTAAATAGGGAAATATATCCGTGCCTGATTTCAACTGCGCTGCCACGATCATAGGTGCCGTGCCGTATACCGATGCCACCGCTGCCTGCGCCGGGATTAGCAAATACCTGGTGGATCTACCGGCATGGCCTCAGTTGCCCATGCGGTCCAACCTGGAAAACATGTATATACAGTTCAGCCAGGGATTCCCCGGCATCGTCGTGGATGGCCAGAAGATACGGGCAGAGCGCAGGCCGGACTTCGACCACGCCTTAGAGCAACTTTACTTCGACTGGGCCGACGGCAAAACAGACGGTTATGCCATCGATAAGGAGCACGCTTCAGGCCTTTATTACCTGGCATCCAGTATTGATGCGACCTTACCGCTGGTCAAGGGGCAAATCACCGGGCCCATCAGTTGGGGGTTATGCGTTACCGACGCCTCTGGCCGGGGCATAATATACGATGACACTCTGGCAGACGCAGTCAGCAAATTCCTCAAGCTGAAAGCTACCTGGCTGGAAAGCTTTATGCATACTTTTTCCAGGAAGACCGTGATCTTTGTGGATGAGCCGTACCTGACTTCCCTGGGGTCGGCTTTCGTGGCGCTGTCCAGCGAGCAGATATCGGGCCAGCTAAATGACGTACTCGGCGGTATAAAAGGGATCAAGGGTATCCACTGCTGCGGCAGTACGGACTGGTCGTTGCTGCTCAACCTTCCCATCGATGTTTTAAGTTTCGACGCCTACAATTATCTTGACTCTGTACTGTGTTACCTTCCAGACCTGCTGTCCCATGTCCGGAAGGGACGGGCTATCGCCTGGGGTATCGTTCCCAACGATGAGGAGACGCTGAAAAAAGAAACTGCAGCCAGCTTGTTTGACAGGTTTGGGGATGCGCTGTCACACCTGACTAATAATAGTCTGTCCGTGCGCCAGTTGGTCAGGCAAAGCATGGTTACCCCATCCTGCGCACTAATATCCCTTTCTCACGATGCAGTAGAATACGCTTATAGCCTGCTAACAGAACTTTCTTCAAGGGCGAGGCGGAAATACGGTTCATAGATGACTGCCGGAGTTGAAATCTGCGGCCGCATTAGCGATAATACATGGCGAGTTTTATACTTAAGGTAACGATATTAGGTGATATGAGATGAATAAACGCAAGAAAATGGCCATAATCAAGCACCGCCGCAAGAGGAAAAAGTACGAGGAGCGCAGGAAGGCTTTAAACCTCGCTTCCAGCGCTGCAAGCAAGCCGGCTGTCAAGGTGGCTGCCAGGAAAGAGATCGAGATACCCAAGCCTGTCAAGGCGCTGGCTGACATGTTGAAGCCCAAGGAAGCAGCGGCGGCCAAGAAGCAGGCGGTTAAGGCGGTTAAGAAGGAAAAGCCCGAGCCGGTGAAGGCTGCAACGGCTGGAAAGGCGGAAAAACCCAAGAAAGCACCGGCTAAAAAGAAAGCCAGTCCAACATCAGGTTCGACTACCGCAGCGAAGGCTACCGCGCCTAAAAAAGCCACCAGCCGGAAAAAGAAACCTGAGTCCGCCGAAGGGGGTTGATGGGGCAAGCTTATCTGCTAACGGGCATGCCCGGTACAGGTAAAACCAGTATCATCAAAGAGGCAATTACACAGTCGAAGTGCAATGCCGGCGGATTCTTCACGCAGGAAATCAGGAACGTGGGTATCAGGGAAGGTTTCCGCATAGTCACCCTGGATGAGAAAGAAGGGGTGTTGGCGCATATAACCATCGAAAGCCCCTTCCGTGTAGGCAAGTACGGCGTGGATATCGAGGTGCTCAATACTACCGGCGTCGATGCCATTTATCATGCCATTGAGCACAATGACATAATAGTGATCGACGAAATTGGAAAGATGGAGCTTTTCTCCCCACGGTTTATACAGGCTGTGCAGGATGCATTGAGCAGCCCAAAGAAGGTGTTGGGGACAATAACACTCAAACCACATCCGCTGGCCGATACCATCAGGCAGATCAGGAATATCAAGGTTACCGAATTGACACGGAACAACCAGAAATACGTGCTGGCCGAGATGTTGGCCTGGCTGGCATATCAGTGAATGGACATAGACCTGGTCCCCTTCGGAAATATTGATCCCGGCATTCTCCAGGAATTGAAAGACGGCCTCAAGTCCATATTTGGATGCCCCATACAGATCGATGCTCCAATCCCCGTACCGGGCCAGGCATTTGATCCCGCCAGGGACCAGTACCTATCCGATGACCTGATCCATAGCCTGCGGCATCATAAAAATAGATCGGCATACGTGTTGGGCATAACCGAAATTGACATTTTTACCCACGGTCTTAACTTCGTGTTCGGCCAGGCCGATAGTACCAGCCGCGTGGCGCTGATCTCCTTAAACCAGTTGAGAGGAGAAAACAATGGACTCCCGGGCGATAAAAAGCTGTTGATCGAAAGGTCGCTCAAAGAGGCTGTCCACGAGCTCGGCCATACCATGGGGCTGGGGCATTGCAAGGACAGCACCTGTGTCATGCATTTCTCAAACAGTCTGATGGACACAGACGTTAAAGGCTCTTTTTTCTGCAGCCGCTGCCAGCCAAAACTGATAGTATAGAAAGTGAGATTTGCTGGCTGATAGCCAAATATATTTGACAACACCTAAGGAGGCTCCCTTGAAGAAACTGGATGACTACAGCGGCGATTTCAATCCCGACCTCAGGCCCAGCGATTTTTCACACGATGCTCTGGAGAAGCTTATCAAGATATATGCCCAGCTTTACAAGGCCCTGGATGGCTTCTGGTACCTCACGCTGATGGACAGGCTGGGCAACGACGAGGCCCTGACCTGCGATATCCTGGTCTGGGAAAAACTGTGCCTCTATGAGATGAACAAAATCACCAAAGGCTTCAATATCACAGGGCATGATGTGAAATCCATGATGAAAGCCTTTCAGCTCAGCCCGTGGGCCTGGAACATCAAGTCCACCTTCGAACTTATTAACGACAACCACGTAGTATGGACGGTATTGCATTGCCCCACCGTCAATGCCCTGGAGCGCGAGGGGAGAGGCAGGGAAAACGATATCTGCAACAACGTAGAGGTCAGGCTGAACAGGCTGTATGCTTCCTTTTTCAACCCTGATATCCAGGTCAACTGCCTTAAGACCCCACCGCGCGAGAGTGATAAAGACTTTTACTGCCGCTGGGAATTTAAATTGTGAATCAATCAATGCAGAGGCGGGCGCACCTGAAGGTACGCCCCTACGGGACTGGTCTATTGACAAATACATAATTTGCTCCTAATATAATATTGTCCATCGACCCGCAAGGGCGGTGAGCCAGAATTGGCATAACTGAATAAAAAGTCCGCTTGGATCAGCAATGACCGAGACGGTATATACAGATCGCCTGTAATGACCTTCCCGGCTGCTGCCAGGAGGGTTTTTTTATTGCCCGAGAGGCGTAGAAATATGAAAAAGATGATCGGCTTTATAGGCGCCGGGATGACCGGAACAGCGCTCGCGGTGCGACTGTGGCAGCGAGGCTACTCTGTCGTAGCCGTCAGCAGCAGGAGTACGGAATCCGCACGCCGACTATCTTCATTTGTCAGCGATTGCACGGTGTGCGACGGTCCCCAGCAGGTCGCCGACCTGGCCCAGGTGGTTTTTATCACCACGCCTGACGATATCATCTCTGATATCGCCGCCAGCATCAGGTGGCGACCGGGACAAATCGCAGTGCACTGCAGCGGTGTGCATTCCATAGACATCCTGGAAACGGCCGCTAAAAGCGGCGCCCATGCCTGCTGCCTGCATCCGCTGCAGACCTTCGCCAGCATCGAAGAGGCCATTCAGAACATATCCGGCTCCACCTTCGCCCTTGAAGGCGACGAAGCGGGACTGGCCGCGGCGAGAGAAATGGCGCAGGCGCTGGAAGGAAATGCTATCCTGCTCAAGCCGGGCGACAAGGTAAAATACCATATTGCCGCGGTAACCCTTTCGAACTACCTGGTCGCCCTGATGAAGACCTCCGCCGACCTCTGGCAATCGTTCGGGATACCGCAGGAGGAAGCGGTCAAAGCTCTGCTGCCCCTGCTCAAGGGGACCGTACGCAATATCGAACGGGTGGGCATACCAGGCTGCCTGACCGGACCCATAGCACGTGGCGACGTCGAGACCGTCCGCAAGCATGTGACCGTCCTCGCAAAGGAAGAGGCCGAGAAAATGGACATCTACCGCATCATGGGGCTGAAAACACTGGAGATAGCCCTGGCCAAGGGAAGGATCAGCCTGGAGACCGCAGAGGAGATCCGTAACCTGTTGAACAGGCCTGACGAAGCGTCAGCTCCCGATTACGGGTACATCTACAATGAATATGACCTGGAATATGCCGCCGCATATCTGCCGGCAGCGGCGTATAAACAAAGGTGATCGCACATATTTCATGATTACAAGGAGATAAAAGGATGTCGACCAGAACAATGCTCAAGAGTAAAATACACAGGGCCAGGGTAACCGATTGCAACATCGATTACGAAGGCAGCATCACCATCGATAGCATCCTGTTGAAGGCGGCGGATATCCTGCCTTACGAGAAGGTTGAGATCCTGAATATCAATAACGGGGCCAGGTTCAGCACCTATGCGATCGAGGGCGCCCCCGGCTCGGGTGACGTCTGCCTGAACGGCGCCGCGGCAAGGCTGGCCTGTATAAACGACCTGGTGATCATACTTACCTACCAGCAAGTCCCTTCTGACGAGGCCGAACAGGTCAGGCCGCGGCTGGTTTATGTGGACAAGAACAACCGCATCAAATCGACCAAAAACGTAGACGCCTGGATGGACGATCTGCTGGCCGCACGATAGCAGGAGGCTGGCATACATGCCGATCACGATCAACAAGATCCAGGACCTCAAAAACACCGGTGACAAAATCGTCATGCTCACCGCCTACGATTATTCCACCGCCAAGGTGGTTGACGAGGCCGGGGCGCACCTCATTCTCGTGGGAGATACACTGGGCATGGTTGTGCTGGGATACAGCACCACCATACCTGTCACCATGGACGAGATGCTGCACCATGTCAAAGCCGTTGTCAGGGGAACCAA
>Ga0247841_10013975_pt1 | contig 10143 bp, 4 predicted proteins | sample LaCruzMarch2015__2_FD_192410 | JGI IMG/M metagenome (GOLD analysis project Ga0247841, IMG submission 192410) | Freshwater microbial communities from meromictic Lake La Cruz, Castile-La Mancha, Spain - LaCruzMarch2015_18m | ecosystem: Environmental > Aquatic > Freshwater > Lake | place: Spain...
AAACCTACCGGCGTACGCATTACTGTTTTATTATTAAACAATATTCGTTTTTCAGGTATTAATGAATTATTACTTGTTATTAGTGATATTAACTTTTCGCTGGCATCATGTTTTTTCAGTGCAGTAATTAATTGTTCTTTAGTTGCAGCGCTTAATGATACAGAAATTAAACTATCGTAAATAGAAGATATACCGTGTGTTTTATATGTAAAAATTAATTGATTAACGACCCAAGATAATAAAGAAACTGTAAATCTTTTTTGATCTAATGTAAATAATGCATTGGTATCGAAATTGTTTATATCGTTTTTTAATACACTTACAAAAATAGTTAGGCGATCATTAGGTGTATTTTCAATAACTGGACCAGTTAAATATTGTAATGCTGTCTTTAATGATAGTGGTTTGTTATCTGTTGATATTAAATAAAGTTTAGTTAGTGTATTAAATTTACTAGGTAAAGGAAGTGCAATAGGTACAATTACTGGCAATGCTTTCGTACCTCTGGTTTTTGTGCGTGTGTGTATAGATAGAGCAGATAATTCATCAAATGTAATAAATAATATATCTGGATCCGTGGCATATTTTTCTAAAAACAATCCTTTTTTAGAATTTAATTCTATAAAAGGACTTACGTTCATGTCTGTATGAATAAGTCTAATTCCTGTTAATTGATTATTATAAGTATATTTACATATAATTGTATCTTTATATTGCTTTTTACGTAGTTCGGATAATACTTCTGGTACTTCTTCTTGTGTAACCATACCAACACCATCTGGTAAGTAAGTGTTGTCTGGATGTACCCAATATATAAGGCTTAAACGCTCTAATAAATACTTTCCTGTAACAGAGTTTAATAGATTTTTGTTACATTTGTCCACATATTCTTCTAATAATGCTTGATTAATATGCGGGTTAATGTATTCTATTAATTGGGTATTGCTGGAATTATTGATATTTGCATCTTGCAGTATATTGCCGGGTTTAAATAAATCATTAACAGCAGTAATCGGTAGTTGCTTTTTAGTGGCAATTAATGCTAGAATAGTGCCAGAAAAGTTACATTGAGAACAAGTACATAAAATATTATCGGTAATAGGATCGTCTACTACAGATAATGATGGTTCTGTACTTAAATGAAGTGGGCAATAGTAAATATTATTTATTGCAGTTGGAGGACCGCCAAGATAAGTTAGTACTTTTTCGATTGATATTTTCATTTTAACCTATAAGGAGAATTCGTATGGACATTCTAAATGACACAAATTTTGTAACATGGCTTCACATTAATGAGAAGTTACAAGAGCAAGTTCCCACCTATGTAAAAGAGTATACACCACTTTCAAAGGAAGGGTCAAGTAATTTAAATGATAATCAATGGGCTGATGATGTTCGTAAATGGTATCCTATTGATTGTAAAGAGAACACTTGGATGTCTGCTGCATATTTAACATTTAATGCTCCACGTTTACCATATAAAAAGGCAATGTTTGATTATGTTAAAGATCGTATAGTTAAGGCAGCAGATGCTTATGGTATTCGTCAAGATGTTGATGATGTAATAGTTAAAATGGCGTTAACTTACCCGCAGCGTAAAAACTATGGTCTTGTAATTAAACAAGCAGATGGCACTCTTGATTGTCAATTTCCACTAGATACAGTAGAGGATGTTAAACAAGCTGCTATTTATTTTGATGAATATAGATTTAACTATACTCCGGAACAACGACATACTATTGCTACTGGTATAATGAAACAAGCTAGTGAATTTGGTATAGATGTAGACACGTTTCCAAAAGCAGTACAAACTGACAGTGGGTTTGGAATACCAGATAAATTAGAATTAGTTGCAGAAATATTAGATCGGGCTCATTTAAGTAAAGATGCTGAGCTATCAATAGCATTGGCTAATATAGGACAAATGATTTGTGAATTACCTTCAATAGCAGAATCAACAGAAGCACTTCAAAAACTAGCCGAGGTAATAAGCGAATATGATAAAGCAACTGGACTAGATAAACGAGTTGCTAGAGGTAAATTATTGTCGGCTGAAGATATTGTATTTGGTGTTTCTATAAATAAGACAGCATCTGCATTAAGTGAAGCTATTAAACTCGATAAATATATATTTAACATTACTAAATTAGCTGCGCTTGATAATAATATCTACGCGAATATTCTTGGTGATGGTTTTGTGAATAATATTAAAACAGATGGCAAGGTTGATGTAATTAAATTAGCTGATGAATTAAATAAATTAAATATCGAAGATAAAGTTGCGCTTGAAGAATATATACAATCGATATTCGAATAATTAGGAGGCACCGTGCAGGACACGTCTGAAATTAAGAGTGCACTCCAAAATCCAGAAACTAGTGCTACCCTTCTTAACGCCATTTTAACCAGACAATACGGAGAACAGTGGTTAGAGTGGGATTTACTTACCATTTATCTTGAAATAAAGAGTGATTTTAGGATTGATCCTCCGTCGGAAGTAATAGATAAAATTGCTGCTATTCAAGTAATAATGACAAGTGATGCGTTCTTTCAACGATTAGATGCCTTCTTACCAGTTTGTACTACATTAAATACCGGGGATCCTTCCTTTATTGCATTTGATCCCGCCAGTGTTGAAGAAATAGTTTGGGGTGTATCGGAAGTTGCTTTATTAAGAGATATATTACCATTTAGTTATGCTATTAAAGGTTATATTAAACAGGTTTTACGGGATGATGGTTATACTGAATTAAATTATCCTGAAGCTATTAAAATAGTGTTTGATCCGACGCCCACTAGCAAAGAGGTCAAACAGGCAATGTTAGCTGGTGATTTAAATAAAACTAATGTAGAACAGTATGTAGATGAGAATCTAAAAGACTTGATTTATCAATTTAACAAAATACCATCCATGTCTAAAATTGACGATTATATATTCAAGGATGTCAAGCAACTGGAAGTTTAATATGCCTAAACCGCTTAAAATGCCACAAAAAGTATGGGATGCCATTCAAAGATGGTATAGCGAAGCTCCAGAAGTAAACCAAAGAGCTGCTCGGCAGTTGAGTGAGTGGGGTAAGCATAAACCGCCAACCAAACAACAAAAATTTGACAGAACTGTGGCAGAACATTTTAAAGATCCTAATGTACAACATATTCATTCGTGGGATAAAGATGCTGCGCTAAATAAGTTATGTGAAGTAGTTGATGATAAGACTGAAAAGGAAGATTATTTTATAGAACGAACCAATAAACATATTGGGTTAGTTAAAAAATACTGTAAAAAAATTGTAGAGTATGATAAAGAAAAGTTTAAAAATTTACTTACCCAATGTGAAAAACATGATGATAGTAAATTAAAGGAACCTGAAAAAACTCCTTATATTAGCATTACCTGGAGACATAAATCTGATAACTACAAATCCTATAAAAAACCTGGATTATTATCAGATAAAAAAGAAAACGAAGCTACATTACATCATATTACATCAAACTCACATCATCCAGAATATCATTCATATTATATTGAAGATGTAGTAGATGCTATGAAGAACAGTAAGGATAGGGATGATCCAAAGAGAGAGATTGTTGATGCTCATAGAATGCCAGATTTGGATATTGCTGAAATGGTTGCTGACTGGTGCGCAATGGGAGAAGAACTAGGAAACAGCGCTAAAAGCTGGGCGGATAAGAACGTTAATATTAGATGGAAATTTGATGATAAACAGAAAAAGTTAATTTATGAATTAATTGATGTTTGTACAAAACCAAATAATATTAAACAAGCTAAGGAATACGCTCCTGGTATTCCTAATAAAGAAGATTACGGCAATCCTACAATTGGTTTAAATGTTAATGATCTTGCTGAGTTTATTTTACAACGCCACCATACAATACGTAATCCCACGCGCGCACACTATGATTTACGTATAGGTGTACCAGGTAAAACTAAAGGCACATATTCTTGGGCTGTACCTAAAGCGCAGTTACCAGAAGTAGGTGAAAAACGTTTAGTAGTACAAACGCCCGTACACGGACATCATTATAGTAATTTTACGGGTGTAATAGGTAAAGGTTATGGTGCTGGTAAGGTTGATATGGCACAACGTGGTAAGGCGCTTATAACATCTGTTAGTCCAAATACAATTAATTTTTCTTTAACTGATAGTCGTGTGCCAATACGTTATACACTAGTTAAACTTAAAACAGATAGAGCAACTAAGGATTGGTTATTAATACGTAGACCACTTCCTGGTGCAATTAAAGGTGTCGGAGATAAACCAGTAATTAAATCAATTCAAGCAAAAGACTTGGATGAGGCTATGTCACAGGCAGAAGATATACAAGCAAAGATTGATGGTGCGCATCAATTAATATCATTTGGACCAAAAGGTATAGAAGCTCAGAGTGTAAATAAATCCGTTAAAGGTGAACCTATCACACATACGGAACGATTAGGTTTAACTGGAATTGCTGTACCTAAAGAATTACAAGGTACAGTTGTTAGAAGTGAAACGTTAGGAACTCAAAACGGTAAAGCACTTCCATTTCAACAAATAGGCGGATTGATGAATTCCAGTATCACAGGGTCATTAGTTAATCAACGCAATCAAAAGATTAATATGTTAAATGCTTTATTTGATGTGGTTGAGTCACAAGGTAAACCGGCGCCTAAAGACTATATGGAACGTAAAAAAATACTTGAAACTATTGCACAAACTATGGGTAATAAGTTTATAATGCCACCATCTGCTAAAGGATTAGAAGGCGGTAGAGAGTTAGTTAATAAGATAGAAACAGGTAAAGAACCATTAACACAGGAAGGTGTTATATTACGTATGCCTGGAGATAAAACACTTAAGTATAAATTAAGACCTGAAACTAAAGTGTATTTTTCAGGTGTATTTCCTGGGATAGGCAAAAGAAAAAACATAGGTGGTGTAACCTACTCATTTGAACCAGGAGGAAAATCTACTGGTCATATAGGTACTGGTTTTACTGATGAGGAATTACAAGACATATTAAATAGACAAGAAGAATATAAAGATAGACCTATGCGCATTGGTCATCAGGGTCAGTTTGCATTAACACGTTTATTTAGAGCCCCTTCATTTTTAGGTTGGGAAGAGAAAACTGCAAATACGAAAGAGGCACAAATGAAACCAACAATAGCGGCAATATTGGCAGCAATAGGTACAACAGTAAGTCCTATGAAAGCGATTGCAGATTTAGATCCTAATAGTATGGCTAAAGTTCTTAACATCGTAAAACAAACTGAATTTCCTAAAGGACTTGAAACAAAAATGATAGGAACTAATGAGTATTCAAAATTACCATTTGAACACTTGAATAGATCATGGCAACACGTGCACGGTATACCAGTTAAACGGGTTCCAGGGTATAAACACTGGTGGGTTAGAACACCAGATTGGAAAGAAAGTATAAAAAGACAAATTAACGATTATCATAACGAAGGATTAAGTATGGAGGAGGCATTTAAAACGTTTTCTCCTGAAGGTAACGCTGCCGCTAAAAAAATAGATTTAGGTAAGCGTATGCAAGTTGAATGGCCAATGATTAAAAAGAATGATATCACTAAACTTATTGATAATCCGGTACCTGTTGCTCTTGTAGATTCTAAAGGTAAAGTTAAAACTAAACTCAATGTTGAACTTGCGGATACCCCTGATAAACGTGCCAAAGGCTTAGCAAAACGAAAAGAATTGCCAAAGGATGGTGGAATGTTGTTTAATAAATCTGGGTCTTTTTGGATGAAGGACTGTGTAATTCCATTAGATATATTATTTTTAGATAAAACTGGGACTGTTCTTGATACACAAACTATGGTATTATCTGAAGTACCGGATTGGTGTTTGCCAACTTATATTAGTAAAGTAAAAGGAGATGCATTAGCATTAGAAGTTAATGCAGGTTGGACAAAACAAAACAATATACAAGTTGGCGATAAAATAATTTTAAATAATAGGTGATAATTATGTATAAATTTCTAATGACTTTATTTTTAAGTGCTGTTACTGCGTTTACTGCGTTGGCACAAGTACAAACACCAGCAGGTATTTTATCCCAATTAGGCGCACGTGGCATAGCAGATCATTCTGATGGTACTACTAACTATGCTGGCTTTTTAATTAAATTGGCTTCTAATGGTATATTTGACCCGTCAGTAATACCCGCATCTGCTTCTAATATAGTTGGTACAGCTCTAACTCAGTTATATTTTGTAGATTCAAAAGGATCAGATACTACATTAGCCGGTACTCCGTCATTGCCGTTTAAAACATTAACATATGCGTTAACTAGAATAACTACAAATGCTGTTATAGTTTTTAGTCCTGGTTTATATGCTAAGGCAACTGTAACAAACGCAAATACAACTGAACTAACTTTGATCGGATACGATTCTATACTTACTCGTATAGGTGATGGTTCTGATGCTATTACATTTGCTAATACAAAAGCTGCAACTGTTAATATAGAGGGTATTCATGTTGACAATATTAAACAACAAACGAGTTTGGCATTGACAGTAAATGCATACAATAGAGCAATTATTGATTATGTAACTAGATCTTATTCTGGAACCTTTATAACTTTGAACAGTAGTCCGGACACGACAGTCCCATTTATTACAGGCGTAAGTACTACAAATACATATATGCATGTTGCTACTCGAATTGGTTATATTCCATTAACACCGGCTAATTGGGAATATAGTATTACTAATGTATATGATGCTTTAAATGTATTAGCAAGTTATCCTAAATTGCATGCGGCAGTAGACAATGGTAGTTTTCTGTATTGGAAAGATGGTACCTGGCATACAGATTTAAAAGGAGAAACTTATCAGATGTTAATGGGTGGTACTAGTCCAGTGTTTACTGTGATATCTCTTTCTGGTGCTGTTTACGGTCCCTATACAAATACGAGTTTACAAACCAATATTGTAGATACTGTTAATATTAAAGACAATGCTATAAGTACTGATAAATTTTCTATAGCAACACGCAATTTATTATTAACAACCAATACACCATTTGGCGGAGATACTACTGGTAATTATAATAATATTTATGTTACAGGTATTAGGCATATGCTTGTACCTGTACCGACTTCTGGTAATGATAGTAATGTTTTGGTATATAATCACTCAGGTGTTAGTTTAGGTTGGCAACCATATCCTGGAATTGGATCTGTTACTAATTGGTCAAAATATAAAGCGATTCAATTAGTTGATATGGCTAATAATGGATTAAGTAATGTACAGGGTATTGGATTAGGCGGAGTATATAGAACTGCTTGGCCGGTTGGTGGAACTGGTGATGTGTCTACCTGGTCTGAATATCCAGCTACCCAAACTGTAAATATGGCTAGTAATACTATTAATAATGTAGGTGGAATAATATTAAATGGTGTGTTAGTTACTAACTGGAATAACTTAGTCGGACAATGGGCAACATATATAGCATCTCAAAATATTGATGTTAATAATTTTAACTTAACAAATGTGTTTGGTATTACGTTAGGTGGATTATATAGAACTAATTGGCCAGAGGTATCTAATTGGTCTTTATATGGTGCTATTCAAAATGTTGATGTGGCAAATCTTGAGTTAACTAATGTTGCTGCTATGACTTTAGGCGGTGAACGAAGAATTACCTGGCCAGTAGAGACACCGGGTGCATCACGTTGGTCAGAATACGCAGCTACTCAAATTGTAGATATAGCTAATTATACTTTAAATAACGTAGGTGGAATTGTATTAGGTGGCGTATTGCAAACCAATTGGCCTACTGGTGGTGGAACTGGCGATGTATCAACGTGGTCAGGATATCCGGCAACGCAAAATGTAGATGTAGCAAATAAAGAATTAACCAACGTAACTGCTATAACTTTAAATGGAGATAGACGTAGTAGTTGGCCTTATTATAATGTATATAGATATTTTTCAAGAACAAATGATGGCGAAGTTGTTGAAGTATTAGCCACTAGTACCAATATTACAACTACTTTTTCTGCTAGTACATTTACATTTAGTATTCCAAGCGGTACACGTTTAATTTCTGCAAAAATGCGGGTAGATGGTGCAAAGACTTCTTCTGGTGTAATTTATCTATCAATGGGTACAACAGATATGAATAACTCATCTGCAGCAACTGATTGGATGCCATTGGTTCAGGGGTATGTTGAGAATACACTTGGTAATTTAACAGTATTAGCTAAACATGATACTATTGATCCTTCTTTAATTAAATTAACTGGTTTAAATTACGGTGGTGGTAATATTAACAACCTAAGACTGGGATTTTAATGTGTGTGTTAAAGTTTATAACAACAATAAAAAAGTTAGCTTGTTTGACGTGCTTATTTTTATTGGGTATTTCTTGTTTAGCGTCTGAACCTCCTTTTCAGGCTAGTTATAATATATTAGGATATATTTCTATTGATTCTAATGTAGCCTTTAGAGTTATCGGTGATATCGTAGATGATTCTCCTCTTGGTTTTTCCATATATAATGTTGCTACAAATGATTATGTTTTTTGTAATACACCTAATGGTGATATAGACAGATATCGTATAACAAGTATTGTGAATATTACAGGTAACGTATTAACTTGTGACATACGATATGATGAACCAGGGTATCCGCGTTATGAGGCACCTGGTTCTGGGTTTCAAATAATTTGTAATGAGTCTGCTGTAGGTGCAATATATATTCCTTCTTTAACTTATGGGTTAATTACAGAATATCTATATAATGGCGCAAGAAACCAAGTTGCTGAAAAATCCATTACAACTGCTGCAAGTAAATGGTCTTTATATCCCGCGACAACAAACGTTGATTTAAATAATAAGGATATTGTAAATGTTTATGGTATTAATTTAAGAGGCGATTACAGGACTAATTGGCCATCCTTTATTTCTGATATATCAAAGTGGTCTGAATATCCGGCTACGCAAAATGTAAATATAGCAAATAACAATTTAACTAATGTAGCGGGATTGACTTTAAATGGAGAATATAGAACTAATTGGCCAAATACAGCAAATTTGTGGTCCGAATATTCTGCATCTCAAGATGTAAATTTAAATAACCATGGTTTAACTAATGTAATTTATATTTCGCTTGGTGGTATATATAGAACCAACTGGCCGAATACAGCAAATTTGTGGTCGGAGTATTCTGCATCTCAAGATGTAAACCTAGATAATCACGGGTTAACCAACGTAATTTATATTTCGCTTGGTGGTATATATAGAACCAACTGGCCGTGGGAACCAACCGATACAAATAATTGGTTAGGTTTGTGGAAGGGGCTTGATACTAATGCGTTTATGAGTGCATCAAAAACAAATTTAGATTCTTTTAATAATAATGCTGGTTTTGTTTATAGTACACTTAAAATCGGTGACACTACAACAGAAGAAAATAAAGTATACCAATTACAAACTGATAACACGTGGATAAAAGCGAATAACATTAACGCTACAAACTGTAGTAGCTTATTAGGAATATCGTTAGGTACAAACAGTGGAAGTAGTGGCATCTTATTACAGGGGATATTACAAGTAACAAATAATGATTTAATAGTCGGAGCTTCGTTATTTGTTGATTCAATTGACGGTAACTGGACACAGACACTACCAACAAATCTTGGTTATGTTATTAGACAAATAGGATATGCTGAAGCAACAAATAAAATTTGTGTGGTTCCTAACGGTACTTATGTTGTTATTGGTGAGTATTTTGATCCATATTATAATTATGTATTTGCACTCGGGACAACGCAAACATTTGACACTGCTGCGGCTAATAAAATTATTCTTAATGGGGAAGTACGAACTAACTGGGCTAGCGGGGTTACGAGTCATACAAATCTTGCTGATATAAATGAAGATCCAAATGTGCAACATTTAAACGCCATAGAAAAAAGTATTGCAACAAATCCACCTTCTACTAATGGACTTGCATCTACTAATTGGGTAATTGCACAAGGATATGCAACACCTATAATTACTAATGGATTAGCGTCCACTAATTGGGTAACTTATTGGGTAGGATTGCAAGGATATGTAACTGCAACAATCACAAATGGATTAGCATCTACTAATTGGGTAATTGCA
>Ga0247841_10013977_pt1 | contig 10142 bp, 8 predicted proteins | sample LaCruzMarch2015__2_FD_192410 | JGI IMG/M metagenome (GOLD analysis project Ga0247841, IMG submission 192410) | Freshwater microbial communities from meromictic Lake La Cruz, Castile-La Mancha, Spain - LaCruzMarch2015_18m | ecosystem: Environmental > Aquatic > Freshwater > Lake | place: Spain...
GCAGGTGGTTTAATAGGATCAGAGGTTGTTGAATTTCATTGTAAACAAGGGCATAGAGTAATTGGTTTAGATAATAATGCTCGACAAGAATTTTTTGGTTCCGAAGGCTCCGTTATTTGGAGAATAGAAGAACTTCGTAAAAAGTATACTTCAGATTTCATTTGTCTCGATATAGACATTCAAGATAACTCAACTCTTGATATCATGCTTCGTGATATAAAAACAGATTTAATAATTCATACTGCAGCACAACCCTCTCATGATTGGGCTGTAAAAGACCCACAAAAGGATTTTAATACTAATGCTAATGGTACTTTAAATATGTTAGAGTTTCTCAGAAACCACGCACCAGAAGCAACCTTTATATTTACCTCCACAAATAAAGTATACGGTGATCAACCAAATATGCTTGAATATGAAGAACATGAAAAAAGATGGTCACCTTTAAATTTAGATACTGCACTCTTTGGTTTTAATGAAACTCTCTCAATTGATAACTGTTTACATAGTTTGTTTGGCGTTAGTAAATTAGCAGCAGATTTACTTGTTCAAGAATATGGAAAATATTTTAAACTAAATACTGGAGTATTTCGCGGAGGTTGCTTAACAGGTCCAAATCATTCTGGTGTTGAATTACACGGCTTTCTTTCATACTTAGTTAAATGTGCAGTATTAGGAAGAGAATATAACATTTACGGGTACAAGGGTAAACAAGTAAGAGATAATATACATTCTAAAGACTTAATATCTGCATTTGACGAATTTACGAAAAATCCTAAACAGGGTGAAGTATACAATATTGGTGGTGGAACTTTTTCTAATTGTTCTATTATTGAAGCAAAACAAATTATAGAAAACATTTCCCCCTTCAAACTAAAAACAAACTATATAGATAAACCACGTATAGGTGATCATAAATGGTGGATAAGTGATACAAGAAAATTTGAATTCGATTATCCAAATTGGAAACAAGTTTATAAAATTGATATGATAATAAAAGACATATTAGAAGGACTTGCAAAACCTTAATTCTATCATATAATCTTTAATATGAATGCATATACTTTTTCAGATGTTCTAATCAAGCCTCAATATTCGGAAGTTATATCACGTAAGAATGTTGATACTTCTGTTAAATTAAACGAACGTGTAACTCTTAAGCTCCCTATTATTTCTGCTAATATGAAAACTATTACAGGTTTTAAGATGGCTATGGCTATGGCAGAAAATGGTGCATTAGGAATTTTACATAGATTCAATACAACAGAACAGGCTGTAGAAGATTATAAATTAGCATATATTAATCATTCTATGAAAAATGTACACACTAATAATGATATAGGAGTATCAATTGGAGTACAAGAATCTGATAAGAAACGCTTTGATAAATTATATGAAGCAAATGCAAAACTTTTTTGTATTGATGTAGCTCATGGACACCATATATTAGTTAAAAATATGTTAACTTGGATCAAATCAAAAAATTTAACTGATATAACTCTCATTGCGGGCAATATAGCTACCCCAGAGGCTGCTTATGACTTAGCTGATTGGGGCGCAGATATCATTAAGGTTGGAATAGGTCCTGGATGTTTTATACCAGAAACATTAATTAAAACTATTATAGGATTAAAACCAATTGAAGATGTTAAAGTTGGAGAATATGTTTTAAGCCATACAGGAGAATATCAACTTGTAACTACTACCTTTACGTTCGACAAAGAAAATGAAGACTTAATTAAAATTAATAATGATATTACGTGTACAAAAAATCATGAGATATATGTTATTCATAAAAACGATACCAATATTGTTACAGAAGACAATATTGATAAATATGCCAAATGGATATCTGCTGAAGAATTAACAAACGAATATTTATTAGTAGAACTTCAAGAAAACTAATACTAAAGAGTAAATATATATAGGAGATGGATATGTATGAACTTTATATGTAAATTGTGTGGGCATGAAACAACTTCACAATATAAACTAATTAAACATTTATCACAAGGTAAAATTCATAAATTTGACAAAATTCAACTTAGAAATTATTATGACTTATATATCAAAAAAGAAGATGAAAATAAATGCAAAATATGTAATAATTCTACAGAATATTTAAACGGGGTAAAGGGATATTTACTATATTGTGATTATTGTAATAAAAGAAAGCATTTTCCTAATTGTAAAGAATACTGGATAATAAAAGGATATTCAACAGAAGAAGCAAAATTAAAAGCAAATGATATACAATTACAACGAGGATTAAAAGCTCAAAAAAGTATATTCAATAATATACTTGAACATAAAAAGAAAAGTAAATTTTGTAAAGAATATTGGATTGCTAAAGGATACACAGAAAAAGAGTCTATTGATATATTAACAAAAAGATCAAAGAAAGCTATTAATATATGTTCAAAAGATCGTAAAAATAATCCTAAGAAATATTTATCGCCTACAACTAAAGAATACTGGATTGGACGAGGGGTATCAGAAACAATTGCTGAAAACAATGCTAGATATAATATACAAAAACAAAAAGGAAAATGTACATTAAAATTTTATATCGATAGATACGGAACACAAGAAGGAACTAAAAAGTATAGAATATATTGCGAATCTAGAAGAAATAGTTTAAATAGATTTACCAATGCATACGGCAAAATTAAAGGAATAGAAAAATACAAAGAATGGAAATTGAATACCAGAAAAGCCATGATAAAGTTAAAAAATCACGGTTGGTCTAAAATATCACAACTATTATTTTGGGAAATATACGATAAAATTAAAGACGATTATAAAGAAATTTATTTTGCTACTAATAATAATGGTATACAAAACAATCATATCAATAATGAATATATAGTAAAATATGGGAAGAAAGAAAAATATCATAGATTAGATTTTTACATAAAAGATATCAATAAATGTATTGAATATGATGAAGCCTATTGGCATAAAAACGAAAAATCTGATGAACAGCGAGAGATACACATAAAAAAGGAATTGAAAGGAATAAAGATAATGAGAATATCATCTATTGATTTTAAAGATAATCGTGATAGTATTATTACTAGATGTTTGGAGTTTATACATGAAATTTAAACTAATACCAATAGAAAAGATAGAAAAAATAAATTATTCTGGAAAAGTTTACGATTTAGAAGTTCAAAAGGATCACTCGTATACTGTAAGGGGTATAATAGTACATAATTCGGTCTGTACGACCCGATTACGTGCTGGAGTAGGTGTGCCGCAGCTTTCTGCTCTTGAGGTTATAAGAGACCAAGTAAAGAGTCAAACCAAATCAATTAAATTTATTTCTGATGGTGGTATTGTTACTACTGGTGATATTGCTAAAGCATTAAAATTTGCTGACTTTGTTATGTTAGGTAATATGTTAGCAGGCACCGCTGAAACCCCAGGCAAAGCTTTTAGAGGAGAGTCTGGAGAATGGTATAAGGTTTATGGTGGTTCTGCTAGTGGAGAAAACAAGGTCTCCAATGGACAAGATAATCGATTTGTAGAGGGTATGGTTAAAACTATTCCTTTTAGAGGAAAGGTTAAGTATATTCTTAGAGAAATAGATGATGGGCTTCGCTCTGCTATGAGTTATAGTAATGCAAGTAATATACAAGAGTTTCAAGAAAAATGTGAATTCATTCATTTAAGTAATGGCGGAAAAAAGGAGAGTAAAATATGACACTTGAAGAAACGATAATTAATATCGGCGTTAAAAATAAAATACAAATAGCAAAACTTTATATACCCTCTGCTAAAGCTATAGAAAAACCGGATTCAGGTATTACGATACAAAATAAAAGTGCTTATTATGTTATTAAAGATTGCGCTAAACTAGCAAATGAATTCCTTCCCATTAAAGTTTATCAATCTATTAAAGATGCTGATTTAAAAGGAAAAATATCAATAGATATTATTAAAGAATTTGTTACAAGAGTACATCAAAAAAATAATGCGGGTACTGTATTATTAAGTCTTATCATCGATATAATAAACGCTACTAAAAATATAACAAATAAAGAAAATATTGTCATAGAACCTAATCTTGTAAATAATGTAGATGATATATATGGTGATTATGGAGTAGAAGTTGATATGCCATCACAACCCTCCACAGATACCCTTATTAATTCTAATGATGCTAAGATTATAATTCAAGAATTGATAAACTATTTCGAGGCAAAAAAATAAGGAGAAATAATGAATAAACAACTAATAACGAAATGCATTAAGTTCTATATCGCCTCTGTTACAGAAAATGGAAAGAAATGTCCAACTGTTGAAGAAATGCGAGAAATAGTTCAACTTGATGATATAATTAAAGCATTAGAAAAGAAAGATGCTTAAGATTTTATCATTTAGGAAAATAGATGAAAATGGTAATATATGATGAATACGGTAAAGTGGATCTCCTTGAAGCGTATGATCAGAAATTTACCGATCTTAAAAAAGAAATAGATCAACTCAAAATAGAAAACCAAGCCATTAGAAAATTGACTTATACAATAGATAAAAATACAGAAAGCTTTAAAATTAATACTGCTCTTGATATGTTTGAAATAAGACGGCGTGTAGAAATACTCGAAAAACAAACTATAGTTTCTATTCAAGAATTTTTTAGAAAAGTAAAAGAAAAATTTATTCATATAAAACGAAATGAAAAAGATCCTACTTAAAAAACTCACTATACAGAATTTCCTATCTATAGGTAATGAACCTGTTATAATAGAGTTTGAAAAGGGTCTCCATATAATAACAGGTAATAATCTCGATAAAGAAGATTCTAAGAATGGTGTTGGTAAATCTGCTATAACTGATGCTCTCTTCTTTGTATTATTTGGAGAAACATTAAGACCTTTAAACAAAGAAGATATCATTAATAAAACTAATAAGAAAAATTGTGGCGTACAGCTCGATTTCGAAATATTAGAAAATCAAAAAACAATATCTATTACTATTAAACGAAGCATATCTCCTTCTAGTGTACAACTTACAATAAACGGACAAAATAAGAATAGAACTATTCCCAAGACAAATGAAATGATTATGGAGCTTACTTCTTTTACCCCTGAGCTCCTTAAGAATACTGCTACAATGAATCTTAATAATACTGAACCTTTCTTAGCACAAAAAAGTATTGCAAAAAGAAAATTCATAGAAAGCGTCTTTTCTCTTAGTGTATTTGGAGAAATGTCTGATTTAATAAAAGCCGATTTAAATAATTCCCATAAACAATATGATATAGAAAAAAGTAAAATAGTAGAATTACAAAATAGTTTACAAAATTATAGTACCCAGCAATTACAGCAACAAGAAAGAAAAGAAAAGAGTTTAAAAGAATTAGAAGAGCGCAAAAAGGTAAATGAGAAGGAATCTGAGAATCTTATTAGACAAATTACTGTAATTGATACTACGAAAGAAGAAAAAATTAAACAAGCAATTCAACAAGTTACAGAAGAAGAAAAAAGAGTTACTAATAAAAAAGATGACCTAATTGCAGAAAAAGCAAAACAAATTAATCAAATAGATAATGTTAAAACTAAAATCAAAGAAATAAATGAACTTGGCAATGCTTGTACTAAATGTAAAAGACCATTTACAGATAATGAAAAACTTACACATGGACAAGAGATTGAAAGTTTCAATAAACAAATAACCGAATTTACAAATAAGATTTCTAACATAGAACAACAAATCAAAGAAATTGATTTAGTAAAAAAACAATGTGTAGAGGGGTTAAACAAATTAGTAGAAAAAACACACGAAATAAGAACATCTCGTGAAAACAATAAAAATCTTCAAGCACGGATTATGCAAATCGAAGGATGGAATAAACAGATACTAGGTGACATAAATAAACTAAATACCGAATCAAATTCCTTCGATAGTATTATTACAGAAACAAAAGATAGACTAAAAATACTAGAAGAAAAATTTATAGAGATACAAAAAAATACAAAAATATACGAAGTATCAAAATTTATAGTATCTGAAGAAGGTGTAAGAAGCTTTATAGTAAACAAAATGATAAAACTTCTTAATAATAGTTTAGATTATTATCTAAAAAGATTAGATACAAATTGTCATTGTACTTTTAATGAATATTTTGAAGAGACTATGACTAACAATAAAAATCAACCTTATTCTTATTTTAACTATTCTAACGGAGAACAAAAACGTATAGATTTGTCTATGATTTTTACCTTTATGGGCATTAGACAAATTCAGACTACTGTAACAACTAATTTTGCATTTTATGATGAATTGCTTGATACATCTCTTGATTCTAAAGGAATAGAAGATGCTCTCCAAATAATTAAAGAACAAGTAGATAAAGATAATAAAGCTGTTTTTATAATAAGTCACAAAAAAGAGGCCGTGAAATATGCAACAAGTGACATAATTTATTTAGAGAAGCAGAACGGTATCACAAGGAGAAAAAAATATGTCCCTGAAATTTGAAAAACCAGCACCAGCTTTGCAAGTACAACAAGCACAACCTAGACAACAAAATACAGGTACATATAAACCAATAGAATTTTCAAATATTGGTTTACCACCGGGACCACCTATTATTGGATTACCAGGAATGCCAATAGGTGTTCAATATAATCCTCAATCAAAGGGTCCCCCACCTCTTGAAGTACCTGGTGCAAATCTCAAAAGAGCGGTAAACTACTATGCTGATTATGGTGGATGTGGATGGTGGAGAATGATAGCTCCTGAACTTTTGATTAATCTAAACCAAACCGGTGTAATATGTGGATTAACTACTATGGTTGTTGATCCGCGTTTCTATCAAGGAATGAATGCGGTAAGATTGCAACGACAAGCAACCCCTATACAATTAGAATTTGTACGATTTTTAAAGGCGGGATCTGCAAAATTTGGATTTAAGACTATTTATGAAATAGATGATATAATTTTCAAAGATGATATTCCGCTTTTTAATAGATGTAGAGTTGCTTTTGAAAATGAGGATATTTTTAACAGCTCTCTTGAAATGATGAAATTATGCGATGAAGTCTGTGTAACATGTGAATACATGAAACAGTATTACATAGAGAAAACCGGTAATAAAAATATAACTGTTATTCCAAATTACCCTGCTAAGATGTGGTTTGATAATAGATACAATGAAAAGAAGATAATGGAAAATTATGATAAGAATAAAAAGAGACCAAGAATACTTTATGCAGGATCTGGTACACATATAGATGTTACTAATAGAACTAATCAACAAGATGATTTTTCTGGTATAGTCCAATTTATTATCAAAACACGCAATAAATTTAAATGGGTATTTGTAGGATGTTTCCCTCTTCCTTGTAAACCTTTTATAGATAGAGGAGAAATGGAATTTATACAATGGTATCCATTGAAGGATTTACCTAAAGCATATATTGATACCAATCCTACTGCTGTTTATGCTCCTCTAATGGACTGTACCTTCAACAAAGCTAAAAGTAATATAAAATTCCTTGAAGCTGGTTGTTGTGGTATACCGGGTGTATTTCAAGACTTAGTAACTTATAAAGATTCATTCTTACGATTCAAAACAGGCTCTGATCTTATAAACCAGCTTGAAGTATTACTTAAAGATGAAAACACTTATGCTGACTATTCACGTAAGAGCAGAGCTTATGCAGAAACTATGTGGCTTGATGATCACTTAGAAGAGTTTCAAGAACTATATTTTACAAGAATTGGGGACCCTAATAGAAAAGCTTTAATTAAACTTAATCCCGATCAAGACATGCTTGCAAAATAAATATTCTTAAGATATAATTACATGCAGTAGGGGAGTGTGCATCCTACTTATTAAAATACACACAAATGGGGTATTATGTACAGAGATGTTTTTTACGACTCTCGCCGAAAATTGGTTCATCTTTGGACATGGGATGAAGAGGGAAACCGTGTTAAAATAGAGGAACCTTTTAATCCATATATTTTCATAGAAAGTAGTCAAGATAAAGATGCCGTTTCAATATATGAAACTAATCTTAAAAAGATTACCTTTCCAAAACAATTCGATAGAAGACAATATGTTGATCAGTGTGGCACCTCAAGAATTTTTTACAATTTAAGAGTTGAACAACAATATTTAATAGATAAATTTGGTCAACTTAATCAAGAACAAGAATTTTCTAAATTTCCTCTTAAAATATTCTTTCTTGATATAGAAGTCTTTTCTCCTGATGTATTTCCTAAAGCAGAAGATGCAGAAGCTCCTATCAATCTAATTACAATCTATGATAATCTCACAGATACATTTCATACATTTGGACTCGAAAAACCTTATACACCTAAACAACCTAATAGTAAATACTACCAATGTTTAACAGAAACCGATTTATTACAAAAATTCATCAAGTTTTGGCAACGAGATTTTCCAGATATATTAGCTGGTTGGAATTCTGAAACATTCGACATACCTTATCTGATAAATAGAATAACAAGAGTTCTAGGAGAAGATTGGGCAAAAAAACTATCTCCTATTAATAGTATTTATTATAGACCTGATGTAGTAGAAAAATTTGGTAAGAAATATGGTAGATGGCACATACACGGAATTAATTGTATTGATTACATGGAAGCTTATTTATGGGGATCTCGTAATGAAAAGGAATCTTATAGTTTAAACTATATATCTCAAGTAGAGCTTGGTGAAGGTAAATTAAACTACAATGCAACAAGCTTATCTAAACTTGCAGAAAATAATTGGGATGAATTTGTAGATTATAATATTCAAGATGTTCACCTAATAAAAAAACTTGATGATAAACTTCGATTTTTGAAAATGATTCGAATGTTAGGGTATATGGGATTAGCACGATTTGAACAAGCTATGGGTAAGATTGCTATTGTTACAGGTGTAGTAGCTCTTGGGGCCTTGAAACGTAATAGAATCATTCCTACTTTTAAAAATGAAAATCAAGGTAAATATGCAGGCGGATTTGTAAGAGAAATTCAACCAAGTTTAACAGAACATGTTGTAACATTTGATGCTAATAGTCTATACCCAAATGCTCTTATTTCTCTAAACCTTTCACCAGAAACAAAATTAGGCAAGATAATATCTGCTGCTAATGATAAGGTAGAAATAAGACTCGTAAACGGAAAAATCTATAATCTTTCAACAGAAAACTTTACAGAGTTTGTGAAGAAAGAGGAAGTAGCAATTTCAAAAGCTAAGGTTCTCTACTCTCAAAAGAAAAAAGGTATAATACCTGAGTTAGTAGATAACATTTATAGTCAACGCGTTAAATGTGTTGATATAATGACTCAACACGAAAAATCTCTTGTACATTGTAAGAAAGGTTCTGAAAACTATATTCTACATAAAACTGAAGTAGATAGGCAAGATGTTCTTCAATATACTCTAAAAATTCTTCTCAATAGTATATACGGTGTATTTGCTAATAGTAATAGTCCTCTTTACGATATTGATAATGCAAGTAGTATAACACTCACAGGACAATCTGTAGCAAAATGTGCAAGTGATATTTTAAATGAGTTTGCAAAAGAGAAATATGGAATTGAAAAACCTATTACCCATTACAATGATACAGACTCAGTTCATTGTTCACTTACTCAAATTCTTACTAAACTAAATATTAAGTTTCTCAACAAAGAGAACAATATATCGAAAGAGGTATATGTTATTGCAAATGAACTTCAAGACTACCTTAACAAGAGAATTATTGATTGGGCAAACAAATCTTTAAACTCAAAAGATGCAAGATTCTTCTTTAAAAGGGAAGCCATTTGCTCCGCGGGTATATATCAATCCAAGAAGCATTACATCCTTCACGTAAAGGATAAAGGGAAGGATGATCCTATACCTTGTGATAAGATTAAATATGTAGGTGTAGAAATAGCAAAGAGTACAGTATCAGAAGAAGTAAAGAATCTAATTAAACGTGTCGTAGAAGCTATTATGTATACTAGAAATAATGAGCAGACAAACAAAGTATATAGAGAGGTATACGAAGAGTTTAAAAAATTGTCTACAGAAAATATTGCTTTTAGGGTCAACATCTCAAAGTATGATGAATATGAAAATAAGAGTGAAGGCTTTGTACCCGGTAAAGGTACACCTGCTCATTATAAAG
>Ga0247841_10013980_pt1 | contig 10140 bp, 11 predicted proteins | sample LaCruzMarch2015__2_FD_192410 | JGI IMG/M metagenome (GOLD analysis project Ga0247841, IMG submission 192410) | Freshwater microbial communities from meromictic Lake La Cruz, Castile-La Mancha, Spain - LaCruzMarch2015_18m | ecosystem: Environmental > Aquatic > Freshwater > Lake | place: Spain...
GGGCAAAGTGTGGATGCTGGGAAGTTTTAAACCGTGCCGAGACACAGGCAGTGTTTCATGACTTTGCCAGTCGTTAACCATGTAAACATTTCAGTAGAAAACTATTTCAAAAAAAAAAAAAAAAAATAAAAGTGATATCCTTATATCCCTTTTACCGCTATAGTGTTGGGATATCCCATTTGTAAACAACTTAATATTTTATCTAATAGAATATCAGAATGGTAAAGTTCATCAGCGGAATCCTTTATTCCTGCGATTGCGGTTATGAAACACTTTCTTCTCATGGTGCTTGCAAACATTCCAAAACCAAGAAATGTATGCATAATGTCATGAACAAGAAGGAGATGCGGTTTGTGTCCGAGGAAGAACACTTGGCAACGGTCAATACAACAAACAACATCATAAACGGAAATACAGGTGTTGTCAAGAATGTGGTTAATGATCATAGCATCACTAACAACACTAACAACATCAACATCACCCTTGCAATCCCAGATAAATCTGCGGTAGAGGCGGTGTATGCCATATTTAACAAACCAGAGTTCATAAGCGAAATACGCGGTGCGGATCCGCAACAAATACCTGCTATTTTGTTCAGGTATACGCGTGGGATATGTGCCGACCAGAAGTTTGTCAAATACGACTCTGGTAAAGACTCTGTCATTCACAAAGACCCGGTCACTGGTCATGAGATAACAAAGGATTTGAAGAAATACCGAAATGAGTATCTAAAAGAAAGCGCTAATTTATTCGATGACGATTATCATATACCATACGCTCCTCAGAATATACAAAGAGCGTTAAAGGATATGACGGCGCCTTCTTTCGACACCGGTAAGAAGAAAGAGAAACCTATATCTGGCGCTCAAGTTATAAGGATGTGTGCTGCTGGCGACCATAGAATGTACAAATTTCCCGTAGAGACGAAAGATTTTTACAATGATGTTGCAAAGAATGTAGATGTAGAGATAAAGTCCACATGATTATGCGTTCTTTTTATTTTTGCAGTTGAAATCCTGACCCCGTCCAAAATTCTTGTTTATGCAGTAGGTGGCAACATATGTGCTGTAATTGGTGTCGCCATAGTTTCTGTTGGCGGATCGTGGATCCGTGATGAACTTGCCTGACGCATCAAGAACGGTCAAGTCTGCCAGGCCCCGCTTGTGAGCAAAGAGACCCCCTTTCTTCACGAGTGCCTTGTTAGAGTTTGTGGGAATATCTATCTGGGTCTTGTTTATGCCCATGTTTCTGGCAAGCGTGTTGGTATTTTTTCCATTCGTGTCTATCACCATGTCTCCCATCTGTCTATAAAAATGATAGTCGGTCCCTTTGTCAACAACAGCCATGATTTTGTAATACCCTTCTTTGCATTTTACACAGGGTGAAGATATGTATCCACCATCCTTTTTCGTGGCAAGATCTGAAATTATACGAGCCTTGAGTGTCTTAACATCAGTAAGGTCATCATCGGGTTTTAATGTTTTTGATATCTGTCCTGGTTGCAGTTTGTTTTGTCCTCCCCCGCGAAACCAATCAAGAGCAAAGGCATAACAATTATTGTTCTTCTTGCCAAATTTATCACTTCCGTACACAAAATCCGTGAAGTTTTCTTCAGACCCTGATAGTGGAAGTATTTTTTTATTCATTTACTTACGCAAACTTTTTAATTATGTGCGCTACAGCATTTGTCGATATACATCTATATCGACAAAAGTGAGATTAATAAAAAAGCGACTGCTTAAACAACAGTATGCCTCCAAAACAGGTGGTTTATAAACCTGTGAGTACTCCCGAAGACATCAGGGAGAAGGCAAGAAACATGATAGACCTCTTGGTTCAAGATATGAAAATTTCCAACTTTCTTGAGAAGGCAACTTGGAACCACGCGGTAGACTTTTGCACAAATAAAGATCAGGCACTCAACTGGGACAACTTGGCATTTAGGAACGCCTACACTCAAAAGATTCTTGGCGTGCGGTACAATCTGAAACTAAGACCCGATTTGATGGACAAGATGAAAACTGGAGACTGCTCCATCAGGTGGTTTGTCAATGCCAAACCGTGGGAAATTTGTTCTGATAAATGGACGGATGCTTTCGAGGCAGCAGCACGAAGGGCGCTTAGGTTTTCCGACGCATCGAGCGTGGACCCTGAGAACATGCCAGATGGGATGTTGACGTGTGGTAAATGCAAGAGCCGCAAGACAAGTTATTATGAGATGCAGTGTCGGTCATGTGACGAACCTATGACCGTATTTGCCAAATGTCACGTCTGTGGGAATCGCTGGAAAAGTTGACATCATTTGACCCAGGTATTGTATATTGTCAATATTGTATATGTAAAACAAGAAAAATAAGAAAAAGTCAAAATATGGAAATAGTTTGTGTACCCGCAGTATATTATACCTTTGAAAAAGGAGAATTATACAGTTTCAAAAAGAGATACACAGTAGATAATCTTGGTAATATAAGAGGACGGTCTGAGAAAGTATTAAAACCACGTGATATTAAATTTTTATTTAAATATCCCAATAATACATGAATAATATTCTTTTTGATAAAAGATTATCTATTTTCAAAGGATTCATAAAATATATAAAAGATGATGACTATCATGGAAAGATTATGATAGCAAACTCACGAGGTGTTATTCACAGACCAAGGGACAATTGTAGCAATGAGAACCTACATAGCATTGATACAAGTATAACAGCACTTGTGAGACTTAAGAAAACTATACCACTTGATAAATGGAAAGCACGAGTTCTCAGAGACACATCAGCGCAGATACAATTCCTTGGCCAATGTCTCATGGATAGGTTTTATGCAAAACACATGGAACTAACAGAGTTTTTTAAAAAGTACAGTTTGCAATCCTTAAGCATGCCAACACCAGGCATTCTAAAGAAGGTTCTTAATATGTCTTGCCATGAATATCCCTTATACTTGACATTGAGTATATTGCGACGATCAATGCGTTTGAGACAGATGGTGGGAAGAGAACGGGGATGGGGGGACATGCAAGACTCGTTTATTGTAACATCTAAAATACGCCTTATGATATCTGAAGACAGTTTAAAATCTATGAAAGTTAAAGACAAACTGGAAGAACTGTCAAATCCAAGAAAATTCAAAGAAATAACTAATGGCTACTATAGGTTATTACATTCAAAAAGATGGAAACAACTTATTGAAAGTATTGAGAATGCAAAGCGAAACATGCACTCTAAAAACAGTTTTGAATTAGCATTACACAAACAGAGAATGGAAAACTTGTTGAAAGTAGCCACATCTATGGCCAAGCAGTAATTATTCCTTGATGTACAATGCGTACGCAATGCTATTCATTTTCCGTGCTCCAGAATACTGGAGTATTGATTTCCTGTTTCTTGCAACTTCCCAATTTATATCTAAGCGGCCCATTCTATTCGAGTCATAGATGCTTTTTTGCCTTCCGCAAATATATGCAGTTACTGCGTGGAATTCCCCCGTTCTTTCAAGATTCACAATGTACGATATGTGCGATAGTCTGAATTTTCCTGCAATCGTAGGGGGGATGTCGTGAAGTTTTGTGATAACCGTGTCGTATACAAGAAACTCAGTGTCATTCGAAATACGTTTTGCTTCTTCGAGCATACCTATCGTGGCTCTTCCCTTGTTAGGAAAGACGCGTCTCAGCAATTGGTGAATGGCATCTATCGCGTAATATCCTTTTTCGCCTTGTGCCACGGGAGTGGGAAGGGCTTTTGGAGTGAACATCTTGTCGACGAGGTTCTTTGACTCATTTTTGTTCTTGTTCTGTAAAAACTCATCGTGAATCTTGAGAGCATAGGCGTACACAAATTTCTTGGAGAGTTCCTTTGGACAGACATCAGATACCTTCATGTCGGACAATTCTCGTATTTCTTCTTTACTAAGATTCTTCCGCATATCTTCGAGAAGCAACTTGGACGATGCTGATGATAGCACGAGTCCGTTAAGCGCGCTGTTGAACCAGCAAGTACTTGTTTTTTGTCTGAGACCACGAGACGCGCATAAGAACTTCTCTGGAAGCATCGACCTCCAATCTACAACAACGGGCGTCGTCGCAACTTTCTTTCTAAAGACCAGAAGTTTTCTTGGCTCTTTGGTCTTTCGTGTTTTCGGCTCATCACGGACCACTGGTGCAATCCTATTTACCTTTGGCGTGAATAACTTTCTAACATATACCTTTTTGTCTCCTTCCTTCACATATGTTCTCCCTTTTGTGTCTTTTAGAACCCTGCGTTCCTTTGAGTTTATCTTACCGGTATCCGCAACTGGACTTTTCAAAATCACAGGAGTAACGGGCCTCTCTGGAGTAAAAAGTTTCTTCACATATACCTTTTTAGAACCTTCTTTTACATATGTACGCCCCTTGGAATCCTTGAACACCTTGCGTTTCTTGGCATCTATTTTGCCCGTTTCAATCATAGGACTTTTTGCAATGTTAGTTGTCGGCATGAACAATTTCTTCACATACACCTTCTTAGACCCTTCTTTTACAAATGTTCTTCCTTTTGAGTCCTTAAACACTGGTCGTTTTTTGGCGTTCACAGTGCCCGTTGGTATGGAGTTGTCCATTTCAATAACTACACATTTAAATCCCCAGATGTGCTTTGATTGTTGAAAGTTCGCTTTTAAGAGAATTTAGTTCCGCCATAACACCCAAGTTCACTCCGCTCGTGAGAAGATACTCGTGGACTATGCCATCATCGCTTGATATGGTTCTCATGAAGCGCCAAGAAGGGTTAACTTTCTGGTCGGGGAGGACGCGGAGTTTTCCAACGAGACCAATGGCAACCCATTCTTTGCGGTTTTCGCGTGATATGTATGACACATTTTGATCATACTCGGGATTTGTTACGTACTCTTCTTCGGTAACTTTCACATATCCTTCAATAGAAGCATCTGCATCGCAACGGACACGTTCAGTTTCATTATTAATATTAGATAGGAAATACAGAACGTTACTTACTTTATTGCCAAATTTATCCATTTTGTACTTGTGTACCCAATTATTTTCTGCGCCATCTCCAACAACACTTGGCATAGCGCTCACAACACCAAATACGTCATATGGGTTATCAGAAGATACTGATATGCGTATCTTACCAGCATTTTCCATCACTACAGTGTGGCCTCTGCGATCTTCGTTCCAAGGATTGTCATCTTCCCATTCAAAATATTCCGCATAATCAGCACCAGTAGTGCTATATGCCCCGCCGTAAACAAGGCCATCACCACGGACTCTGAAAACATTACCACTTGTACCATTCACACAAGAGATGAAATTTTGGCCGCTATAACCACCTGCGGCTATATATCCTTTAAACATTACCCCTCGGAAATTTGTATTTAAAGAAGTGACGTTCATAACATCAGGGGCACCTGAGTTTGTATTAATACTTTTTACTCCTCCGGTACCATTCACAGAGAACTGAGTGTCGGCACCATCATTTGCAGCACACCTGATAAAGTTAAACGCGTCGCTGTTACCTCTCAGAGTCTGAAGAGATAAAACATTTCTTGTGAACACGACTGAAGTAGCGTATAAATTTGCAACTTCTACGTTTTGTACAATATTAGAGGTAATTGTCCCTCCAACATCCACTCGGAACACCGTGTTCCCCCGGGTGACACAAGAAATATGACCGTGTCCCCCTGTTGTGCCAGACGTTGATACCGAATTGATGTTGTTGGCAAGTGGTGCAGCGCCATATGAAAAACCCGTGTCTATAGTCAAAGCACCGCTGGTACCAACATTACCAAGACCGTTGACAGTGAATACATCTTCAGTACCACCGCTTGCCGAGGATTTTATGAAGTTAAACAGACTACTGGCAGCTCTTGTTGTCTGAAGGTTAACAATTGAGGATGAATATGACGCCCCAGTGGAGATCAAGTTCATTAAATTTACCGTGGTTGCTGTATTTGCCATCAAACTACCACTGGCCATAATATTCCCTCCCCGTAAATTGACATTTCCAACATTTCCAGCAGTTGCGATGATGTTTGAAACGTTGGCGTATGACCCGATGACGTTTCCGCGGATGTCAATGTTTGCGGTGGATGGGAGAGTTGAAGTGACACCGGTCAGCTGGGACCCATTGCCGATGAAGAAGGAGGCGACAACATTGCCAAGGACATTCACCTGTCCGCTGACTGCCACGTTGCCTCCAAGGAACCTCGTGTTTCCAACATTTCCAGCAGTTGCGATGATGTTTGAAACGTTGGCGTATGACCCGATGACATTTCCGCGGATGTCAAGAGATTGAACACCGGAAGCAACAACATTGGTCAGCTGGGACCCGTTGCCAAAGAAGTATGCGGCCGTTACATTGCCATCTACAGCAAAGCGGACGTTTGCGATGTTTCCAGCAGTTGCGATGATGTTTGTCATGTTGGCATATGCACCAATGATGTTACCGCGGATGTCAACGTTGGCGGTGGCAGGGAAAACTGATGTGATACCAGTCAGCTGGGACCCGTTACCAATGAAGTAACTCGCAGTTACATTGGCAGTAGCACTCAAGTAATCTGTGTTGATCTCAAAAGCATTGATAGCTTGTACAACACCAAGATTTGTCACATTGAGATCTGCGGGGATCACATCGGTCAGCTGGGACCCGTCGCCAAAGAAGTATGCGGCCGTTACATTGCCATCTGCAGCAAAGCGGACGTTTGCAATGTTTCCAGCAGTTGCGATGATGTTTGTCATGTTGGCATATGCACCAATGATGTTACCGCGGATGTCAATGTTTGCCACGGATGGGAGAGTTGAAGTAACACCAGTCAACTGGGACCCGTTGCCGATGAAGAAGGAGGCGACGACATTGCCAAGGACATTCACCTGTCCGCTGACTGCCACGTTGCCTCCAAGGAACCTCGTGTTTCCAACATTTCCAGCAGTTGCGATGATGTTTGAAACGTTGGCGTATGACCCGATGACATTTCCGCGGATGTCAATGTTTGCGATGGATGGGAGAGTTGAAGTGACACCGGTCAGCTGGGACCCGTTGCCGATGAAGTACGCGGCTGTCACGTTACCATCGGTAGCAAAGCGGACATTAGCAATGTTGCCTGCGGACGCTATGATGTTTGAAACGTTGGCATATGACCCGATAACATTTCCACGGATATCAGATGATGAAACTGCTGGTGGAGTAAAAGTTGCTCCAGTTAGAAAAGCTCCGTTTCCAATGAAATATTGTTCTGTAATAATGTTTCCAGAAGCATATATCTCATCAAAATTATTGTTCCACGGAGTCAGGAAATAACTCATTATACGTTTGTTAAGATTAGATAATATGTTTTTTATTTTTTATATACAATTCTCTCTCCGACTTTAGCCTGTGTCAACTTCAAAGCATCTGTGAAAGAAGGTTTGCTCCATAGCAAATGTTTGCTCCAGAACCCCGGCGTGTGCTTTCCGGCTCTTGTCCAGTCTTCTCTTTTCTGATGTCTGATTACATATCTCTTCATGCGTGCGGGATCTTTGTGAATTGTGTAATCGCTTGCGCCAAATTGCCCGAAGTAAACCGTTTTCACTTTTTTCTTTGTCTTGTCATCCAAGAACACTGCCTTGAATTTCTTTGGGCCTGATTTCAGTTTAGTGAGTTCTACCACCATGTTTTTGTTTGTTTAAGTTTACGCGATATTTAATTATTCAAGGTCATTTTTTTCTTCCATGTGGTAGAGATAGTCAAGAAACCCTGCGCTATACTGCAAGGAACGGGCAGGGCTGAGAATGTCCTCTACATACAGTCTCTCAGATGTTTCGTTTAGCATCACGGTGGAAACTTGCAGAGCAGAACAATAAGCCACTAGTTCGCTCTCTTTTACACGACCGATGATTACGTTGTCAAACCTGACATCCCTGGTGATTGCATAGGGATACTTGAAACTGAGAACCTGACCTTTTACCAAGTTGGAAAAGGGCTCTACAAGGTCTTCGCAGAAAACATACTCAGCGTTTGTAGTAATGCGGTGATCTATCGCCTTTGCAATTTTTGCTGCAAGAGGGAGCTTTCTGAACCCGAAGATGGCGGCTCCATCGATGTTAGCGATTGCATGATTATGAGGGATGCCTGCCATGTTTTTGGTGTTTGTAATTTGGGTGACCACAAAGAGAGAAGCCATATCTATGATACACACATATCAGATTATTTTAAGTTTATTATGTCGATATACTTGTCATTTGACCCAGGTTTTGACAAGTATATATGAATGCCAACAAGTAAGAGAAAATCACTTACTGACAATATGAACACTCCTCTCTGCTCCCGCCCCGTTGACATCATGGTTCCCGATGCGCCCAAGAAGTCATCTGCTCCGCTTTATCGGTCGGACTCTTATGAAGTTGAAGAATTTCTTGCAGCTGTATCGAATTATCATCCTGCTGATGCAATCATCATGTCTGGCGACGGCGATACAGAAGACACGGCAACAAGCTGCTTGCGGCCAAGCATCATGCGCAAAATAACAAAATATATTCAGAACATCTTTTGTGCCTAAACATCAAACCTATGTATATTTGTCATTTGCCTTATATCGACACTTTTGATATGTAAAGGAAGTGATTTTCATAATAAATATGCCGCGATTAAAACCATGGTGGTCGAGAAAAACCCAGGAACTCACACAAATACTCCCTTGGGAACAACAAACAACACCGCTCTTTCAAAATGATGCGGATATCAAAAAGGTTATCCGCACGAGAAAGGTGAAACTGAACCCTACTAAGGAACAGAAACTGCTGCTAAGGAAGTTTGCGGATGGTGCCAGATATTCTTATAATGTCGCAATATCAGCAATCAACAACAAAACGCATAACGCAAACAAGATAGAACTTCAAAATGCTTTGGTGTCTCTGAAGTCAAGAAACGGCGAGTATAACTCTTTTTTTCAAAAACGCAGATGGTTATTGGCAACTCCTAAAGTAATACGGCATCAAGCAGTCTTTGAAGCGGCAAAGAATTTCAAGACAGCATTTACCAACTTGAAAAACAAAAACATCACACATTTCAAAATAACTTTCAAGACGAAGAAACACCAACAACAAAATGGGTTCTCTCTTGGCATTGGGAAGTATCTTAAACACAAGGACGGTGTCCTCACGGTGTTGCCAAGAACATTGGGTCAAATCAGGTATTTTGGGTCTATTCCATTCGAAGATGTCCCTGATGCGGAGTGTAGAATACAGAGGGACCCATACGGAGACCACTGGTTGTTGATACCGATGTATAAGACCACGGGGACCCAGACACCCAAACCCATCGTTGCCATAGACCCCGGCGTTCGCACTCCCTTTGCGTGCTTTGGGACCGATGGTGGTTCTAAGTCCTTGGGAGAAGATATGAATGCCAAACTCGTTGACATAAGGACGCGGGTATCAATTGTTGACCGTAGGATTTCAAAATGTCAGGATAATATTTTGAAACGTAAGTTAAAAGAACACCGTCGCAAGTTGTTTCGCCACCATCAACGTGTGCGAGACACCTATCACTGGGAAATCATAAATCATATAACTGATGAAAGTTCTGGCGTGCTGTTGCCACCATTCGAAACCAAACGCGTCAGCGGGATGTTGAAAGCCAAGACAAACCGCTCGATGCTTGGCATCAGTCATTTCACCTTCAGGATGCGTATGAAAGGCAAGTGCGAGGAAAGGGGGTTGCTATACGCCGAACCGACCGAAGAATACACTTCAAAGACGTGTGGTGCTTGCGGGCAAGTTAATTACTTACTCGGGAGCAAGAAGACGTTCGAGTGTTTCTGTGGCAATGTATGCGACCGCGACATCCACGCCGCCCGCAACATCCTTTTGAAATGGCTGAGCACCGAGGCGGATGCCCGGGTCGTAGAGACCTTCGCCGCCTCTCGGTCAATTCTGACCTCTTAATGTCTCTTGACATTGAGTGCTCATATTCTTTGGCATATAGGATATTTCCCATAGGAAAGTTTCCGCAAAAAGAATATTTGATAGAATTAAGCAGCATATGCTCGACACAAATTTTGACAAGGAAATGCCGAATGATATTCTCAGGACAGTTTACAGGATGGCGGTTCATCTGAGAGACAGGGATATCTACAACAGCAAAGTTTGTGAAGTTGCCAATAA
>Ga0247841_10013983_pt1 | contig 10139 bp, 9 predicted proteins | sample LaCruzMarch2015__2_FD_192410 | JGI IMG/M metagenome (GOLD analysis project Ga0247841, IMG submission 192410) | Freshwater microbial communities from meromictic Lake La Cruz, Castile-La Mancha, Spain - LaCruzMarch2015_18m | ecosystem: Environmental > Aquatic > Freshwater > Lake | place: Spain...
CAATTTGATTTTCCTTTTCTTTTCTTATCATTTCATGCTCCTCTCCTGCCGAAAACAAAAAAGGAGCCGCGTGAAAATCACACAACTCCTTACGATGTCAGGCATATTGGATTTTTTAGGCCGGAAAAAGGCATAAAAAAACCCTGTTGAGATAAAATTAAAAGTCCAATCCTATCTCAGCAGGGCTGATTAATGCTAATATTTACCCAGCATGTACATTATATTCTCTTTAAAATGTCCAGTCAGTACCAGGTTTGTCCCATTTTAGTCCATATAAAGTCTCAATTCAGTGTCATTCAAGTCTCAATCCAGTCTCATTAAAGTATCATCCAAGTTTTGCCTTTTATCGGCAATTAGTACGTTTTGCAAAGCAAAGCCCCATAAAACAACACCGAAAAGCATGGTTGCCTTCTTTTTATCCCTATAGAATGTAGAACGTGAAATATGAAGATCTTCCAGCAGTTCTTCTTCACCGAATTTGAAGCTATTGTTCTTTATATAAACCTTGTTTAAAATCTGAAAATACAGTTCCCCATTGTCAGGATATGTCTTAAGCTTTGCCATAACCCTGTCAACAAGTTCAATCAAGCTCTTGCTTTCTTCAATGCTTTGCATTCTGCGCTCAAAACGGTATTTATCTATCTGAGTATCGACATCAATAAGACTGTCGATTAAATCAAACAAATGCTTATTGTCTGTCTCACAGCATTCGGCATCAAGCTCATCCAGGGATTCTCCCAGCCTCCATACTACTTTAGAATAAATCTCAAGCAGAAGCCTGGCATCATGATATACCCTGTCATCATTGGTCTTATCAATTGTAGAAGTTGCTTGCAGCTTACTTACGGACACAGTTGCAATATTCATTACAATCACCTGCCTCATGTGAAATTTTTGTACCGGACGTCAACATATCTTTGACCTCTTTTCAAAATAGTAAAAACTCACATTAGCAATAAGGTGTAAAAATACTTAAACAGTTAAATCAACCTGTTTTTTATATGGTGTTTCTATGAAATATTGTAATTGAAAAATAAGATATTATGAAGTGTGAACTTTTATCACCCTTTATATGGAAGAGGGGTGAAGTTTTATCCCCCCTACTCCCAATAAAGAGCTGCTTAAAAAATGTTATAGATAATATAATCAAAATTTCAAGACTTGTCTTTATCCAATAATCCCCTTGTTTTTACTTTCATTACAGCCTCTTTGCTGCTTTTAACACAAAGTTTTCTTAATATTTGCTTTATTTGGCTTTTGACAGTATTATCAGTTTTATACAGCTTTGCTTCGATTTCAGATTTGGAATGCCCCTGTTCCAATAGCTCATATACTTGCTTTTCGGATGGGGTTAAATTCTTTAATTGTTCATTTCTTTTTAATTGTGAGAATTCATTTAATAATACTTCAATCGGTGAGTTGTTGGAAAATGCAGATCGAATAGCATTTGGAATTTCTAAATACTTTTCTTTTGAAATATAGTTTACTGCTCCCGCTGTGAATGAATCCAGGATTACATCCTTTTCTTTCATGGAAGTAAGCATAATAATCTTAACCTTGGCAAACTGCAGGATTTCAACGGCTGCCAGAATACCGTCACACTTATTTTCATTTAAGTTGATGTCCATAATAATCACATCGAATGAAGTGGTTTTAGCAAGAGCTATAGCATCTGCCATGTTAGTTGCCGTCCCAGCCACTAATATATCGCTTTCTTTATTTAAAAAGCTTATCATGGCTTTTAACCAACCTAAATCATCCTCTACAATTGCAACCTTTATCTTGTCCATACATTTTCAACTCCCAGATTATTTTGCAGATATTTTTCCCTTAACACTCTCTTTGCCGGAAAACTTAATAATACAGTAGTCCCTATACCCTCTTCACTTTGAACCTCTAATGTGCCTCCATGCTGCTGCATAACACCGTAACAATACGACAGCCCAAGCCCAAAGTTCTGAGTACGATGATTTTTTGTTGAAAAAAACGGGTCTATTACATGGGGAAGGTTTTCTTTTGATATACCGGATCCATTATCTTTTACAGCTACAGTGACAAGTTTGTTATTTTCAAAAATATCTATCTTAATCTCTCCATCTGAACCAATAGCTTCAATAGCGTTATTGAAAATATTACTGAATGTTTCCTGCAAATGGACACTGTCACAATACATATTTAATTCACCGGTATAATTTTTTACTATATTTATATTCTTGCCTTTAGTAAAAGGGATAGCCATATCTGAAGCCTTGTCAATAATACTCCCCAGGCTGTTTTGATGTTCTTCCAGCACTATATCTCTAACCTGATTCTGGATTTTGTTAATCATAACCGTCAGATAGCTTGTAGAATCAAGTACAATTTTAATATTCTCATTCATATCTGTTATTTCCGGTGTGTTCTGCCCGGCATCAGCTGCAAAGTATTTGATATTATTCATACACATTGAAATTTTCGTTACTTCATTTTTAATCGTATGATTCAATATAGCCGTTCCTGAGGTCATAGCTTTCATTGCGCTATCTAAACGTTGCTTCTCAAACTTCAATTGGACACCCATAACCCCATATTTTACACCTGTAAACACAAAAATGGTAAATATCAAAGCTATGGTAAATATATTGTATTGCCATAAGTTATCATTATGAAATATCCTGAAAATATAGTTAACCATCATGCTAAATAAGGTAGTGGGAGCTATAATTATGCAACTTAATAGTTTTTGCTGTTTTATCTTCATGTTATTTTCTTTGGAGTATGCATACAATAAAAGAAGGTTGGAAATCATTACATAAGGTACCACCCAAACGCTAAGCACTAAAAAGGGCGGCTTATAATCAGGTATAAAAGGATAAATCATATACATTATTGCAACAGGAATAAAAAATATATATGGGGATAATTTTAGAAACCTGGAAAACCTTCTGAAAACTCCCGAATATGTTATACCATACATCATCAATGCGTATGGCGCTACCTGATGAGAAAGTGTAAACATAACACCAATTGCAACACGCAAAGATTCCCTGATATTAGAATCATTTGTCAAAGGAAGTATATTGTCTCTTAAAACAACAGCTAACCCGCCAAATCCCGAGAAAAAAGCTGTTCCACTTCCCCAACGTGTCGATGGAGTTTTGGGGTCTGTAAATATCAATATAGCTGCTATTGCCCATAATGCTATAAATAGAACAATCATCTGCTAATCTTCCTGTCCTTCCAAAAGAAGCGTAATAAAGCCGGATATCAGTTGAATATTTTTCTTCGAACATCTTTTCAGCTTCACCGCAATTTCTTCAATAATATATTCTTTCGAGGCAAAGACTGAATCAAGCAGTATATAATCCGGAGTTAATTCCAATGCATTGCATATTTTAATAAGCGTTTCAATGCTTGGCTTCGAACGGGCACACTCTATATTTGAAATATAGTTGTTTGCCAATCCGGTAATTTCGGCAAGACCCTCCTGCTTCAGCTTTTTAGATTCTCGTGCTGCTTTTATTCTGATACCTATTTTCCTGTAATCAATATCCATATATTATCACCCGTATACAATTTATCAATTAAATCAAGGTGATATAACATATTATGAGTGTTATTTACACTACGAATAATAATCATAGAAAATAATTTTGAACTATAAGTGTATATTCACATATTAACACGAACAGGGAGAAGCAAATGTTAAAAAATATATAAATTTTACATTTCAATCGCCAACGGTATGCTATAATTTATTTAGTCATTTTATTAATAATATTACCATAGGAGACTGATTTATTTGAATAAATACCTTTCCCGGATTATAGATACATATGCATTGATGGACCTACATAAGAACAAGAGTAAGACCTTTCATTTTTACAAAGGTATAGATACCCCTCCTTCTTTGGATGAAATAAACACATTTTACCCTGTCCCCAATATACCTGAAATCACATTTGAGCAGCAGGATTTCTGCGAAAATTACCGTATCGGTAAATATAAATACAAAAGTGAGATTATTGACAATGGAACAAGCAATGATTATTCAATGGGGAGTTATTATAAAAGCAACACCTGCAAGCAGCACGTCAGCGTAATTTTGGTGCATGGATGGAGAATGAACAGTTTTAGCCGGATATTTAATATATATTTAAAACAATTCATGGAAATGGAATATAACATATATGCCTTTACCTTGCCTTACCATTTCGAAAGGACTCCAGAAACTTCACTTTATAGCGGAGAATATATGGTCAGTGCAAATGTTGACAGGACACTGATTTCAATCAAACAGGCAGTCACAGACTTGAGGGCATTGATTCGATACTTAAAGGGAAAGAATGAAAAGGTCATTCTTATTGGTACCAGCTTGGGCGGTTTTCTTACGAACCTGGCAGGTGTTATTGAAGAAGGAATTGATATTTTAGTTTCTGTATTGTATGCAAACAGTCTATCCTTTTCGGTCTGGAAATCAATACCGGGGAAGTATATGAAAAAGGACTTTGAAGCACATGGTTTCACTTATGAGGAATTGAAAAGATATTGGGCAATATTAGAACCAAGTAACTATAAGCCTGTTGTTCCAAAGGAGAATATCCTTTTGATTAGCGGTATTTATGACAGATATGTGTTAAGAGAGGATACGGATTTTTTATGGGAGGCCTGGGACAAGCCACAGAGGATTCTATATCCCTGCGGTCACTCCGGTATTGCTTTTTGCAAGGATAAGATAAGAATGGATACTGTTGAGTTTTTAAGAGGACGAATTTAGGAAAACGCGTGTTAACTATTGTTGAGCCTGACCCCGTTTCTGTTTGTAATACCAATCCAGGAACTCGCCATGCAAGTGTTTTTCAGCTTCTTTCCTCAGCTTTATTGCCACATTAATATCAGAGGATGAGCCCAAATAATATCGTTTCTTTTTAAATTGTATTTTTGCTTTCCATGATTTTGTAGTGATATCATAGCCTACGCCAACAACGCCGCTTGTATTATTGCAACGAGGTTCTTGAGCTAATTGGTACACATCAGTCCCATCAATGTAATGATCCTTCCGAGTGTCAAGCGCTTTTTTGATTGCTTTGCTTCTGGACTTGTTTAACAGACAACCACAACTATTTGTTCCTCCGCTCTGGAGAGCCCCTGCTGATACTTCGCAGATATTTCCACAGTCACATTTACATTGCCAGACCTGCGAGTTGTTTTTCTTTTGGCCTGTACGTTTTATCGCTGTTAGTTTTCCGAAGCGTTGCCCTGTAATATCTTTGATGCGGGATTCAGAACGCAAACAACCACAGCTTCTTATTGCACCGCTTAAAAGAGCATTGGCTTTCACTTCACAGATGTTTCCACAATCACATTTGCACTCCCAAACTGCGGAATGATTTTTGATTTTTCCCGTGTATTTTATTGCAATGAGCTTACCAATTCTTTGCCCTGTGATATCCTTCAACTTACTTTTGGAACACAAGCAACCACAGCTTTTTGTCCTGCCGTATTGCAAGCTTTGCAATGACACTATTTTTTCATTCCCACAGTCGCATTGGCATCTATACATTATGCCTTTGTCTGTGTTGCATTTTTCAATAACAGTCAAGCTGCCAAATCTTTGTCCTATCAAGTCATTATCTTTACTCATAATGCGCTTACCCTTTCAGCATCCGCCATCCTTTGGATACCGAATTTGAAATGAAAAGTCACTTGCTGATTATTATAGATTATACCCTTTTTTATGGTTTGTGCAAATATATCTCGAATTTTTAAACTCTCTTTTGTATTCTTATAAACCATCCTGCCAACAAGCAAATACACTCCAAACCCTATAAATGCTCCAGCACTATTAATGATTACATCATGATAAACACAGGTAATCTGGGAAAGAACGGCACTTGTCATATACTTCTTGACTATGTTATTATATTAGCAGTTAACTGATTGGTCTGGAATGCCTGAGCAGCAACGATGAAATAAGGGTACAAGCGCGATTCTTCTAAAATCAGTCACGCTGTGCTTATAAAAAACCTGATGGGGAATGAAAGGTTGATTAGTATCATAGATTTATCATCCAATTCAATAAAGGAATACTGCATATCGAAACCAGGTGCCTTGGAGGATTATCCCTACGGTCCAGAGCAGACAGTGTTCCAGATTGCCAGCAAAATGTTTGCTCTTATCTCCATGAAGAATAACAAGGCACATATTTTACTGAAGTGTGACCCCTTCGTTTCTGAAACGCTACAGCAGCAATATCCTGCTGTGAAGCCGGGATATTATCTGAATGAGTCAAATTGGAGCATAGTTACCTTGGACGGCACAGTGCCGGATAACGAGGTATTTTGGATGATTGATCATTCCTATGAACTTGTTACTAAATCGTTATCAAAGATAGAAAAGGATTTTATATGAAGCCGGAACTCTATCCCACAAATAGTTATCGATAAAACCTTAAGCTTTTGTTACCTCGCTATCCCAGCTGTCTCAAACGTACTGCGTTTACCGCGATTCTTCTCTTCCTCATGTTCATACGTATATGTCGGCACAATTAGCCTCATACACTCCTTCAACTCGTTATTGTCATGCATGCTGTTTTCGAGGGCTTTTACGCACAGCAAGACTTCGTGATGACTCAATTCAAGCGGCTTTCCTATAAAAATACTCTCATGTCTGGTTGCTTCGATTCCTTCTTCATTAAGTAGAAGTTCTTCGAAAAGCTTTTCGCCGGGTCTCAATCCTATGAATTCTATTTTCATATCCACATCCAGTTCAAGTCCGGAAAGCTGTATCAGATCCTTTGCCAAATCTAGGATCTTAACCGGCTCTCCCATATCGAGTATGAATATCTCGCCTCCCTTTGCCATTGCCCCTGCCTGGATAACGAGACTTACCGATTCAGGTATGGTCATAAAATATCTTTTTACTTCGGGATGAGTGACTGTAACAGGCCCTCCCCGGGCAATCTGCTTCTTAAACAGCGGCAGCACGCTGCCGTTGCTCCCGAGAACATTGCCGAACCGTACTGCAACATACTCCGTATTACTGAGCTTGTCCATGGATTGAACAATCATCTCTGCTACCCTCTTTGAAGCGCCCATTACATTAGTTGGGTTTACAGCCTTATCAGTCGAGATCATTACAAATCTTTTTGCTCCGCACCAATCAGCACACTGTGCAGTGTTCAAAGTGCCAAGCACATTGTTTTTTATTGCCTCTGCGGGATTCATTTCCATCAGCGGTACATGCTTGTGTGCAGCAGCATGGAACACTACTCCCGGCCTGTATTTATTAAATACTTCCTGCAGTCTGCCCTTGTCTCTTACCGAGCCGATTATAACCTCGAGATCCAGTTTGTTGCCGTACATATACAAAAGCTCGTTTTGCAGGTCAAATGCACTATTCTCACATATGTCGAATATCAAAAGTTTGCCCGGCTTGAATTTCGCAATCTGTCTGCAAAGTTCTGACCCTATCGAACCGCCTCCGCCTGTTACCAGCACTGTTTCATCTTCAAGGTAGCCGGCAATTTCTGCTGTATTCAGTATTACTTCGTCTCTTCCAAGTAGGTCGTCTATGCTTACATTTCTTATTTGCTCGATGTTTACTTTATCATTCAATATCTCATAGACACCAGGCAAGGTTTTCAGTTTACATTTTGTTTCTTTGCATATCCTTAAAATTTCAGCCAATTCCTTTTTGTTGGCCGAAGGCAATGCTACAATTATTTCATTGATCCAGAATTTTTCAGCCAGTTCTTTTATTTTATTCCTTCCACCTTTTATGGGTACGCCATGGATACTGAATTTTTGTTTCCGGTTATCATCGTCTATTACTATCACAGGAATACACTTCAATTCCTCATGCTCTTTTAACTCTTTGATGACCATGGCGCCTGCATCACCGGCACCTATGACCATTACCCTTGATTTCACGGCTCTTCTGTCCGCGCTTTTATTCCTGTATTTCCTCAATATTCTGTAACTCAAACGTGAAGCGCCTATCAGAACAAAAGTGATCAGCCATGCTATAAGGTAAACTGTTCTGGGAAACAACATACTGAATACAGTGCCAAATAGGAAGCTAAATATACTCCCAACGGTAGTAGCAATGAATATCTTTATCAGTTCATCAATACTTGCGTATTTCCATAGACTTTTATATAGGCCGAATAAATTATAGGATAGGATTTGTATCACTGTCAGTAATACTGCTGAATAAACGAATACATTCAGGTATTGTACCGGTATCAGGCCGTCAAATCTGATGAGCAAAGCCATATATATCGCAATATTTACCAATATTATATCCAACAGCATTAATGAAATTTTACGTGTTAAAGTCCTCACAATAAACGCCCTACCCCTTTTATCTGTTACTGTTATTCATGTATTTATCATATCGTTCGAAATATTGCTAAAATTTCTTCTGATGTGAGCTTGGAATTGGCTACTTTCATTATTTTATAAAAAATGGTGGTGTTTGTCAATGCTCGTTTTGAAAAAAATGTAGAAAAAATGTCAAAAAACAAAATAAGAGCCGTTTGGTAAAAACCAAGCGGCTCTTTATTATTCTGATGACTTTTTATTGGCGCGTTATTTATTGGTTATTCTATCAATTTATATAGAACATTCTGTAAATTACAACGGCTGCTTCAGCTCTTGTCGTCAAACCTTTAGGATCGAATATATCTCCGGGCTTTCCTACAATAATTCCATATTTCGATACCATGTTTGCGCTTACGGCTGCATATGATGCAATCGAATCTTTATCTGTAAATTTCTTTATATATTTGCCGGCATCCGCATATAGGCTTTTACCTTTTACTTTGGAAAGCACTCTGGCAATCATTGTAGCCATATCCTGCCTTGTAACATAGGCATTGGGTTCGAATTTGCCCGAACCTATTCCTTTGACTATACCTGCCTTGTATGCTGTTGCTACTGCATTACAGAACCAGTCGGATGATGTCACATCCTCAAAAGTATTTACTGCTGTTTCATCATCAAGTTTATATGCTCTAACTATGAGCGCTGTAAACTGTGCTCTTGTTAATTTGCCGGAAGGATCAAGTTTATCATTCCCCACGCCCTTTATGACGCCTTTTGATGCCATTATCTCAATATCATTCTTCGCCCAAGCAACAGGTGTCAAATCGTTGAAAGATACTTTGTTTTCCTTTACGATATATTGACTTAAATGCTTTGTGGAGAACGTGACTACTTTTTTCGAAGCATCATAAACGCCTACTACATTCTCCAATTGACCATTGTCTGTCAAATAGAATACCGTTATTTTTTCCGGATTTTCTCCTGCTTTGAGTGTGTATGGAATCGATATATCAATTTCCTTACTGAAATTTTTTATATTTTTATCCCCTACAGTAATGTTGAAATCATATACCTGATTATCTCCTACCGCCTCTTTAGCTTTCTCTGAAAGTGTAGCCGTATCAATTTTTGCTGCCGAAAAGGAAATCGTCGACCCTTTATCAGTTTTTACGGCATCCGGAGTTATAGATATTATAGCAATCCCCGTATCAACAGATATCTTGTCAATTTCTTTATCAGATGCAGCATCAATCAGCGACGCCGGCAGTTCAACTGAAGATTCGGTTATGTTGCTGTCAGTCTTGTCTACATTGATATAAAGCACAGCCTCTACATTTGTATCTGCTGAAACTTTAGCAAGATTACTATTCAATTCATTAGCTGTTTCTATAATGGCATCCATCATTACAGACAATTGTGAGACAGACGTTTCCCCTACAACAGCCGTCGAAGTACTCTCGGATACTGTAGAAGCTACTGTCTGTGTATTCACTTTTCCAAGCATTACTTCTGCAGCGCTCTCAAGAGCTTCACTGATAGCTTGTGTCGAGACTCCAGTATTTGTCAGCGCTTTTACTTCTGATACGGTATCCAATATAAGATTTTTCGTCATATTCATAGCCGTATTTACGTTATTTTCGTCATTTATATCATTTGAAACATTGACAATGTTATTTACTACTTCTACTACCTCAGGTGGAACTGTAGCTGTCGAAGTTGGTACGGGTGTAGGTTTTAGCGTAGGCGTAGGTGTTGACGTTGGCGTCGACGCAGGTGTAGGCGTAGGCATAGGTGTAAGCGCAGGTGTAGGTGTCGGCGTAAGTGTCGGCGTCG
>Ga0247841_10013985_pt1 | contig 10137 bp, 10 predicted proteins | sample LaCruzMarch2015__2_FD_192410 | JGI IMG/M metagenome (GOLD analysis project Ga0247841, IMG submission 192410) | Freshwater microbial communities from meromictic Lake La Cruz, Castile-La Mancha, Spain - LaCruzMarch2015_18m | ecosystem: Environmental > Aquatic > Freshwater > Lake | place: Spain...
TTTGAAACTTGTTTCCATTCTGGATTTAAAAACTTTACTAATAATATCCTCGGGAATGGCGGCGGCCCGGGCTTTGTCGGAGGCTTTTGAAGCGCTGTTGTAGCCGGCGTGAAAGGTAGTGAGGAAAGTACCGATGGCGGTGATTAAATTCATGGTGCTATTTTGACGGGTAAGATCGGCAATCAACATAATCCCCTGAAAGCTGGTGGGGATGTGGCGAAGAATGATGGTGGAAATAACAAGTAAAGTGCCGCCAAAACCGCCGATCTCTACTAATAATCGGTTGTAGTTGATGCGGGCGGATAAAATCTTTTTACTGCGCCAAAGGATAAATTTAACCAGGCGCCAAAGAAAACGGGCGGCGGCGAAAAACAGGGTGATGCCGATCCAAATTTTGGCGATGGTAAGCCAATCGAGAGCCATACTGTCGGTAACTTTGAAAAACGGGAAACGAAAATCGGTGCCCTGAAGGGGGTATTTGGGATAAGGAACAAAATCATATAGAAGCTTGGGGTCGAGACGGGTGTTGTAAAAATCGATTAAAAAGATACGCCCGGCGGAGAAAAAAGCGATGGCATTGACGACAAAATTAAAGACATAAAAAACGATAGACGGATCACCTTTTTTGATCTTTTCAGTGAACATAAAATACTGCTCGTTTTCTTTACTTTTTCCCAACAACTCCTCGAAAACTTTAATTCTGGAATCAAAATAATCGCCTATCAGACGAAGAGGAAGAAAAGCAATATTTTGGAGAACACCCATGAGTAAAACGGAAATCCAGATTTGGCCGGTGAAATTATAGAGGGTGAAGAAAATACTGGAGTAAAGGCGGAAACTGCCGCCACGGAAAAACCAGATAAAAATGGCAAAAAGAAAGACTATCAAAAAGAAAGTTAAGAAGGGCAACCAAAGACGGCTGTTGTCGATGTGCCTGATTTTTGAGAGTGACTGATCGCTTCCGGTATCCACTGCTTTGATTATAAACTAAATCTTCCCCTATCCCCTCCTTTGAAGAAAGGAGGGGTATTCAACGTCATCGCGAGCGAAGCGTGGCGATCTCCCGCCATAGGCGGACAGGGAAGAAAGGAGGTAAAAAAACAGAAGACGTGTTGGAGTTTATCTGTGTGCGGCTTCTTTTTTGGCTAAATTCCGGGCCACAGCATCGGCCCATTCTTTTGTTGCCTTAGCTCGCTTTTCTGACTGTGCGAGCGCACCATCTGTGCTTAATAAATCTTTTTCGACGATTTTGTTTAAACCTGTAGTCAGAGTACTATCAATTGCGTTTGCCCGATCAATTGTTTGGCCAATACTTGCTTCACCTTCTGCCATATATTTTTTTTATAAATTTTTAATTAAATTAAGATAACAATTCTTACTCCTATTTGTAAGAGGTACTAGCCCGACGGGCGGGTTTGGCTTATACTGTTTAATAGTATGGCGGAGAATAAAGAAAGACGCGGTGAACAAGGAATTGAGGTAAAACAGGAAGTAAAAATGGTGGATGTCAAAATGGGTGAAGAAGCACCTTTGCCCAGAGAAGTAAAAACCTGGATGGAAAAATTTGAGCAAGATCCGATTCAGAAAGTAATAAATGATGATCGAACCGGCCAACCGATTATGACGCCGTCGGCACCGGTGGACCCGAGAATTCAACTGCCGGTAACAAGGGGGACATTTACATCGGGCTTTGGTAAGGCGATTTCTGACGCCGGCAAATGGCTATCGGTTTTTATTTTCAGAGTGATTAAAATTAATAAAGGAAAAGTTAAATTTAAAGACGAATGAACCCGGAGATTATAATCAATTTTGCCATAGGAGCTGTAATTTTTATATTTGTGGCGATTTTGGTGGCAGTACTTTTGGGATTTTTGGGATATCTTTTGATTTTGAGATACAGGTGGAGAGACAGAGAAAGTAAATCCCTGGAAATGGTGACTTTGATGGTGGCGGTGCCGCAGGATAATGAGATAAAAATTGATGCCATGGAACAAATAATCAGCTCGTTTTCGAGTATGTATAAGAAAGCGAAGTTTGATTTTTTGCAAACTTATCAGGCTCAACCAAGTTTATCGATGGAGATTGTGGGGACGTCGCAGGATATCAGATTTTATATTTGCACCCCGAAAAATCTTCAGGATCTGGTGGAAAAACAGGTTTACAGCGTTTATGCCGGAGCGGATGTGAGACAGGTAGAAGAACCAAACATTTTTACTGAAGACGGAAAAGTGGAATATGCCTGGCTGGCTTTAAAAAAACTGCCGCATTACCCTTTGAAAACATATAAGGAGATTCCGACTGACCCAATGGCGGCGGTAACCTCGGTTTTGTCGAAACTTAGCAATAAAGAAACAGTGGCAATACAACTTATCCTCTCCCCGACTGACGGCAAATGGGCAAAGGCAGGAAGAAGCTTTATCAGCGCCACTAAAAAGTCGGAGTCTAACCCGGAAAAAGCATCGTATAAAGTCGACGCCAGACAACTGGAGGCGGTGGAAAACAAGGCGGGAAAACAGGGATTTGAAACGGTGATAAGAATAGTGTCGTGCGCGCCGAGCGTTGAGGTGGCGAAACTTAATATATCGAATATTAAGGCATGTTTCGGGCAATTTGAATCACCATGGAATAAGCTGTCGTCTAAAAAGATGTATCTAAAACCGTTTTTTGTGGATGATTTTATTTATAAATATCCGGTGATTTATTGGTTTAAAAATAAAACCATATTATCATCTGACGAAATTGCTTCGATTTTTCATTTTCCCAACAAATCAATTGAGACGCCGAATATTTATTGGCTTAAGGCAAAGAAGGCGCCGGCACCGAATGATTCCCCTCAAGAGGGCTTGTATATCGGGGATAATTTATACCGGGGAATAAATAAAAAAGTCTGCATGACGCCGTCGGACCGGCAGAGACATTTTTATATTGTGGGACAGACAGGAGTGGGTAAATCATGGCTTTTGGCGGATATGGCGCTACAGGATATAAAGGCCGGGAGGGGAGTTTGTTTTATTGACCCCCACGACACTTATGAGAGCATATTGGAGCGAATTCCGCCGGAGAGAGTGGAGGATGTGATTTATTTTGATCCGTCGATGACCAACCGGCCGATGGGCTTTAACGTGATGGAATGCGAACGCGAAGATCAAAAAGATTTTGTAACTTCATCAATTATTAATTTAATGTATAAACTTTACGATCCTTATAAAACAGGGATTGTGGGACCGAGGTTTGAACACGCCATCAGAAACATAATGCTGACAGTGATGACAGAGCCCGGGGCGACGTTTATTGAGATCGTGAGATGCTTAACTGATCCGTCTTATGTGCAGGCGATGCTGCCAAAAGTGACCGATCCGATGGTTAAAAGATATTGGACTGATCAGATTGCCCAGACTTCAGATTTCCACAAGTCGGAGGTATTGGATTATATCGTCTCGAAATTCGGCCGGTTTATTACCAACACGATGATGAGAAATATCATCGGGCAATCGACGTCGTCGTTTAATTTCAGAAAAGCGATGGATGAGGGAAAAATCCTTATTATTAATCTGGCTAAAGGGACAATCGGCGAGGAAAACTCGGCATTTTTGGGCTTGGTTTTGATTCCAAAAATTCTGATTGCGGCCATGAGCCGACAGGATACACCGGAAGCAAACCGAAGAGATTTCTTTTTGTATGTGGATGAATTCCAAAACTTTGCTACGCAAGACTTTGCCATAATATTGTCGGAAGCGAGGAAATATCATCTTAATTTGATCGTGGCCAACCAGTTTATTTCACAGATGGATGATGAAGTGAAAAACGCTGTTTTTGGAAATGTAGGCACGATCGCCAGCTTCCGAGTAGGTATTGCCGATGCCGGATTTTTGGTGAGGCAATTTCAACCGGAGTTTAATGAACATGATTTGCTGAACCTGGGAACAGGAGAGATTTATATGAAGACAATGCTCAACGGAATTCCTCAATCGCCGTTTTCGGTGAAGGTGGCGGCGGTAGAAAAGAAGAAACCGGGCAACCCGAAACTGGCGGAAATGATAAAACAATTATCGTCGATGAAATACGGCCGACCGAGGGAGATCGTGGAATCGGAGATTGCAAAGCGGGCGAGATTCTAATCCCTCTCCCCTTCGGGGTTTCTCCCTTTGACAAGGGAGACTTAAAACAAGAATTTATAGTTCTTTGAGGCGGATGCCTTTCCAGATGAACTAACTAATACCTTTTTCCTGTTTAAGTTGGTTTAAACCTTCAATGCTTCTCCCTTGTAGAATTAAACTTTCCCAAGGAGTTTCTTCATAGACTCCAATAGCTTTTATACGATCAACAATGGTTTGTTGATATAACTGCCTGATTATTGATGTTGTGACATCTGTATCTGAAATTGGTAAATTTTTCCAATCCCAAACTAGTTGCCCGGGAAGATGTTGGGCTAATTTGACAAATAATTGTTCCTCGTCCGGATATGCTTGATTAACTGCTTGTTGAAGGGTATCCAAAGAGGCAAAATCTGTAGTCTGTAAACCAAGAATGTTGGCTATATGTTTTTGTCTCAAAACTGTTCGGTAATCTCCTTCGTCGCTTTTCAGGTAAAGTCCGAACTCAAGCTGCATTGGCCCAGTAATCTCACATCTACCACTAACGAATTCTAAATCAGAAATTTCGTATTTTTGAAGCATTGCCGAAACTTGGGAATAGTCTTTATCACTGAAATCTCCACAGATGCCCCCATAAAATAACTCAGTAGCTTGTCTAAAATAGTAGCGTTGTTCTTCTGAAAGAGCTAAACTTCCCATTTGATGTGGATCCGTATAATTTCTAGTACGATAACTATTACTATGTTGACGGTTATCGGTATCTACATTATCATAAATAATTTCTCTTTCCGGACCAGTACCTGGTTTTATCCGATAAAATTGATAACCGGGAAATTCACCACTAAGATCTGCATAATAGGTTTCGGGAGTATATTGAGCAACAATTAGCCTTCCATCAGTGGATCTAAAAAATCTATCATCCAGACAATCATGTAAATATGAAGATAAAGTTCCCATGGCTATACCTTCGGTCTGAATTCTTGTTGAGTTGCTCAGAGAAGTACCACTTAACAATAACTGCGGAAATCCGGCAGGTAAATACCTTTCGATTTGTATTAGTCTGTCCCCAACAGTATCTTTAGCCGGGACAACAGGTGGTGTATCTTTACTAGATTCAGCCATTGTTTCATTTTATCACCTAAAATCTAGAGGTTTAAAGATTGCCACGTCGTCACTTCGTTCCTCCTCGCAATGACGTGGGGTTAAAGCTCTTTGAGGCGGATGCCTTTGGACTCTTCTTTGGATTCGATTAATTCCAGATATTTTTTAGAGTTTCAAATTTAAAAATTCGATGGTTTATTCAACAATGCTTAGTCTGGTAATCTGTTGAACTGTTGCTGTTGTGGTAACGGGCTCTTTATCATTATAAGAACAATCCATACAAATAGGGTCTCCTTCTTTGTGCAAGAAGGTACAAACGGCGATAATTGAGACTCTTGAGACTCCGCAACATGGTATGTCGGTGACTTCGTCAATTCGCGGATATAAAATTGAAGGACAGTCTTTAGGAACTTTTGACCTGGCAATTAAATAATAGGTTTTGCCAGCTTCGGAAGAAGGTATCTCTATTGTCTTCATATTGGATTATAACTCTTTGAGGCGGATGCCTTTGGACTCTTCTTTGGATTCGATTAATTCCAGATATTTTTCGGTGGTGGAAATGCGCTTGTGACCGACGACTTGAGAGACAACATCGAGAGGGACGCCGGATTTTAACTGGAAGACAATGAAAGTGTTGCGCAAATCGTTGACTTTAATGCCTTTGATATCGGCTTTGTTGAAATAACGATTCAGCAAACTTCTAATGTTACGGGCCAAAAGATGACGACCGGTTTTGGTGACAAAAACACTTTTGGATTTACTGTTGTAACGGCTTTCGTCGAGATATCTTTTTAAGGCAGTTTTGGCAGAATTATTTAAAGGAACATTTCTGACTCCGTGACTTTCGTATGATTCGATAATTACTTCATTGTCTTTGATATTTTCCAGCTTTAAATTTTCAATCTCTTTGATACGGAGACCCGCTTGAAGCATTAATTCAACAATAGCAGTGGAGCGACTGTCGTTTCTACAGGCATCACGAAGAGAGCGATATTCGGTTGGTTTTAAAATTTTCGGTAAATCGTTTTCGTATTTTGGATGTTTTATTTCTGTTGAAGGATCGGAAGATATTAAACCTTCGTTTTTGATAAAGGAAAAAAAGTTTTTAATAGAATTTAATTTTCTACTAACTGATTTGGCAGTATAGCCGTTTTTCATCAGGTCTTTTTTGAAGTCGTCGATATGAACACCCATGACGCCATCAACTCCGGCAATTTTTGATTGCGTCTTTAAAAAACTTATTAACTGATTTATATCGCCCTTGTAGGCTACAATAGTATTTGTAGACTTACCTTTTGCCAAAAGAGATTTGGTAAAAAGGTCAAGAGCAGATTCGAAGGTTAGATCGGGCATGTTGTTAATTAACAGGTACAAATAATGACTTATAGTACCATAATTAAGGATAATATACAATAAAAAATTTAAACCCTAACCCTACCCTTTCCCTTGACAGGGCAAGGGTTTTAATAAAAAAAAATGAAAACAATCGGCAATATATTATTATCTTTAGGATTGGGAATAATGATAATTTTTAGCCTAGGAAATGTGGTTAAACAATATTCCCTGTTAAAACAAGCCGGGAAAGAAAATAGAGCCTTGGAGGAAAAAACCAGATTTTTGGAGGATGAAAACAGAAAGCTTTTAAGAACAATTGAGTACGCTACCAGTAGCGCCTATATGGAAAGACAAGCGAGAATTCAGCTTGGGCTAGGCACTAGCGGGGATATATGGATAACGGGACTTAAAGAGAAGAAATATGATGATCCCTTCTTGACTAGATAATGCCGATATGGTGTGCTAAAATCCAACAGTTCAAGTGATTACATGCGGGGTAGTGTACGGCTGCACGTGAGGCTCATAATCTCGCAGGCCAGGTTCAACTCCTGGCCCCGCAACAAATAAAAAGGTCCTCATTAACGTGAGGACTTTTTTATTTTGGTATAATCACCGTAGTTTCCGGCAGGGTAGCTCAGCTGGTTAGAGCGTAGCATTCATAACGCTAAGGTCGCGGGTTCGAGCCCCGCTCCTGCTACAGAAATCAATTATGAATTAATAATTAACAATTAATAATTCAATTAATAGGTCTTTATTGGAAATTAGGGCATGTAGCCCCGCCTACGCTGAAGCTACGGCGGGCAAGTCAGTTTTGTTAGAGCACTTTGATATAAAAATTAGGGCATGTAGCTCAGTTGGTTAGAGCATCGATCTTATAAGTCGAGGGTCCATGGTCCGAGTCCATGCATGCCCACAAAAAATTGGGGGTCCATGGTCCGACTCTCCGCCAGAGGCGGACAGGCATGCATGCCCACAGTCACATTAAACTAATTAACAATTAATAATTACCAATTACTAATTACGAATTAGTAACAGGTTGATTGTAGGTATTAGTTTGATACAATCACGTTGTATGACTTGTACGGAAACAGAAGGAATATTAGGAAGAGCTCTGATTGTTACCAGTGATTCCCGTGAAGCAGAACGTTTAAGAGATCAGGTAAGGGTCAGATATGAAATGCCGTCGGTTATTGTCGGTTGTCTGACTCAAGCAAGAACAAGTCTAGAAAGAGATGGATTACCCGAATTGATAATAGTAGACGAGGACTTACCTTCTACCGAAGAAGATTTGGAAGTTGTTCGACAAGCGGAAATAGCCATAGGACAAATTCGTAAAAAGATACAAAGCGCAATCACAACCGAAGAAGAAAAACAGGCAAGAACTCAATGTACAATCGAATGCGAAATTATGGCGAGAGCAGTGAAAACAAGCGGGGGAATAATTTTTCTTGAAGAAGTGCGTGCTGAGGAACGAGGAAAACAACATATTCCGGTTCTTTTACTAACTAATGGAGGTGACGACAGTAGACATTTGTTTAGAAGGATTTTAGATGTCGGTGGAAAATCAACGGATTGGGAGACCAGAGACGCACGCATATCTTTGATCACTGAAAAATGCGACAGGTTGTTGAGAGCTGCCCATTAAGAGTTTTTGGGCAGATAAAGTATACTGATGGTATGCAATCGAATAAAATGATTTTGGTGATGGTTTTGATATTGGCGTTGATTGCCGGAGTATCGATATTTTTTAAAATTCCCCGAAAGCCCCCAATAGAGGTGTGGACGGAGCCACCATTTACCGAAGCTCCCCCGACGGCTGGAGAAACTCCAACTGCAACAGTAGCAGAAGATTACAGAAACGAAGAATTGGGAATGAAATTTGGCTATCCTGCAGGATTTGTTCAGGTCGAATGTGAAGGGGAAACCGAGCTGGTTTGTTTAAATGAATCGACAAAATCAGGAAGAATATCTACCCGCCCGGATATAGTAGTAAGAAAAATTGAGATGGAAAATCCAAATGATTTTGAAGCACTGATAATGCAGGAGGTGGTGTTTGACCCGAGCGGCTTGAAACCCGAATCTTTTTCTGAATTTAAACCGGTAACAGCCGGAAGAAATACGTTTTACAAAATCAGGGTAGGGTTGTTTGAGGGAATATTGACAAACAGCTATTATTTAGTTCGAAGTAATTATATATTGGCGTTTGATGTGACCTCGAGCCCGGTGGACTGGACGGCGACAAAATATGATCCGGAGCAGGATAAATTGAATCAGCAATTTTTGAAAATGGCGCAAGGGATTGAGTTTGCGGAATAGGGATAATTATTTTGGTACAAACATTTTGCTATAGCAGTTTTGAGCTTTAACAAAACCGGCGATGACAGCTTCGGCCTCGGAACAAAACCACTGATCGCCTTCGTCTAAGGCTAGGGCGACGTTAGAATAATTGCCGCAACCCTGGAAAAAATAGGTCTTTTTGCCGTCTTTGACATTACCTTTGATGGAACACTTTGGATTTTTGGGATTTGTATTTTGGGCACAGAGAGAACTGAAAACTCCGATTTTTAGAGCTTTTGTTTCGGCGCCGGCTTTTTGGAGACGGGCGGATTCAAGAGAGGCATTGGAAGTAAAACGGGCCCAGCCGGAACGGATAATGGCTTCGTTTATCAGAGCCCCGTCGGGTAAATAAACCAGAGCCAAAAAGCGGTTATAAGAATCATTATCTTTACCGATAATTTTGACTTGTTTGCCCGTAAGAAGCGAAGTTAACTCGTCTTTGGCCTGTTGATAACCGCACAAACCTTCTTCGGGAGCATTGACGTTCATAAGACGGATGGATTGTTTGTTTTCGACGAGGATAAAACTGTCGCCATCGATTACCTCGGCAACCGTATAAAGCCTTTCGGCAGGAACTTGGGAACGGATAAAAAAGATGCCGAGAAAGAAATTAAGAATGACGGAAAGTATTAGAAAAACCCGGGTCATAAATTAGAATAACATGCTATAATAGCCCTAACATATTCAAGCTGAAGTGAGGTACTTAAAGTTGTAGATGGGAGTAGGCGGATTCGCCTACGCTTACGCTACGGCGAACAAGGAAGGCGCTGAGGCAAAAACAAAAAATGGCAAAAACAAATCCAAAGATTGAAGCCCAATTAAGAACTGTTTTGGGTAAAAAAGTTAAAAATTTGAGAGCGGAGGGGCTGACCCCGGCGACCGTTTACGGAAAAGGAATTGAACCGGTATCGATTCAGGTAGTAACTAAGGCATTAGAAAAATTGTTTGAAGAAGTTGGAAAATCAGGATTGGTTGATTTGTCGATTGACGGAAAAGTGGTTCCGGTTTTATTTAAAAACCCTCAATATCACACTGTCGAAGGGAATTTGATGCACTTGGACTGCCACCAGGTAAATTTGAAAGAAAAAATTACGACAACTATTCCGATTGAATTTATCGGTGAAAGTTTGGCCGTAAAACTTGGTAATGTTTTGGTGGAAGTATTGACAGAAATTGAAGTTGAGGCTTTACCGACTGACTTACCGGAAAAGATTGTGGTTGATTTGTCCGTTTTGGAAACAGTGGAATCGGTAATTACTGTAGCTGATTT
>Ga0247841_10013986_pt1 | contig 10137 bp, 6 predicted proteins | sample LaCruzMarch2015__2_FD_192410 | JGI IMG/M metagenome (GOLD analysis project Ga0247841, IMG submission 192410) | Freshwater microbial communities from meromictic Lake La Cruz, Castile-La Mancha, Spain - LaCruzMarch2015_18m | ecosystem: Environmental > Aquatic > Freshwater > Lake | place: Spain...
TGCTGTAATTTTCTTTAATAAATTTACTGAAAGCCAAGGCAAACAACATGTTACTATCATTCTCAATATTATCCGGAAGAGACAAAAGTAATATATCGTTTTTAGATATTTTTACATATGCGGCGGCTATTTCCATTGCCAGATCCAATTGATTATCTTTAGCTCCTTGAGAATATTTTAAAACTCGATCCGCGTCAAAAAATAATTCTTTATCCAACCGATTGGGCTTTTCCGGAAAATAGGTACAATCATAATGAATTTCGATATTTAGATCATACTGATCTAAAGTTATTCCTCGAGCCCGCAAATAACTGCAGATTAAACTCATTCCAAAAGGAGGAATAAGGCTGCAATTCATTTTAGCTGAAAACTGCCTTTTCTGAAAAAAGCTCGGAAGCCTGATAACCTTAATTCTGGGTTCGGACATTTTTTAATTCACGGATCAAGTTACACTTCTCTTCTGCTACAGCATTAAATATCTTAAGAATCTGGCTTTTTTCTTTAAATTTCGCATAAAGAAAAAACAAAAAATGCTCAAATTCAAATATCGGAAATTCAATATTCCAATCAATTGCTGCTAACAATTTTCGATGTGAATAAAGAATCTGCTCTTTCTTTTTATCCCACTTTAAACCATTTTTTTCGTCATAGCCATACTTGTGAAAATAAGTAAAATCTTCATTCGCATATTGATTTAATACCCGGATATTCTCAATACCAAAATCTTCAGCATGCTTAAGCAGCAAGCTGCCATCTCTTAATCCAAATTGATTAAAATATAAAGTGTTTATATATTCTCTATTATTACTTATAAAACTTATTGTTTCAGCGATGTCCTCTTCTTTTTCATACGGTAAGCCACAAATTACTTCTAACCCATTCCAAATACCTGCCTGATCAGACCACTTTAAAATATTCTGCAAACCCTTTAGTCCTATTTTTTTATTAACGTAGCTTAACAGTTTGGCACTAGCTGTTTCCATACCAAAAATTAATCGAATACAACCCGCTTTACGCATTTTTACAAGCGTATCCTTGTCTAAATTATCAGCACGCACGCTATCCGTCCAGGAAATCTTAACTTTGTACTTTAACATCTCATCACAGAAATCATTGATGAACTGTTTTGAAATATTTAAAGTATCGCTTAAGAAGAAAAAACCTGATGGTTTATACTCATTTTGCAGGTCTTTTAAATGTTTAGCTGATCTTGACGAATTAAGCACAAAGATGGTTTTATTGCTCGACTCAGGACAAAAGGTGCATTCACGAGGACACCCTTTAATGAATTTTACCGGCAAAATTAAGGTCTTAGATTTATTAAATTCATCAATAATTTTATTTGTACTCTCAGCATAACTTTTATGCAACCCCTGATATCGATATTTATCTAAAGGCAATCCGGAAAAATCTGGCTTAATCGGCGGATGAACTTGCGAAGAAATTAATTTCCTATCTTGTTTAACTTGTGAACTTAAAAAATCATCTAGGGAATCTCTATCTTTTAGGGCGGCCAACAAATCCATAAGAATAATTTCTCCGTCACCAAAAACAATAAAATCTATATTTTTACAATTATATTTTGTCAAAAGTTCGATAGATTGATTTCCACCCCCTACGATTATTATGGGGTTATACTTACTTTTAATAAAGTGCGCTAAAACTAGTGAGAACATCAGCCCGCTTGAATTACTGAATATTATCGGAAAGGAAAATAAAACTGCGTTATAGTTACCTAGAGAAGTTTTCTTCTCAATTTTTAACATTATTTCTTCAATATCCTGATCCCTGTTTCCATCCAGGTATTTACGCACCCTAATTTCATCAAAAAACACAGAAGTATTAATATGCTTATCTTCGTTTTCTGAAAAATAATTATCGTGATATATTTTTATATTTAAGTCGTCTTGTTCAACTGTAAATCCCTGTTTTTTAAGATGGGCGGTAATTTGGCCTAAGGCTAAAGGAGGCAAAAGAGAAGTATTTAGCTCAGTGGAATTTATCTCAAATTCATTATGAAAAGTCGGCATCCTGAGAATCTTTACGCGAAATTTATCAGCACCCAGCGAAGATAAATCAACTTTGCGCTCCTGTTCAAAATAAAGATCCGTTGCCTTAATAAATTCCTGAACCGACAACTCCTGCTTCCCTAATCTGCTATAAACATAACCCTGCATCTGGTGTGCAAATCTATTTCTAAAATTCAGAGATAGTGTTTTATTAAATTCTATCTCTGCTAAGTTGTATAATTCTTGCTCTAAATAAACAATCCCAAGCCCAAAATGTGCCGACTCACACTCAAGGTTAATCAGTACTGCCTTTTGGAAATTTTCAATAGCAGATTTATAATTTATTTGCTGAAGATATAGATGCCCTAATCCGCTAAAAGCGTATTCATTATTAGAATTGATTTCTAAAACTCTTAGGTATTCTACCTTGGCCAAAGAATATTTTTTTTGCTTAAGGTAGATATCTCCCTGATCCAAATGCTCCTTTTCTCTACTTAAATTTATTTTTGCATTCATTGTAAATTTACTATAATCTTTTATTCTTCATACCAACAATTAATAATATGATGGCAGTTTTTTTTGCACCGCGATATCTCATCTCGCAATAAATCCGCTTTTTGAGAATGCCAGATTTTCTCTAAATCATTACCGATTATATTTCCTATCGGTTCCAGGTATGGGCAAATGTTTAAATCACCGTTGGGAGAGATAGTGAAGGCTTCCCCGTTTGTTACATTACAGGAGAATTTCTTAATAAAATTATTGGGAGCTTTAAAATACGACTTAAAAAGTTCAAGTTGAGATAAGGAATTGTTTATTTTGTGTTTAGTTTCTAGTGATGATTCTTTCATTTTAATTAATCCATCTAGGACAAAATCCACTTTACGCATATCTTTTGGCCAAAGGAATTTATATTCCTGGCTTTCAAACCAATTTTCTTTAGGTGCAGTGTGAAATGGCTGAACTACTGACTGAAAGAATATCGAGCGAATCCTTTTATCTTGAATCACCCATCTTGCTAAATCTAAAAGTTCATCTATATTAGGATCCATGATTACCGTATCAATAGCAATTTCAGGATGATTCTGATACTCGCTTAAATATTCAATAGCTTTTAACACTTTCTGATGGCTATCCGGCATACCGCGCAATAAATTATGCGTCTTCTCATTAAGGCTATATAGTGTTAATGCAATGTAATCTAACCCTGAAGAAACTAAATCTTCTGCTATTTGCTTATCCAATAAATACGCGCTAGTAGCCAAAGATGTCCTAATCCGGTTATTTTTACAAAATGCTATTAACTTCATAAGCATGTCCGGAAACAGCAATGGTTCGCCACCGCCAAAAATAATGTTAATATCCGGGCCTGAGAACCTTACAAAAGATTCAATAATATTCATCCAGTCTTTTAAGGTAGGCCTTATTAATTTACTTTCATCATTACTCCAAAGGCCGCACATTTTACACCTTAAATTACAGGTAAGGGTGAGCAATAATATGCAAGCTTTGGGAGTTTTAATAACTTTTCTTTCGCTTAATACACTCATCAATTAATCTATTTATCTCTTAATATTCTGCCACGATGGACCTAAATTTAATTCTTTGCATACAGCAGATACCCTCTTATGCCTATCTAGCCTAATCTGAAGCGTATTAGACATATCTCTATTAAACCAAGCATACCAATCATTTATCATTGCTCTATCTATGTTATATTCATCCAAATGCTCATAAAGATACATGCCCAGGTCTATGGTGCAAATATTTAGGCTATTCACTTTATCAATCCCATCGGCGTTTTTTCTTATAAAATCTATGGTTTTATCTATGTCCTCTTCACTTTCACCAGGAAACCCAACAATAAGATTAATTTCAACATGCATATCCGCTTCTTTTGCCTTAATAAAAGCCTCGTGAGCGTTTAAAGATGTTACCCCTTTATGCATCATTTTCAAAACATTATCAGAAAAACTTTCGCAACCAAAAGTAATACCCCCACAGCCAGCTTTTCTCATCTTTTTAAATAGAATAGAACCCATATCCGGTCGAATTGTTGCCTGCCCACCCCATCCAATCCTTAAATCACTATCAAGTAAGAGATTACAAAAACGGTCTAAAGAATCCAGGCTGCCATTAATTAATAAATCGCTGAATTCAAAGTTTTTTGTATTATATTTTTCCACGTGATGTCTTATCTCAGATATTACATGTACTGGATCGCGAAATCGATAGGGTTTTTTCATTTGCGCATCACAACAAAAAACACATGCTCTTATACAACCCCTGCTGCTTATTAAAGATAAGGAATTATTGTTGACATAAAAAGACAAGTTGAACTCTTCAAAAGTAGGCGATGGTATATCATTAATATTTATACCGGCATCGCTTGGCGTTCTTAAACAAACAGCATTATCGCCAAGTTCGTCTTTCCAGGTAATATAATTTTGATTTGTTTGAATAGGATTGCCTAAATCCTTATCCTTTATTAAAAAGCGCAATGAATACTCTCCATCGCCGATTATGAAATAATCAATCAAGTCTTTTCTAAATAGAGAACGCACATCTTTGAAACTCGCCCCAGCTCCACCAACGATAATCATTACTTGATTTTTAGCTCTCTCTCTAATTATCGATAGCAAACAATTAAGGATTGGTGCAGATGCCCGAGTTACTGAAAATCCGATTACATCAGCATTAAAAAGAACTATTTTGTCAATTATCCAATCTAACTTATTATTTAAACTTTTAACGGCCTCTCCCGATGCCCAAAAATCGAAGTCCTGATTTTCCCACACCTCTTTTAACTCCTTAGCTGCATCATTGTATATCTCAATATTTAAATCCAGCACATCAACTGCATAGCCTGAATTTTTTAGAAAAGTTGCCAAATAAGCAATGCCCAAAGGCGGTGTATAAATACCCCAAGGTGGGGATTGAATCAGCAAAATTTTATTATTCATTACATCTTATCCGTATATTAGAGTTCTATTAAGATCCTGTTTGGTATGCCAATGAGTCATATTTTTTCGACGCAGTTTATTTAAATACTTCATTTTCTCTTTGCCGACTAAATAAAATATCTTTTTTATTTCCTTTTTATCCTTACAATTTGAAAATAAAAAGAACAGAAAATGTTCATATTCGTGTTCCGGGAATGGCATTTCCCCAAATTCCTGAACAACTCTATTAAGAGACTCTATGATTTGTTTTCTCTTGTCTTTCCATTTTAATCCATTTATTTCATCAAAACCATATTGGACAAATGTTTGAAAGCCATCTTCATAATTAGATAATTCAAAAATATTTTCTAGCCCAAAATCTTTTGGATTAACATTTAATAAACTTGTCTCTTTGAGGTTAAACGCATTATAATATAATGTATCAATATGCATTCTGTTGTTTTGGATGAAAGAAATTGTCTCTTGAATATCGTTTTTATTTTCATATGGCAAACCACTAATTAATTCTACTCCTGTCCAGATACCCGCTTCATTTGCCCAAAGCAGCGTTTTCTCTAAGTGCTCAAGGTTAATATCTTTTTTAATATAATTTAGAAGCTTTTTGCTGGCTGTTTCCATCCCAAAAACCATCCTAATACATCCCGCTTCCCGCATCTTTAAGATAGAATCCCGGTCTAATCTGTCTGCCCTTACACAATCGCTCCAAAGTATATTAGATTTTTTTTTAATTATCTCATCGCAAAGCTGGATAAGATACTTTCTGGAAATATTTAAAGTGTCATTCAAAAAAAGATATCCGGTAGGATGATATTCTACCTGCAATTCATAAAGCCAAGTTGCAACAGTCTTGGGTTCTATCACATGAATTAATCCTCCAAAAGAACTAGCGCAGAATACACATCTATTAGTGCAACCTTTAATAAATCTAAAAGGCAAAAGAAAAGTTTCTGACAAATTAAATTTATTTATTATTTTCTTTAAATCTTGAGCTTTACAATAATCAGAATTTATGCCTTGATATTTATATTTGCATAATGGTAAACCGGTAAAATCCGGCTTTACAGGCATAGGAACTTTATCTGCATACAGCACCTTAGAATCATCTTTTTTTTCATTTTTATCTTGCTTGAGATTTCTTTTTAATAAAGATACGAGTAAATCAAAAACAACTACTTCACCCTCTCTACAAATTACATAATCTATGTCTGGCCAGTCACAGTTGTTATTTTTCATAAACTCGGGAAAATAAGCTAACCCTCCTAAGATAATTATCGGATTATGTTTTCCTTTTAAATATTTAGCTAAGCAGAGGGCAAATGTTGCATGAGTAAAATTCATAGAACAACTATCCAGTGAAAATAGTATTACTTGATACCCCTCTAGCATGGTTTTACTATAAACAACATTCATAATGCTATCTATTTCCGGATCAGTTTTACCTTTTACATATTCCATAATTCTCGGTGTATCAAAGAAAACTTTTTCGTTAACCATTTCTGAAACCCCGGAAGAATAGTTATCAGAGTGAATTTTAATATGTAAATCATCCTGGTCTATGCGTATACCTCGATTTCTAAGATATGAAACAATATTGCCTAATGCCAAAGGCGGCAACATTATAGAATTCATCTCCGTAGATAGAATATTCAACCCATAAAAATTCGGGATTCTTAAAATCTTTATGTTATTAAAACCCTGCATTCTCTGGATATCTTCTTTAGTTAAAAATTCTTTATTATTAGTTGAAAATGAAGTGTAGTTCTTAAGAAAAACATCAACGGCTGTTTCATAATCTCCTAGCTGCATATGAATCTTAGAAAGAAGGCCTAGGGCCTGGGGATTTTTTGAGCTAATATTTAAAGCCTTATTAATACTCATAAGAGCTAAGCTATAGTTTCCTATTGAAGAATATGCCATTGCAATCTTCAAATGGGTCTCTAAAATATGTTCCTCGTTAATAACTGAATCGTTACTAGTAATCTTTGCTTCTAAGCAAAGGTTAAGAACCTGTTGATATCTATTTATAGCACCTTGATAGTCTTTCTCTTCATAGAGGATATTTCCAATCTCTTGGTTCAAATGATATCGTGCAAGGACATTGTTAGGATTCAGATCTAAAACTTTTGCAAATTCTTCAGATGATTTCTTAAATTCACTTCGTTCGTGATAACATAGGCCTAATCCAAAATGAGCGTATTCTTTATCAGGATCTATACTTAACACAAAATTAAACTTTTCTTCAGCTTTTTTTGTCTCATTTTTCTCAAACAAACAAAACCCCAATCCAAGATGCGCTTCAGAATTTCCAGGATTTAACTCGGAAACTTTATTGAATATTGATACTGCTACGGATATTTCTTTTTTTCTAAGATGGACATGCCCTATTTTTATCAGGACAACCTCATCAAACGGATTTGACTCTAAGGACTTATTAAATTCATCTAAGGCGAGCTCATATTTCATTTGTTCGAAATAGAGATCCCCTAAACATGGCTTGCTAGTCTCTTTGGAATGTAAATTATTTTCTTTCATAATGGCTCATTGTTACCTAATTCAAAACTTCTTCTTTAAAAAACAGTTAATCATAAGTTTATGAGTTATTTTTACATCCTATAATACATGTTCTTACTTCTTCTGCTTTCTCAAATACCCATATTTCTTCAAAACTCATTTTTTATTTTAAGTTACCAAACGGATTCATTAATTAACAAAAAAATATATTTCCTGGTGGATTAACGCCTGCAAAGTTATAATGCGCTCCCCCCCCCATCCAGTGGATTAACTGTTAAGAAAAAAATCCTGTTTTTAAGGGTCGCCCTAAAACTGCTAAGTATTACTTTTCACATATTGCACATTTTGCATTTAAGAAAACACCCTTCGGTAATAATAAGGTCGCAAAATGTTTATTTATTATTTCCGGTCACAATTTTTCCTTCAAAATAACAATTTACTTTATTATTACAATTTCTTTTACACAATTTCATCTCTTTAACTACCTCTAACATTAAAGAGGAATTTAATATATCTTTAATATCTGCTGACCTTATATTACCCATATTTTGGAGTAAACCACAAATATAAACATTTCCTTCCCAATTTATTGTGAATGAATTACTATTCATTGGACAATGAGTTTCCTGTAAGAATCTTGATGGGTTATTAAAATAATTTTTGAATGCCTCAAGCTGAAGAATGGAATTGCTCAATTTACCTTGGCTGGATTTTTTTAGTTCTATAAGACCATCTAGAACTTTTTCGACGCTTATCTTATCCTGCGGCCAAAGTTCGGAAAATTCACTTTTTTCATACCAAAGGTTATCTTGAGGTTTATTGTGCGGTTGTATAATTGCCTGAAACATAATTCCGGATATCTGCTCATTGTTAATAACCCAGCGCGCAAGGGGTAGTATACTATCTAAATTTAGGGCTGAAATTATACAATTTATACCGATGGTAAGTTTCTGTTTGGCGCTACTCAAATACTTGATTCCAGACATAACCCTGCTATAAGCTCCATTTACTCCTCTTAAATAATCATGCATTTTATCATTAAGGCTATCTAAAGAGAATGAAATGTGCCCCAACCCGGAACTTAATACTCTAGAGCATAGTCTTTTATCAAATAAATAACCGTTAGACGTAGACATCGTCACTATATTATTCCTGGAGGCAAATTGAATCAAGGGAAGAACCAGGCTGCTCATAAACGGTTCTCCCCCCCCAAAATGTAATGTTGTCTTCCCACAACCTTCAGGACATTTAATTGACTCTATAATTTCTTTCCATTCATCTAATTCAAGCGAACCAAGCGCAGGCTTATTCTCCCAAAGATAACACATCTTACACCTAAGCATACAGCTGCCTGTTAGCAATAAATCGAAATGTTTCGGATTTTGTTCATTCATTTTAGAGTGGACCCTGGCCTGCCCCCTATAAGCTGTGCACTTTACTGTGTCCACTTTTTCGGGAGAAAATCAACATAAAGGTTGTATTTTTTAAATATAGGAAAACCTCGGAGGACAAAACCCAATAGAATACTAACAAAAATATCTATAAATTTTTCCTTAACAAACAAGTTAAATCAGCTTTTAATCTCTCCACACGTTTAGGGATTATCGAGCGTAATCTGCTTTCTTAACTGACTTTCTAAATCCTTATTGCCTAAAGTAGTCAATATTTTTAGCTGCTGCAACGCGCCATCTTTATTCTTTTCCCTAGAGTAAACCGAACCTAAATGAAAGTACGCCCAGGGATCTTTATCATTCGCGGCAATCGCTTTTTTATAATATTCTTTTGATTTCCCAGAATCAGTCTGAAGATAACAATTACCTAATCCGGATAAAGCAAAAGAATTCTTAGAATCTAACGCGACCGCTTTGTTAAAATACTCCAAAGCTTTAGAAACATCTCCTTTACTATAATAACAATTACCTAAACCTCCATAAGCATCAGCATTTTCAGAGCCATTCGCAATAATCTTGCTATATTGTTTTATAGCTGCGGGAATATCACCTTTCCTGAAGCTATCAGAGGCTGACTGAAATAATACCTTTGACTCCGATACATTTCCCTCTTTTGCGCAATAACCGTTCAAACTTACGCTTAAACTTAAAATTGCCAAAGCTAAAAATAAACCCATTTTCTTCATTTTCCCTCCTTTGGCTAAATTATTTATTCCAGCTATATTAAGGGCACTTTTTATTATAGCCCGTGCCTGGTAGCCTCTATCTATCAACAATAATATTGTACTACTCCTTATTAACAAATCAAGCATTTTCAAGTTAAAATATGGGTCATATCCGAAAACTATTCCTTTATCGGCTAAAATTGCAATTAGGGTAAAAATCACTAAAATAGTTTTAAGGCTTTTTCTAATTTTGGCATACTAATACACACAGGCGATCCATAAAGTATTCAACTTTTTTTTCACAGATTAAGTCACATATTCGTTCAATATATGTTTTTAAAACGTTTATGTCTTTTTTTTGAGTTGAGAAAATAATATACCTAATCCAGAAGACGGGAAAAAGAATGGTTTAAGGCGGACAGATGATGACCTACTTGTTGAAGATCTCTTTTAATATAGCATTAGCAATATTCCGGGCTAAAAGCCGGTTGCCTTTCTGAGTGCAATGGCCAAAATCACCACCAAATATATCCACAAA
>Ga0247841_10013988_pt1 | contig 10135 bp, 8 predicted proteins | sample LaCruzMarch2015__2_FD_192410 | JGI IMG/M metagenome (GOLD analysis project Ga0247841, IMG submission 192410) | Freshwater microbial communities from meromictic Lake La Cruz, Castile-La Mancha, Spain - LaCruzMarch2015_18m | ecosystem: Environmental > Aquatic > Freshwater > Lake | place: Spain...
ACCGGCCGCCGCCCGGACGGAGTCCAAGGCTTCAGCCTTGGATGGGCAAGACCAAGGCTGAAGCCTTGGACTCCAGAGAACAGCGCTGGCCGCAACGATGATCAAGACCCCCGCCACCGACTCAAGCTATGCTTGTGCCGCCCACCCTTCCATCTCCGCGGAGTCAGCGACCATGCCAACGCGCAAGCTCATCAGCTTCGACTGGGCCATGAAACGGCTGCTGCGCAGCAAGGCCAACTTCGGCATCCTCGAGGGCTTCCTGAGCGAGCTGCTGCGCGAGGACGTACAGATCATGGAGGTCCTGGAATCGGAGTCGAACCGCGACACGGCCGACGACCGCTCCAACCGCCTGGATCTCAAGGTGCGCAACCACCGCGGCGAGCTGGTGCTGATCGAGGTCCAATACGAGCGCCGGCACGATTACCTGTCGCGGATGCTCTACGGCAGCGCCCGAACCTTGGTCGAGCACCTGGATGCCGGCCAGCCCTATGCGGACCTGGTCAAGGTCATCTCGGTCAACATCCTCTATTTCGATCTTGGACACGGCGAGGACTATATCTACCGCGGCACCACCCGCTTCCACGGCCTGCACAAGCACGACGAGCTGGACTTGAGCCTCGCCCAGCGCCAACTGTTTCCGGGGCGCGAGCACACCCACGAGCTGTTCCCCGAGTATTACCTGATCAAGGTCGAGCGGTTCGACGACTGCGCCCGCGACACCCTCGACGAGTGGGTCTATTTCCTCAAGCACGAGGCGATCCAGGACGGCTTCTCGGCCAAGGGTCTGCGCGAGGCGAAGGAGAAGCTCGACGTGCTCAAGCTCGCCCCGGCGGAGCGCGCCGCCTACGAACGCTGGCAGGACGACCTGCACCTGCAGGCGAGCCTGGTGGCGTCGAACTATGGACTCGGGAAGATCGAGGGTCGCGACGAACGTACGCTGGAGATCGCCCGAGCGATGAAGGCCAACGGCGTCGCTGCCAACGTCATCGCCCAGTCTACCGGCCTGGCCCCCGAGGTCGTTGCCGACCTTTGAGAGAGAACGCAAAGACCCAGGGGGCGATGATGTCCACGGTATTGCGCACGGAACCTGAGGTGTGGCGTGATGGCGCCCCGGACCCGTTTCAGTCGGCGCCTTGCGCGAGAGGTATGGGGATGGACGACTTGACGGACGATACCCGACTGGTGGCGGACCTGCGGGCCGGCGGTGCCGCACGCGCCGCCGCGGTCGAGTCCCTGTATCGCGAACTGGCCGACCCCATGCGCGCCTATTTCCGCCGCCGGGGGCTCGCCCCGGGCGGTGCGGAGGACCTGCTCCAGGAGACCTTCGTCAAGCTGTTGCGCGGCATCGGCGGTTACCGCGGCGAGAGTCCCTTGCGCGCCTGGGTGTGGGCCATCGCCAGGAACGAGACGGCCATGTATTGGCGTGCTGCAGAGCGCCGCGAAGACGCGGAGGACCCCGAGACCCTGGCCCTGCGGCGGATCGGCTGCGATGATGACGCACGCGACGAGCAGGCACTGATCGACTGCGTGCGCGCCGCGCTCAAGCGTTTCGGGCGGCGGTTCCGCCCCCAGGCCGAGGCCCTGAGCCTGATCGTCCGCAACGACTGGGGCATCGCCGAGCTGGCGCGACACCTGGGCCGAACCGAAGGGGCGACCCGCGAGTATCTGTCGCAGGCGCGCAAGCGTCTGGCCCCCTACCTCGAACCCTGCCGCGACTGGCTCGGGAGCACGACCCCATGACCGATCCGGACCCCGACCTCGACGACTGGCTCGCGGCACTGGCCGGCCGCGGCGGGCACCTGGGGCCGGGTCCCGCCGAGGCCGCCGCCATCCGCGCCGTCGTCCTCGCCGGGCCGGCCGAGCCCTTGGCGTCGGCAGCGGCGACCGAGACGACCGCGCCCGCCGGCCCGGCCGGGGACCGGGGGCTCGTCGCACTGATGGAACGGTTGCGCAATGAAGGTCTGCTCGAGGGTGCCGACCCCCGCGACGGGAGCCTGCCCAACGATACAGCGTGCGCTCCGGAAACCCGCGATGCCGCAGATTGCCGCGAAGACCAGGCGCCGCCCTCTCGCCGGGCCCGCTCGTTCCCACGCTCCGCGTGGGAACGCATCCTGGGACGCTCTGCGTCCCGCCTGCCGCGAGCCCCTTTCCTGGGCAGGGGTGAGCACGCCGATCATGACCGTTGGGGCGAGGAACAAGCCCTAAACAATCAGAGTGTCACGGTGCCGCCAGGCGTTGGTGCCCCGCCGTCGCCCCAGCCCGTAGCGAACGCCTGCCCAGTCTCACGTTCAAGGCCCCCGCCAGCCGACCGGAGCATCCGCCGCCTCATCTGTCCGGCCCGCCTCGCCTGGGCCGGCAGTTTCGCCCTGGCCGCCGGCCTGGCCCTGATGGTGGTCGTCTCCGCCCTGCTGGAAGAACCGCCCGCCCCGCCCCTGGTGGCACAGCAGTCCGCCGACTTCGACGCGGCCCCGCGGCTGCGCACCGGCCCGGGTCCGCAACCGGCCGGCACCGCGACCGCGGCCCAGCTCGCCCGCCTGATCGAACGGCTCAAGGCCGAAGGGCTCCCCTACCGCCTGCGCGCGGTCAGGACCGGCTGGCGGCTCGACTTCTACGTCCCTGACGAATCCCGCGCTGCCGCATCCTTTTGGCTGAACGCGGAGTCCATCGCCATCCCGCCCACCGGATGGATTCGACTCGAGACTGCCAAACCGCCCGCGTGAACTTGAGTCCCGACCGAGCCCCCGGAGAGACCCGATGCCCGACCGCCGCCGCACCCGCACCGCCCCGGTCCTGCTCAGGGCCCTGCTCGCGGCCCTGCTGACCGCGCCCGCCGCCGCCCCGCTCCAGGCGCGCGATACCGCGCTGTTGATCGGGGTCTCGGAATACCCGGGCCTCGACGCGGACTACCAACTCCGGGGGCCCCGCAACGATGTCCTGCTCATGCGGGACCTGCTGGTGCGCCGCGGTCTGGACCCGGCCGAGGTCCGCATCCTGGCCGACGGTGTCCCCGGTGCGGGGCTGCCGACCCGCGCCGCCATCCTCGCTGCACTCGACGCCCTGACCGCCCGCCTCGGTGCCGGGGACCGGCTCTATCTGCACCTCTCCGGTCACGCCTCCCGGCAGCCCCAGGGACCCGCTGCCGCGGACCACGAGCCGGATGGGCAGGACGAGGTCTTCCTGCCGCGCGACACCACCGACTGGGACCCGCGCGCCGGGCGCATCGGCAACGGCATCCGAGACAATGAGTTGGGCGAGCGGATCGGCCGGCTTACCGCCCAGGGCGTCTTCGTCTGGCTGGTCGCCGACACCTGCACGGCCGGGACCATCGAGCGCGGCGTCCCGCCGACCGAGGTACGCCATCGGGGGATCGATCCGGCGCTGCTCGGCGTACCGCGGCCGGTCCACCGGTCCGGCGGCAGGACCCAGCCTGCGGACACCTGGGAGAGCCCCTCCTTCAGCCTGGAGGTCCCCACCGCCGCGTCTCCCGCCCAGGGACCCGCCGCCGGGGGTTTCGTCGCCTTCTACGCCGCCCGTGCCGGCGAAGACGCGCTGGAGCAACCGCTCCCCGTCGGGGCCGCGGACGCCCGTTCGCACGGTGTCTTGACCTGGCACCTGGCCGAGGCACTGATGGCCAACCCGGGCGCCCACGCGGTGAGCTACCGCCGGCTCGGCGAGCGGATACTCCAGCGCTACGCGGACCGCATGTCGCCCAACCCCTACTTCGACGGCCCCGGGCTCGATGCGCCCGCACTCGGTCCCGGGGATACCGGCGCGCCCGACCGCGCCCTGCAATGGCCCCTGCTCCGGACGGACTATCCAACCCCCGCGCTGCGCATCCCGGTCGGACGCCTGGCGCAGATCGGCCCGGGTTCCCGCCTGGCCCTGCTCGCCGGGGCCGACCAGGAGACCGAGTCCGCCATCGGCTACGCGGACGTGGAAACGGCCGCAGACCTCAGCGCCGAACTGCGCCCCGTCGCCGCCGCGGGCAAGCCCGCCCCGGCGCTCGACGCCATCCCCCCGCACGCCTATGCGCGCCTCGTCCGCCAGGCGATCGACTTCGAGGTCCGGGTCGCCCGGCCCCCGCTGCCCGCGGACGCCACCACGACCGAGCGCGACGCCGCCGGGGGGCTGACGTCGGCGCGGGTGGCCGGCCGCACCGGGGCCGGCGTCGGCTGCGTCGGCGTCGGGCGGAACGCGAAGCGGGTCGTCCCGCCCGCCCATCGGAGTTATGATCGAGGCCGACGTGCTCAAGCGCCTCGCCGCATTGCTGCCGGCAGCGGGCGCTGAATGACCGGAATGATATTCTCATCCAACGGAGATTCGACAGCGCAGAATTTCGATGACCGATCCGCAACGCCTTTACGAGAAAGGCGAGAACAGAACGAAGCACGAAGGAAAACGCCGCGGGGCATGGATTCTGGTGCTCGTGCCGGGACTCGAGATTGGGAACAGAAATGGGTAATAAAGCGGTCTTGAGCGACCCGCTGGTCTTCGGCAAACCCGGCGCACTGCGCTGCATCCTCCATTGGCGTGACGACTACGGCAGCGCCGGACCCGTGGGCCGTACCTGGGGTGACCTGCAGATCTGGGTGGACGGGACCCTGATCTGGGGCAGCCCGAGCGGCGCTGGGTGCCAGCCGCAAGGGCTCCGCTGGAGTTGGATCGACCTGCCGGAATTCCTCGCGGTCGCCTGGCCCTACCTCGAGGAGGAAGAGACCTGGCCGATCGAATTCGCGTCCCGCTTCGAGGCACCGCGGCACCTTGGCGAACTGCGTGGACGGGCCAAGCTGCGCCGGCACAACCTGGCGCAAGGGCAAGCACAAGCCGAAGCAGCGCTGTTGGACGACTTCCTGCTCGTTCATGACTTGGGCGAATCACTCAAGGGCGCCTTCCCGCCTGGGCTGCTCTTGCTGCGGGAAGGGGTTCGGATGCGCGTCGCCACGACTGCGCGCGAATGGCGGCTCGATTTCGCCGACACCATGGGCACCCTGCAATCCCTGGCCCAGTGCATCCTGGCGCGCACCGGGACGCTCGACGATACCCGCTCGACGCTGGCCCGCAACCGTTGGCGAGCGCGCGACGACCTGGATCGGCGCAGCCGCTTGGAGGCTGCCACGGGTCTGTCGCCGAATACCCTCGAACAAGTCTGGCCCCGCCCGCTGGATGCCGCCGATGCGGTGCCCTACAGTCTCAAAGCCGCCGCGCGGATGATCGGCGGCACCCTGGAGGGCGCGGCGTTCCGGCAAGTCCTGGCGGATATCGAGTCCATCCCCGCTGGCCCGAGCCCGGCGCTTGCCGAGCCGCGCGCGCTCGCGGCCGAGGTCATGCGCGACCACCAGGAGGATGTGCCCTATGTGCAGGGCTACCGCTTGGCGCAGGCAGTGCGGGAACATCTGGGTCTTAAGGAAGGACGCACCGATCCGGAGGGCCTGTTGCGGCAATGGGGCGTCGATGTGCGTGACCGCGACCTTGGAAGCGAGCAGTTCGACGCCATCGCCGTCTGGGGGACGGAGCATCGCCCGACGGTGCTCGTCAACTCCCGGGGTCTGCGCTCGCGCCTGCCGACCGGCAGGCGCTCCACCTGCGCCCACGAGATCTGTCACCTGTTGGTCGACACCGAGGGGGCACTGCCGGCGGTCGAGGTGCTCGGCGGGCGCGTCGCACCGGACTTGGAGCAACGCGCCAATGCCTTCGCCGCCGAGTTTCTGCTGCCCCTCGGCGCGGCTGGCCGCGCCGCCGAGGCCGAACTCGCATACGTCCGCACGACGGATGCGCGTCGGCAGGCCATCGAAAACGCCATCCAAGGTCTCAACGAGGAGTACGCCGTGAGCTTCGAGACCGCCGCCTGGCAGATCAAGAACTCGGGTCGGCTTTCCGAGGCCGACGAAGACGCCCTGCAACCCTACCTGAAATCGCTCTGGGCGCCTTTCTGAGTGACCTGTGCGGACCGATCGCCGCTGGCCGCGATTATGATCAAGGCCCCAACCACCCCCAACAGGGCCCGCGCCCCAGTGGCGTGCGCCGCCCCAGGAGCGTGTCGGCGGTCTGCCGGGGGTCAAAGTCGCCGGTGGTGAAGGCGAGCGCGGGCCTGGCCGCGAGGCGCCGGTATTGCTCGCGGGCGTGCTGGGTCAGGGCTGCCTGGGCCGGCAGCAGGGTCTTGGCGAAGGCGGCGGGGGGCGAGTGGTAGAGGCGGAGGCAAACAGGCTCGCGGACATCACCCAGTTGCGCAGGGTCTGGACTGGCGCCCTGGACTGCCGACATCCTGTCGGCCAGCCGCCGCCAGGCGGTCCCTGGCAGCGCCGAGCACCCGCTCAGCGCCACCAGCGCCGCGCCAGGTCAGGGGTCGGCCAAACACGGATAGTCGCGCAGGCCGAAACCTGGAATACTTGCAGGGTCTCGGCGCACCCAGCCGCGCCTGAGCCCGCGGAGCCGCAAGCCTCAGGAATGGACGGAACACGCCGATGCACACCCTGATCATCCGCCACACCGCCGACAACGGTTTTCGGGTCATGCGCCTAGAGGACGGCAAGGCCGCCCCCGAGACCGCGCTGACCCCGCCGGACGCGGTGACAGTCCCCGGCCGCCCGGACAGTCACCTGCTCGCGGATCTCGCCTGGTACCTGGAGCAGTTCCTCGACTACCCCTTCCCGCCCAACACCGAGTTGGCCGAGCGCATCCAGGATTCGCTGCGTGACTGGGGCGAGCAATGCTTCGCGCGGCTGTTCGCCGGCCAGGCGCTCCTCTGGTACGACCAGGCCCGCCGCGCGGGTCTTGAGCACCTGACCCTCAAGATCGCCAGCGACGACCCGCGGGTCTTAGGCTGGCCCTGGGAGGCACTGCGCGACCCCCACGGCAGCACCCTGGCCCACGGCTGTCGCATCGAGCGCCAATTGAGCGAGCTGCACGACCCGCTGCCGCTGCCCGAGCAACTGCCGCGGGAGCGCATTCATATCCTGCTGATCATCGCCCGCCCCTATGGCGAGACCGATGTCGGCTACCACGCACTGGCCCGCCCGTTGGTCGAGCAGGTGCGCAAGCACAGTCTGCCGGTGCGCATCGACGTGCTGCGCCCGCCGACCTTCGCCAACCTCACCGAGCACCTGCGCCGACGCCCCGGCCGCTATCACATCGTTCACTTCGACGGACATGGCGGCTACGGACCGGCCGGCCACCTCGCCCCCACCGCCGCCGATCCCAACTGCTATCGCGGCGCCGAGGGCCGACTGATCTTCGAGGACGCCAAAGGCGAGGCCGATCCCATCCCCGCCGGCAAGCTCACCGCGCTGCTCGGCGAGCACCGCATCCCCATCATGGTGCTCAATGCCTGCCAGTCCGCCCGCATCGACGCCCGTGCCGACGACCCCTTCGCCTCGGTGGCTGCGGCACTGCTCAGGGCCGGTATGCGCGCCGTCGTCGCCATGGGCTACAACCTCTATGTCAGCGCCGCCCAGCAGTTCGTACCCGCCTTCTACGACCGCCTGCTCGCGAGCGGCGCCGTCGCCGAGGCCGTGCGCGCCGGGCGTCAGGCCATGCTGCTTGCCGACCAGCGCGTCTGCGCCCGCGGCGAGCATCCGCTGCAAGATTGGCTGGTGCCGGTGCTCTACCAGCAGGACGCCCTGGATCTCCCGGTGGCGGCCCTGCAATCCGGCCCGACGGACGGCGCCGACTCAGCGCCGGTCGCGCTCCCCGACGAGGCCCGCCTGCGCGGCGACCATGGCTTCATCGGCCGCCAGGGCGCCATCCAGGCGCTGGAGCGAGCGTTGCTCGTCCAGTCTCAGGCGGCCATCCTGGTGCACGGCATGGTCGGCATCGGCAAGAGCACGCTGGTGCGCGGGTTTCTGGACTGGCTCGTCCAGACCCATGGCCTGGGCACCGCCGCCGACGGCGCACCGTTCGTCGGCGTGCTGTGGCTCGGCTTCGACGACATCCGCAGCCTGGAAGGCGTCGTCAATCCGCTGATCGAGGCGCTGCTCGGACTCAACGCCACTGCGGCCCCGATGGAGCAGAAGCTTCTCGAACTGATCAAGGCACTACGCGCCGCACCCTGGCTGATCGTCTGGGACAACTTCGAGTCCGCTGCCGGCATCCCCGGTACCGAGGTTGAACCCTTGCTCACCGAGTCCGACCGGGACCAGCTCAAGGGCTTGCTCAAGTCGCTGCGCGGCGGACGCACCCGGCTACTCATCACCAGCCGCTCGCCGGAGCACTGGCTTGATGTCGGCGCCGCGTACCGGTTGCCACTGACCGGCTTGGTTGGCGAGGAGCGCTGGGCGTATTGCAACGCCGTGCTCGCGGACCTGGGGCTCAAGTCCGATCGGGGCGATGCGCAGCTCAAGTCGCTGATGGACGCACTCGAGGGCCACCCGCTGGCCATGGGCGCCGTGCTGCCGCGTCTGGCGCAGACCGGTGCCGGGCAACTACTCGGGGAGTCTCAGGCCGCCTTTACCGGTACGGTGGGCGATCCGAGCACCCAGGCAATTTTCGCGGCATTGTCGCTGCTTGATGCCGGGCTGCCCGAGGCCTTCGGGCCGGTGCTTGAGTTGATCGGGTTGCATCGGGGGTTTGTAGACATCGATTACCTGGGACAGATCGCCGAGCGTGCTGGCACCCCGGCAGCAATTCCCGCCGAAAAAATTTTCTCTTATACAACAGATAGTTGGAGCCGCTCAAAAAAAGTTGTTCGTAAACTTTCGTCTGCGAATCAGTATACTGTCACGCACACCTCAGGTTGCGAGGCAGGTATCGATGAGTGCGCCCTTCTCCCGCAAACACCTCAGCGCCGAGGGCCTGCTGCGCGAAGCGCGGCGGGTGTTTGCCCAAATCCCCGACGAGCCCGGCCATGCGATCCCGCTGGTGGATCACCTGATGTCGGGGCTGGCCCTGTTCGGCCTGAAATACCCCTCCCTGCTGCAGTTCGAGCACGACCGCCAGGAGGTCACGACGCGGGCGAACCTCCGGGCGCTTTACGGGGTCGAACGCGCGCCGTGCGACACGCGTTTTCGCGAACGCCTCGATGCGGTCGCACCGAGCGAGCTGTGTCCGCTCTACAAGGCCCTGTTTAGTCAGCTACAGCGCGGCAAGGGGTTGGAGGGGTTTGAGTACCTCGACGGCCACTACCTGCTCTCGCTCGACGGCACCGGCTACTTCTCCTCGCAGAAGGTACACTGCCCGCAGTGTGCAGAGAAGCATCACCGCGACGGCACCACGACCTACTACCATCAAATGCTCGGGGCGGTGCTGGTGCATCCGGATCACCGGGAGGTCTTTCCGCTGGCGCCCGAGCCGATCCTCAAACCCGACGGATCGACGAAAAACGATTGTGAGCGCACTGCGGCCAAGCGCCTGCTCAGCGAGCTGCGCCGCGTGCATCCGCACCTGAAGCTGATCGTCGTCGAAGACGGCCTAGCGTCCAACGCCCCGCACATCCGTCATCTGCAAGCACTTGATCTGCGATTTATTCTCGGCGCCAAGCAGGGCGATCATACGTTCCTGTTCGACTGGGTCGAGGCCACCGCGCAGACCGCTGAGGCCACGATCACCGACCGGCAGGGATTCCGCCACCGCTTCCGTTACCTCAACGGCGCGCCCCTCAACGATGCCAACTTCGACCTCGAGGTGAACTTCCTCGAGTACTGGGAGCACGCCCCCGACGGCACCGTGATCCACTTTGCCTGGGTCACGGACATCCCGATCGAGCCGAACAATCTCATGACCCTGATGCGAGGTGCCCGCGCACGCTGGAAGATCGAGAACGAGACCTTCAACACCCTCAAGAACCAAGGCTACCACTTCGAGCACAACTTCGGTCACGGTCAACAGCACCTCAGCACCGTGCTCATGCACCTGATGATGCTGGCGTTTCTGATCGATCAGATCCAGCAACGCTGCTGCCGACTGTTCCAGACTGCGGTGACGGCCGCCAAGAGCAAGACCCGCTTCTGGCGCAAGCTGCGCACCCGCTTCGACCTGTGCCTGATCCCCGACTGGGAAACCCTCTACCGCTCCATTATTACCCCGCCGTCGCTCCCCCTGGGCGCCGACACCTCGTAGGCGCCGGCCGTGACCGCGGGTGCGCGAAGCGCCGTTCTTGAGGGGGATCGTCAGCCAACTGTTTCAATATCACCGCGCGTCGGTG
>Ga0247841_10013989_pt1 | contig 10135 bp, 5 predicted proteins | sample LaCruzMarch2015__2_FD_192410 | JGI IMG/M metagenome (GOLD analysis project Ga0247841, IMG submission 192410) | Freshwater microbial communities from meromictic Lake La Cruz, Castile-La Mancha, Spain - LaCruzMarch2015_18m | ecosystem: Environmental > Aquatic > Freshwater > Lake | place: Spain...
CGGCATGTTCCTCGATAAACCTGTAATTGACCGCAACGCGGTGCAGACGGTATCGCGCTTGAACCGCTGCCATGAAGGCAAGAAAGATGTCGTGGTGGTGGATTTTACCAATAACGCCAAAGCTATCTTGAAGGCATTCATCAAATACCGGAAAGGGACGCCATTTGAGCCGGAGGAACCGAACCAAGAGCAGTGTGTTAAACTGCGTGACGAGATCCTTGCCGAAGGGGTTTTTACGCAGGATGATGCGCGCAACTTCGTAAAACTCCTCCAGAGAGACAATGACGCACAGGTACAATTCACTGTAAACGGCCTTAGATCCCGGTTTCATGCCAGGATCACCGACATTGAAGCCAGAAAAGATTTTGTTTACCTGCTGGCGCGTTTTGTGAAGAGTTTTCACTTTCTGACGTGTTTCTTCACCTATCCGGATGAATATCGCGAACTGGCGGTATTTGCGGAATACGTCGGACCTCAACTCATCAAGCAGGGCACTGTTTCTGAGCTGATGAAGTTGATCCGACAGACAGAAGTCGTGAAAGCGGCTGTGCAGTATATAGGCGAAGTGCACGCCCCGGGAGCAGTTAAACTAAAGCCCGGCAAACATGTCAAAGGAAGCGGTCCGCCACCCAAGAAAGTCTCAGTGCAGGATATGATTTCTGAGATACGGGGGAGATTCGACATCACTGATGAGGAAGCGCTCTACATCAAGGAAGTGACCGAGGAAAAGACCAAAGACCCCGTGATTCAGTCAACCGTGCAGATACATAGGGAAGATCGCGTCTACCTGGAAGGGCCGTTCCACGGACAGGTAAATGGTCAAATCCAAGCGGCCTATGCAGAGCGTGGCCGTTATGATGAACTTGCCGACGTGAAATACACCGATCTTGGCGCTATTTTCGACATCATGGCGTTGACGGTTATTCAACACAATTTGGAGAAGGCATCCGCAGCCTGAAAATGCTATGGGGAAAACTATCGCACAGATGCCGAAGCAGGACAGACCACGCGAAAAACTCCTGGCGAAGGGCGCCAGCGCTCTCACAGATCAGGAGCTACTCGCTGTCTTGCTCGGCAAAGGCACTGCCGGCACTGACGTAATGACTTTGGCCGCAAAACTGGCACGAGTGATGGACGAGAAGGGACTTAACGTCAAGGGGGACGACCTGACGAAACTCCAAGGTGTTGGTCCGGCAAAGGCATCGCTTCTTTTGGCCGCCATTGAGTTTGCTCGTCGCCGTATCAAGCCGGAGGGCCTGAAAATAGAATCACCCGCCGATGTCTTACCGCTTCTGCGACATTATGCTGACCGAAAGCAGGAGCACTTTCTTTGCGCTTCTGTAAACGGCGCTAATGAAGTCATGAATGTCCGTGTCGTCTCCATTGGCCTCATTGACAGAAGTCCGGCACATCCCAGGGAGGTCTTTGCTGATCCTCTAACGGACCGAGCTTGTGCCGTGATTCTTGCGCATAACCATCCGACGGGCCCCCTGCAACCGTCCGAAGCGGACATTGAAACAACGCGCAGGCTCAGGGAAGCCGGGGAACTCATGGGAATCATTGTCCTTGATCATCTGATTTTCAATAAGAATAACCATTTCAGTTTCCTGGAGAACGGTATTGAGTTTTGACCCGAGAACGGATTTGACGGAGAAGACTGACGGCGGTCATTCATTGCTATCTTTCTCTTAATTTACTAATATAACTAAATTTATCGCGCATTTTGCCGTGTCGTATCACAAAAAGCACGGCATCCTATAGACGATTTTATGGCACGGGCAGACATACTTCTGAATATGGTACGGGCAGGTGCGAAAGGTGATCAAGCGACTTTTCGTAAGGCCATCGAAGCGCTTATTGCCGAAGAACGCGCCAAACAACATCATATTCTTGCCGATCGGCTCACTGCTCTTCTCAGTCAGAACGGTGCAGTGCCAAACACATTTTCTCCTGTTGGGAGTAGAAATGGCCATTTTCCCGAGCTGTTCTACGAAATTGAACCACGTCGCCGACTCCAAGATCTTATTCTCGCGCCTTCTGTAGATTCCGCATGCAGGGAACTTGTCGAGGAGCAAAATCGTGTCGACCTCCTTCGTTCACACAACCTCGAACCACGAAATCGAATACTGCTTGTGGGGCCTCCTGGAAACGGCAAGACATCCTTGGCGGAGGCACTAGCGACCGAATTGGCGGTTTCGTTCTTGGTCGTCAGATACGAGGGGGTCATAGCCAGTTATCTAGGTGAGACAGCCGTTCGTCTCGCGAGGCTCTTCGAACAAGTTAGATCACGCCATTGCGTTCTCTTCCTTGATGAATTTGACGTCGTCGGAAAAGAGCGCGGTGATATTCATGAGACTGGTGAAATCAAGAGGGTCGTAAGTTCGTTGCTTCTTCAGGTCGATGCGTTGCCATCGTATGTCGTTGTGGTTACGGCCACAAACCATCCCGAACTATTAGACCGTGCAGTCTGGCGCCGCTTTCAACTCCGCTTACGACTCCCGGCTCCTTCTCAGAATCAGGCGGAGCAGTGGTTCTGCCGTTTTGAGGAACGATTAGGCGCGAAATTGGATCGTCCGTGCATTGCATTGGCTCGAAGACTCAAGGGTTTGAGTTTTTCTGAACTTGAGCAATTCGGCCTCGATGTACAACGGCGATATGTTCTCTCCCTCCCAGGTGCCAATATTCACGCTATCATCAACGATCGTTTGTCCCAGTGGGAAGAACGCTTTGTGATACCCCGACGGAAGAAGGATGGCGACTTCGATGCCTGAGCGTCCATTATTGATACTCCCGGCACCGAGTGAACCATCTCGTCGCCCCAAGAAATCTGGCGGTGGTGCGAATCTGCATGTGCCTTCTCATAATAGACAGATCGAACGTATTACGCCTCTCTTGACGTCGCTCCAACAAGCGTTCAACGATCGAAAGGCACGCATTCATACGGAAGCGGCCGGACTAACACCAGAAGATGTGATTGTCTTGGAAACAGCCGGTTCCGTTGATGATTTCATGGTTGCAGTTCGCGGCATTCCCGGACTTGAGTGGTTAGGAGAAATTGAAGAAGAGGATATTCCTCCGGATGACGACTTTTTCGTTCCTGCTTCCGATGGCACAACGCCTCGGGACAAGAAGCTTCGTGGACGGGTATTCCTTGTCTTTACGAACCAACAAGCACTCCAACAAATGTTATCTTTATGGGCTTCCTGGAAACAGGGGCGCAGACTTCCTCATGGCCTTGGAAAATGGGGGGATGTCTTCTCGATGCTAATGGACGTTCGCCTTTGGGGTGTCCGCGACCGATTGGAGGAGACTGGTATTCTTGATGACTGGCGCGAGCGATCTGAAAGCAACCAGGAGGTTATTCCCTGCGAAATAGAAATGTGGTTTCGCGGAAGTGCCCAGCGCAGACAAGCCGCCAGATCGCGTGTTGCAGCACTCGTAACTGCTTTACAAGGGCAAGTGCTGCATGAGACACTCATCGAGGAAATTTACTATCACGCTTTGCTTGTAAAGCTTCCTCTTGTTGCTGTGCAACAGCTAATAACTCACGCTGGACGTGACACCGCATTGGTTCAATGCGAACAGGTGCAGTTCTTTCGTGCAACCGGACAGATGTCTGCACTCGTAGTAGATGATGTTCACACACCAGATACTGGCTATGAACCTGTTGCGGGGCGACTCGGTGAACCAGTTGTGGCTCTTTTCGATGGTTTCCCCCTGCAGAACCATTCGCGACTCAATGGTCGCATTATTGTGGATGATCCAGACAATGTTGAGTCACAATACCCGTCTGTCGAGCGTCGCCACGGAACTGCAATGGCGTCCCTGATTATTCACGGCGATCTCAATGCGGTGCAATCACCATTGAAACGGCTCTTGTATCTTCGCCCAATCCTTAGACCCGATTCACGAGCCTGGCGTTCTCCGCGGCCCGAGACTGCACCAGAGGATCAGTTGATCGTCGACTTGGTTCATCGCGCGGTACGGCGTCTTTTCGAAGAAAGTAATGGTGAACCCGCTGTCGCACCGCAAGTGTGCGTTGTGAATCTATCAATTGGCATAAGAGATCGCCTTTTCGAAGGCGCCCTTAGTCCCCTAGCGCGACTTCTCGATTGGCTCGCTTGGAAGTACAGTGTGCTGTTCGTTGTCAGTGCAGGCAATCACCCTCATGAAATTGAATTGGGCGTTCCGCGTGATAAGGTTTCCGGTTTATCCCCTCAAGAGATACAATCCCATGTCATTCGGTCAATTGCCGCAGATGCCCGTCATCGTAGACTTCTGTCTCCTTCGGAGGCCATAAACGTATTGACAGTCGGCGCCGTCCACCATGATTCTTCTCCTCCTACACCGGTTCAACGTGCAGTGCAACCATTGGTAAATCAAGGTTTCCCCAGCATTATCAACGCCCAAGGAATGGGTTACAAGCGGTCAATTAAGCCCGACATTTTGTTGCCAGGGGGTCGAATCATACTTCTGGAAAGCCCACGAACAGCCACCAACGCCACTTTTGACATCTACGCACAAGGGCTCCCGCCTGGACAGCGCGTGGCATGTCCCGGCGCAACACCGGGCGATGTTACGGCTTCGTTTTACACGCGTGGCACCAGTAATGCGACGGCGTTAGCAAGTCGTTTTGCATCGCAGATCTACGATGTGTTGGATGAATTACGACAACAACAGGGCGGAGAGCTTGTCGACGATATTCCCCGTTCTCTATGGATCAAAGCGCTTCTCGTACATGCGGCAAATTGGGGTACAGCCGGTAGCCTGCTGGAACAACTTCTCAAGACACCACAAAACAGCCGCCAATTTAAGGAGTATGTGACAAGGCTTCTTGGGTATGGAATCGTTGACGACTCCAGAATTGGTGAATGTACTTCTTGCCGAGTCACGGCGCTTGGAGGCGGGCAACTTCAGGCTGATCAAGCCCACATCCATCGCTTGCCTCTCCCACCCTCCTTAAGTGGTCAACGAGGTTTGCGCCGTCTCGTGATTACGTTGGCATGGTACACACCCGTCAATGTAGCACATCAATCTTGGCGCCGGGCCGCTCTCTGGTTTAAGTCGCCTTCTTCACCTCTTTCGGTTGATCGACAACAGGCATCTTGGCAGGCGGTTCAGCGAGGGACGGTCCAACACGAGATACTTGAGGGCGATCAAGCTGACGCGTTTATTGATGGTGAAACGGTAGACGTGCTTGTGAGTTCCCGTGCCGATGCGGGTGCACTCGAAGACGCTGTACCGTATTCATTAGCGGTGACGTTAGAGATTGCGGATCAGATCGGGATCGACATCTACAACGAAATTCGCGTCCGCGTTCAACCAACACGAGTCAGTATTACACCTGGGACACTTCCCTAATCTCCACACAAAATGGGCAGGCGCAGAATGGATAGTACCGACAACGGTCAAGATAACGGCTCGGCACAATTGCCCGAGCTGGGACTGGATGAGTTCGTGCGCTCTATTGGCGTGAACAAAACCAGGCCTCATGCGGTGTTTCTCGGTGCCGGAGCCTCGATATCTTCGCAGGTGTTCTCGGCGGAACAGTGTATCCGGGAATGGAAGCGACGTATCTTTCTGACGAACAACCCAGGGTTGGAGGCACAGTTCTCTGAGATCTCACTTCCTTCTGTGATGCAAAGAATCCAACGCTGGCTGGATGCGCAAGGATGTTACCCGGCCTCAGGGGCGGCACCGGAGTATGAGGTGTATGCTGAGAAGTGTTTTCCCGTTGCGGCTGATCGATGTGCATTTTTCCAAGAGAAGACCAAGTCAGCTCACCCGAGTGCGGGTTACAGGTATCTCTCTCTGCTTGCCGAAGATGAGATCATCAGGTCCATCTGGACCACGAACTTCGATGGCTTGATGGCAAAGGCCGCTGCTGGCTACAGTGTTACGCCTATCGAGGTCGGCATGGACTCTAAATCCCGCGCATTTCGTCAGCCGGCGCGCGGGGAATTGCTCTGCGTGGCTCTCCATGGCGATTATCGCTACGACTCGCTCAAGAACACCTCAAAAGAGCTGCAGGAGCAAGAAGCCGAACTTGCTACGGCATTTAAACAACATGTGACCGACCATTCTCTTATTGTTTGCGGCTATAGTGGCCGCGACAAATCCATAATGGACATGCTGACTGGTGCCTATTCCCAAAAGGGCACAGGGGCGCTTTATTGGTGCGGATATGACGACATCGACTTGCTTCCTGCCAGTGTATATATCCTTCTGGACAATGCACGCAATCAAGGTAGGGCCGTCTTCTACGTGCCTACGCGTGGTTTCGATGACCTCTATCTCAGATTGGCGCTTCACTGTCTGCAAGGCAATAGGCGAGATAGCGCCGTCAAAATATCGCAGATACAGACTGACGAACGACAGCCGGTAGTTGATGCTTTCCACGTTCCAGAACTGCCGGCAGTCCGGCTGCTCAAGAGCAATTCTTTCCAGATAACGTGCCCGACAGAGATCTACCAGTTTGAACTGAACACCTGGCCCACTGAGAATGTCTATCGTCAGATAACAGACATAGGCAAAACACACGGCGTTGTTGCTGCTCCACTGAAGGGGCGTGTCTACGCTCTCGGCAACCTCGACGATGTTCGTCTTGCGTTTGGGGCCAATATCAAAGGCGAAATAGCCAGAACACCTGTCACTGATCGGGACCTTTCATATTCCGATGGTGCAATTATCTCCATATTCACCAGCGCCCTCACTCGTTCGATTGCTCAGGCAAGCGGTTTTTCTACTGATGGGCGGCGATATTTGTGGGGAAAGAATTCGCGCCAAGAGAAGACAGGGACAGGGATCTGTCTGGTCAGCGATGCGGTCTCTCTGCATCTTCGTCTGATTGCCGGAAAAACCTACTTGGTTGTTGAGCCTACCCTTAAGGTCACAGACTTGAAGGGGCAGGATGTGGATATAGCGATCAGCAAAGCCGTCAAGACTCGTCTTCTCTCCAATCAGCACAACAAGGAGTTCAACCAGGCTGTCGGTGCATGGCGAGACGCGACACTGAAACAGCAACAGAACTATGAGTTCCCGCCGAACAGCGCTTCGCCATTCAAGTTCTATGTCTGGAAAGCGCCCGATTTTGCCGCGATTGGCTCAAATGACTCCAATCGGTCTTTTCAGATTCCTTCGGGCCAGGTCGGCCTCGTAACAAAGCATGGCATGGAATTGAGGGAGCCCGCACTTATCTTTTCTTCGACCGACGGGCGCAGTACGCAGAAGGACGTCCATCCTCTCAGAGGCTTGCTTGCAAATCGCCCCTACGACTATGCGCTCACGAGAACGACACTGGCATCGGACGTGAGTGTAGGCGTTATCTGTCCGTCGCAGGATGCGGGACGTTTCCGGGATTTTATTGCCGCAGCACATAACAAACAGAATCCAAATGTCACCGAGGAAGATTATCTCTTGCCATACCCCGGATTCCAAAATGCTTACAGGCTCCCAATATCCTTGCCTAACCCTGGAGATGCATGCTGGATCGATAGTGGGGAGCCAGCCAACGGGTCGTCTGCGGAGAAAGGTGCTGTTGAAATCGCCAAGTCACTGCGTACGGCTATAGATCGGCTGTTGGCTGCGGCCCGGCCATGTGTGATCCTCATCTACATTCCGGCAAGATGGCAGGTTTGGCGCGAATTCACCAACGCAGTGGAGCATTTCGACCTTCATGACTTTGTGAAGGCATATTGTGTTGAACGCGGAATCGCTACACAATTCATAGAAGAGGACACGCTGTCCAGCTCCCAGCAATGCAGAGTTTGGTGGTGGCTATCCCTCGCGCTCTACGTAAAAAGCATGCGTATTCCCTGGATACTGGACTCGCTTGATAGCGACACTGCATATGTCGGTCTTGGATTCTGCATGTCTCGACGAAAGGATGTATCCAAGCACATCGTAATGGGGTGCAGCCACATATACAGCTCCCAAGGCCAAGGGTTGCAGTATAGATTGAGTAAGATCGAGAACCCAATTATATTCGATGACAACCCGCACATGAGCAGAGACGACGCACGGCGTGTCGCCGAGACTATTTTGCAGCTCTACTTTGATGCCCAGATGAAACTGCCTCAGCGCGTGGTGCTCCATAAGCTCACCCCCTTCAAGAACGACGAACGGCTCGGTTTGCTGGACACTCTGTCTGCGGTTGGACGGGTTGACATGATTGGTATTCATACGGACCCATGCTTGCGGTACGTCTCATCAATCAGGAAGTCGGATGGCAAGTTTGATGATGACAACTTCCCTGTACGACGAGGCACTTTGATGCCTATTGAGAAACTGTCCGCGCTCCTGTGGGTTCACGGCGTCACAGACCATGTCACCAAGCCAAACTACCGCTATTATCAGGGCAAGCGACGGATTCCTGCGCCTCTTGTAATGACTCGCTACTGGGGAAAGACCGACGTCGCTACCCTCGGGCAAGAGATTCTCGGCCTCTCCAAAATGAACTGGAACAGCGGAGATATGTACGCCAAGTTGCCGGCGACAGTCCAATCTTCAAAGCACATCGCCAACATCGGATCTCTATTGGACAGGTTCACGGATCATTCGTTCGATTATCGACTCTTTATTTGAAGGATGAAGGATCTTCCTGCACCAGAGTAGCCAACGTGCGGAGGTTGTTCGCGCGTGGCCAGTGAGGTCCCTTTATGCATCCCCAGAAAACAAAACAGTCCAATGATAAGCCCCAGTGAAAGTCCTGCTAAAGAATACCGGATACCCAGCAATCTGTCGGACTTCCAGAGAGACATGTACATCCATCTGATTGACTGGAAGCGCCGACACCTCACGGACCAGCCGGGTCATTATGCAGGTCACGCGTACGATGCCGTCTTGCCCGAAGAACTCAAGGGGCAGTTACCTCATCTATACAAGCCCATCCGTCAACGATTTCTCAACCATCAGACAACATTTCATTTCAAGACGCACAAGTTTGCCGACCACATGGCCAGTTCTCAAGTAGCCTGCGCCAATCTTTTCCTTCCCATAATGGTTCAACCGACCGCTGCTCCAACAATCCTGGAGACGGTGAAACCAGATCTGGTAAGCATTGCCACGGATCAACTGGATTCAGGGTTCAGAATAGAGTTCTGGGATGAACTCCGAAATGGCCTCCCTGACCAGAAAGGGCTTCTCGGTGACCATAACCGCAGCACAGGAACGGACGCCGATTTCGCCATTGCCTACCGGAATCATCAGGGTGAGTTGAACCTTTGGCTCATTGAGTACAAACTCACCGAGCAGGAATTCACAACATGCGGCGGCGCGAAGAGTAAAGGCAGGCTGGCCGGCAAGCATTCGTGCGATTTGATCGTTGACATACTCTCGAACACGGATCTCTGCTACTATCAGAGTGCTTGCCGATATAAATACTGGAACATTACTACCGAGCACCCAACCGAATTCCCCCGCAGCAATCTTCTGAAGACTCCCGGGTGTCCGTTCATAGATGGCCTCAACCAACTCTGGCGCAATCAGCTCTTGGCGATTGCCATCGAGAATTCCGCTGATTGGCCCTATGAGAAAGTTTTCTTCTCGGTAGTCCATCATCCCAGGAACTCCGCCTTGACGGCATCCCTGCAGGCGTTTTCATCTCTCACGGGCAATTCCGGTCGGTTCTTTTCCTTCACCTCTGATCGCCTTGTGGAAACAGCCAAGGCTGGCTACTCGCCGGAACTCCGAGAGTGGGCGGCCTGGTACACTGATCTCTACCTTTCTACTGCGAACACCAACGCAAGCTGACAATCTGGTAAAAATATACTTGCACATAGTTCGCATTATGATAGTATTTAGTTGTATATGAATACGAACTCAAGGCTATCAGAAAAACAGCCAGTCAAAAAAACTATTCGTTGCGCGATCTATACCCGCGTATCAACGGATGATCAGGCGCAAGGGGAGTACAGCTCACTTGATGCGCAGAAGGACATCTGCGAGCACTACATTGCCATCCACAAGGAGGAAGGGTGGATATCCGCGCTGCATATCGAAGACTCCGGCTATTCGGGGAGTACGATGGACCGGCCGGGGATCAATAGTCTGCTGGCCGAGGCAAGAGCCGGCAATGTGGACATGATCGTGGTGTATAAGCTCGACCGGCTGTCGCGCTCACTTCGGCAGTTCTATG
>Ga0247841_10013990_pt1 | contig 10135 bp, 8 predicted proteins | sample LaCruzMarch2015__2_FD_192410 | JGI IMG/M metagenome (GOLD analysis project Ga0247841, IMG submission 192410) | Freshwater microbial communities from meromictic Lake La Cruz, Castile-La Mancha, Spain - LaCruzMarch2015_18m | ecosystem: Environmental > Aquatic > Freshwater > Lake | place: Spain...
TTGTTAATAATAAAAAGAGAGGTGTCAGAGATTTACCTCTCTGATTACTTCTTATAAATAAAATGGCAAATAAACAAATAGATGCTTTAAAAAATATAAATTTTAAAGGAAATGTCGCAGAATTTAAAGAAGCATACAATATTGAAATAGATTATCTAGGGAGAAATAACATAAGAGATATTAAACATAAGCAAATAATTTTAGCTGATTTTTTACACTTAAAAAATCAAAAAGAAATTTCTCAAAAGATTAGTGTAAAAAAACTGACTTGGGGCTATAACACTTTCGTTAGATACGTAAAGGAATTTATTAAAGAACAAAATTTAAATTATGAAAGGAAGAAGTATATGAAAAGATTAAAATTATCTGGAAATGTTAAAATAGATAAAAATAATTATTACATTTACCTTACGGTTTTAGGAACCGAACAGAAAGAATTAGTTCATTCTTCAAAACCCATTGAAGATATAATAAAGAAGAAGATGGCCCTATTTTTGGACAAGACTAATAAAGAACTTTATTTTGTTAAAGGAGATAGAGGAATTGTTAAGTATTTACGATTTCATTTTATGAAAAAGGGACTTAAAATAAATTTAGTAGAGACCAAAGAGTTTCCAATAGACTTTTTTAAGAATTTATTCGATGATGAAAAAATTAAAATTTATAAAATTGAGTTGAAAAACACCGAAATAAGTATAGGGGATGAAATTACAATTTACTCTAAGATGGGAGAAGGAAAGAAATATTATAAAAAATTTGCACAATCTAAAATTCTTCAGGAAGATAGGTTTGATATTTATGATGTGAAGAAAATAATATTCTCATATAAAAATCTTGAAAACTGCGTTATAGAGTTTAGGAAAAAAAAGGATTTTAATAAAGAAATAATCTTAAAAGGCAAAAATCAGATAAATCTTCCAGATTATATTAAGAAAATAATAAATAAAGAAAATTATTGGTATTCTAAATTAGATAATAAGAAAATGTTAAATCTTCTTATCTATAATGGTTATATTGACCTTTATAACAAAGCTTATAATAAAACATTAACAAGTTTGATGGATAATTTAGAATTTAATAAATTCTTAACTTCGAATCCTGTAAAGGGATATCGCTGTGAAAATCCTAGTTGTAATCTTTTTAATAAACCTGTTATGAATGAAAAATGTTCTGATGTTAAATGTTTAAAGAAAAATAAAGAATATATTAAATATCATAAAATAGAGTTAAATTATGAGAAGATAATAGCTAAAACGGGAAATTCTTTAAAGAAGGGCGGTTTTATTCAAAGATATAAGACTTTAGATGAAAATTCATTTGAGCTAAAAGCAAGTTCCCCCATTATAAGATTAGAAAATAAGAAGGGAGATTATGCATATGTTCTGTTTAATAAAGAGGGTCTAATTAAAGAAGATATATTAAAGATAAAACGGTATGGTTTACCTTTCTTGGTTTTAAATTTTAAGGGCGAATTAGAACAAGAATTTGGTAGTCTTATAGTCAGAAATGCTGGAGACTTATTTTTATCAATTATTGATGGAGATTTTAAACCTTTTACGAAAGCCTTAAAACAGTTGTCTAAAAATCTTTATCCCATTAAAATGGATGCTTTTGATGAATCTCTCAAGGCTATAAAATCTCAAGGTAATATCTCCCCTAATGATTTTGAAGCGATAATATTTTCCTTATTTAATTTGATGTTTCCTGATTGTATAAAATGGGGCGGACCTAAAGTAGCTGATGGGGGTTGCATATTTAATCTATACCAAAATAACTATCTTATTTGGGATGCTAAAAGGTATAATACTTCTTCATTATTAAACTATGTAAGGCATTACTTAGAGAAAAAGGATGTAAACTACCTAAAGCGATTTAATGAAAGTAAGTTGGTTAAGAAAAATGGAAAGTTAAAGTATTATATGTATATTACTTCTAATACTTCAAAAACGGAATTTATAAGTATAAAAGATGAATTTAGAGAACTAGTCAAAAGAGATGCCGACTTAAGAAAGTTAGTATTACTTTGTATAAACAAGTCTGAATTAATAAAATTTGTAGAATTTTTTAAAAAATACCAGAGAGAATTTATAGACTCCAATAAGGCGAAATTTTTGACAATTGTAAGAGAAGGTTTTATTAAGAATGGAGGGTATTTTTATTTTAAAACGATTAAAGAGGATTTAGAGAAATTTATTAAAAAAAGAAGTATCGTTCCAACTGCGAAGGAATTGAGAAAAATAGTTTGATAGGATGATTTAATGAAGTTAGACTAAAATTCTACTCTTAAAGATTTGTTGTTAAAGCCAAGAATATAATCCCTCTCTAGAAGACCAGATTTGACCTTTCTCCTTCATCCAAGTTAAAAGACCCTGTAAATCATATAAATCCTTAAACAGATTGGTGGATTTTATATCCTCATAGATCTGATTAACTGTGGAATTTGGATTATTTATTAAAATTGTTTGAACTACTTTAAATCTTAAATCAGAACTACTTTTTTGTACTTTAGAAACAATCTTGGAAAATTTATCTGAAGATATAAATCCTGTAAAATTATCTATAATTAAGCCTCTAGCAGTTAAGAAATCTTCATTAATTAGATTATTACTATTTCTCGCCCTAGCAAATGATTGTGCTAATCTCCTCAAATTATAAGTAGTTTCAGAGAGCATAGAATTTACCATTATGTTTCTATGGGTTTCTTCTTTATTAACCTCAGATAGTAAAACATCAAAGTCTTCTTTAACTCTGGATAATGTAGAGTGTAACATTTGATCTTCGCCATTACCAAACTGAGGATTATGCTGTCTAGAATTAACTACTTGCAACCATAAGTCTTCATTTATTTCTTTTCTTAGACGAGTCAAGTCAATTTCATCATACTCAAAACTATCAAGATCCTGAGGCAAGGTTATTTCTGTAGATCCAAAATTTTTAATCAGTTCTTGCCATATCTCGCTTGATTGTTGATTTTTGTAACTAAAAGTAGAAAATATAGAATACTCCCCGCAAAATTTTGCTCGTTTATGTAACTCCCCCGAAAGTTGTGAATAATCATATCCCTGTATTGCTGCTAATTTATTTGATTCCGAATAAGGTCTTTCGGCAAATAAAAATTTAATTCCTTCGCTATGAGAGTAATTAGCTCCTAAAAAAGCCTTTTCAGGAGGCGAGCCTCCTCTATACTCTGGAGGAACCATCATTTTTATAGTTTTTATAAGTTCACTAGCAAATAAAGAATTTCCAGATAGAGATGCTAAAGATATGCCTCCAAAAGAATGAGTATAAGGGGAACTTAAGATGGGTGATTGAAATGATAAAGCTATACTTTTTTCACCTCCAAGATTTCTTTGAAACATTTCTTGTAAAAATCTCTGCTCATGAGGTAAATCCACATAAATAGTATCCGAGTTAATTAGTTCCCAATCTTCTACTAAAACTGCATGCTCTCCAATCATATCTTTTTCATTCATTAATGAAATCTTTTTACCAGTAATTATTCTTATTAGCTTAAAGTCATCCGGCAATTTAGATTCTCTCGGGAATATTGCAATTGTTGGAGCTTCTGGGGAGTTCTGTAAGGCAGATAAACCTATATGCTTAAAATTGCCTAATTTGGCTATTGCAGAAATCCAATTAGAGGATATATTCAGGGGAATAGTATAAACCATTATTTCTGAAACTTTATCGTTATTCTTTAATTTAGTAAGATTTACTCTCCACTCAAATACTTCTTTTATCCTTTTACGTTCGTAACTAAGAAATTCAATATTTAAGTATTCTCTATTCCAAGGTAATTGTCTTTCTGTGTGATTGAAAGGATTTTTTCTCCATAGGTAATACTCATTTAGATTGAATATCTCTGGATTTTTGTAAACCATAACTGATAGAATACGTTACACTTTAATAAGATTATTGTAATGCTCAGCATATGAAAAAAATAAACCCTTTTAATCTCCGTTACTCTTATGTCCCATTCTGGAAAAAAGTTTAAATAGCCCTTATGTCTCAAGGTTGTATGACTGATGCTAAGATTATTCCTATTCGCGACTATGGAAGTTTAGAAACCGCAAAAAAAGCCATGAGCGAATGGAAAACTTCTTCTGAAAATAAAAAAGATGCTTTAAGATTTCTGGATGACCTTTCTGCTGGAAAAGTTTTTGATTTAGGAAAGATTTCTGATGCTCGACTAATAAAATTTATTGTCGCCCTTAAACCTTCTTTAGAATCTTTTAGTAAACCATTCGAGCAATTAACACTTCAAGACATTGAAAGATTTGAAAAAAGCCTTAGTACTGGAAAGATAAAAAGTACGAAAGACCAACCCTATGCACCATCCACGCAAGTTGAAGTAAAAAGATTGCTAAAGGTTTATCTTAAATGGAAGCTAGGGGATACAAATGAAGTTAGGAAATTATACGAGTCACTAAATACTAAAGATACTGATAAAAAATTAGAATACTTAAAAGAGAGCGAGATAGAACAGCTTTATAAAAACTGCAAAAATGCCACTGAACGCTTTCTTGTAGCTGTTTTATTTGATTCTGGAGCAAAAGCAGAAGAGTTTCATAATATTCGCTATGAAGATATTAAACTTCCTACAGCCAAAGATAACTCCTTATGCATAACTTTTCAAGACAAATATTCAAGCACCAAAGGCAGAACAATATGTTTATACTGGAAACATTCAGCAGAGGCTGTTAGAGATTTTATAAAAGAAAGAGTAGCGGATAAAATCAAAGCTAAAGATCCTATTTATAATAAAAGTTATGATAACACTAGGAAAATTATTAGAAGACTTGGTAAAAACACACTAGATAAGAATCTTAATTACCAGCTTTTCAGAAATAGTTCCACAATGTATTATTCAACAAGGCTCACCCGCGAGCAACTTTGTCATAGATATGGCTGGAAGCTTTCTTCCACAATACCTGATATGTATGCCTCAATGCATCCTGAAAATGAAAACAAAGATAAAAGCGAAAAGTTTTCATCTGCTCCAATAGAAGAACTGCGAAATAAAATTGAGACTCAGGAGCAGGAAATTAGAATATTGAAGGATGCTCAGAAAGCTACGGCACAGGCTCTTTCCGAGTTAAAGAGAAAGTTAAAAAAATAAAAAATAATCCGGCGAGGTATTAAACAAAACCTCGAATTTTTTTACTTAACAAAACCTCAATTAAATATATTTTAATAAGGCTTTTTCTTATTAAATAAAAGTACAATATAGTTTAATAAGCAATTGCTTATTAAAGATTTATCCTATTTGCTTTAATAAAAACGAAACATTTAAATAGTTCTTTAACTCCTAACTATTATGGAAACTTCTGAATTTAAAGGTGCTTTTGGTAAACTAGTTCAAGAAGAAAATAAGGAACATGGAAAATATTACTCATTTATACCAAATAAATTGCCTCCAAAGGTGGAATACACTGCCCAATTAGTTTTAGCTCTTTCAAAAGCAGATAGCACCCTTAGTAAACTCTCAGGAGCAGGCTTATTACTTCCTAATCCTAACTTATTGATTGTTCCTTACCTCAAAAAAGAGGCACTTTCAAGTTCTAAAATAGAAGGAACGAGAATTTCACTATCAGACTATTTTTTATCTGAAGCAAAGGGAATAAAAAAAGAAGATGTAGAAGCAACAGAAGTAGGTAACTATGTAAGGGCGGTAAACTATGCTCTGAATAAAATAAAAACTGAGAATATAAGTGTTTCTTTAATTAGAGAAATGCATAAAATTCTATTGAAAGATGTAAGGGGAAATGAACTTCTTCCTGGAAATTTTAGACCCGTTCAAAACTGGATTGGGCCCCCAAATACTAAAATTCAGGATGCAACTTTTGTACCTCCGCCAAAAGAAGAAGTTGAAAGATTAATCCAAGAAACAATAGATTATCTAAATACGCAGGATGATATGCCTCTCTTAATAAAATGTGCTTTAATGCATTATCAATTTGAGACAATTCATCCATTCTGTGATGGAAATGGGAGAATTGGAAGAGCTCTAATAACTCTTTACTTATGCAAGAAAAATAAGATTTCAAAACCTCTTCTTTATGCAAGTGATTATTTTGAAAAACATAGAAGAGAGTATTATGATATTCTTCTTATGGCTAATAAAACAGGAAAATTTGAAGAATGGATAAAATTTTTCCTTGAAGCTATTAAAGTTCAATCAGAAGATGCACTAGAAAGAACAATAAGATTAGAAAACCTGAGAGAAGAATATAGAAAAAAGATGGATAAAGAAAAGAGCCATGCTAACCTTAATGGAGTTATTGATAGTTTATTTTTAAATCCATTTATCCAAATAAACCAAATAGCCATTAATTTAGAAGTAACTTATCCCACTGCAAAAAAGATTGTAGATAATTTAATTAAACTTCAAATATTAAAAGATGTGGAAGGAAAAGAGAGAAATAAAGTTTATGTTGCTCATGAAATATTAAATGTGATTACAGTATGAAAATTAAGTTTATATTCCGATGGTATGATTTTTGGGTGGGATTTTATTTTGATAGAAAGAATAAGGTAGTCTATTTCTTTCCTATTCCTATGTTTGGAATTAAAATAGAAAAAAAATAAAAAATAATCCAGCGAGGTTTAATCCTCGCTGAATTTGACCACTTGATATTTCAACCGAGGGTCTCCTGCTGAGCGTCTTTTCTTGACACCGCAGGCATTTTGCCAAAGCTTTCTAGCTCTGTTCCATCTAAAGCCAATTTCCTTAAGGAAATTAACTTCTTCAGGGCTTAATCGCTGCTGATTAAAATCAGCCCAAACCCAAAGACCTACTGCGTAGCAGGCCTTGATAAACTCGGGCTTGTAATTCTTCACAGCTTGTATCACTTCAAGTTGCTTGGCAATTTCTTGTGCATTATCTGCTTCCATTTTATTCGTTACCTCCTTTCAGCTTTTGTAAACATTTTTTTATCATGCCCGAATCAAAACGACTGATTTTTACATTTTTAGCGAGAATTGCCTCTGGAACGAGGTGTAGTTCACAGCGACCCCGGGTTTTGTCTGAATACTTGGAAGACAAAACAAAACAGATAAGCCTGAAGCCCTCTGAAAATTAGGATTAGTAAGCGAAGCGTGTTGCAAGGCAACTACTAATCTTTATTTGCGAGCTGGCTAGGAATAGCTTATTTGTTTTAAGGGGAAACCGCGAAAATCACTGATTTTCGGGGCCATCAAAAACTTCGTTTTTGAGGAATCTAAAATGAAGGAGTTTAGGGTATAAGATAAAAAAATTGAAAAAGCGTAAGAAAGGAGTAGATAAAATGCTAGAAAGCAATAATTAGAAATTGCTAAGTTATTATGATTCAAGCTGTTGGATAGACTGAGTTTAAGGTTATGCGAGTTTGGGTAGTTGAAGATTAAGCCTTGTTAGCTTTGATGGAACTTTTGGCAAGATGCGAGTATATAATCTTTGCATACAATCTATACGGAGATTGCGAAGCAGGATGATTTTTTATTTTTTTACAGACAATAGATTTTTAAAGTTAAGAAATGTTAGTAAAATATGAAAAAAGATGAAGCTTATTATTCTGGATTGAGAAAGCATTATGAAGGTATGATAGTTAAAGGCGATAGGCCTCAAACATTAAGGAATCTTGAAAGAGATGCTGATAACTATGCTCATAAAGATGACGGAAGGGCTCTTAGCGAATATGTTACTCTGGGTGTCTTGTATAGTTTAGACGAGGATAAAAAATCTGTTCAAAGAGTTGGGAATAAAGGAAAAAAAGTCGCTGATAGAATCGCAGTAAAATCAGGAAAGTCTAGAGAACAGGTAATCGAAGATCTTGCCTTAGCATTAGTAGGAGAGATTGCTAAAAAAGAAGGTCTTGGGAAGAGGTTAGCTGAAGTAGTTGGAGTCATTGGAATTTTAGGCGGACTATTTGTTTTATCCCCTAGCCTTACAGGAAATGTAATAGCAAATCTAACTAATTCAACTTCGTCTTTTCTTGGTGTAGTTTTTCTTATTGTAGGTTTGGTCGGTGCATTTTTCTGGGTAAAGAAATAAGGACTAGTTAACCTAATATATTTTCTATTTTAAATTCCAAATAATTTTTTAAACCAATTGAGAATACTTTGTAAAAATCCTTCACTTATACATTTTCCGCCCACACAAACATTAGAAGAACATTCAAAATTATTGTTACAAGTAATATCTGTTTCTGATTGCAATGCCCAATTGCCATCATCTTTACAGAACTTATTGCTTATTCTATATCCGAAAGGATAACATTTACTATCGCTTGTACAGCCACTACAAGGCAATGTAGAAGCTCCTGCATAAGAAGCAGGCGAAGTAGTACTTGAAGAGCCAGTAGCTGAGCATTTGATATAATAACTCTGATCATTTTTCCATTCAGCATAATGTTCTTTAGTTGCAGTATAGGGCATTTCTATTCCTTCTTTTTGAGACATATCAAACTCACAAGATTCAGTAGAGTATCTACAAACACTATCTTCTTCAGTTACCATTTTAAGATTTGTTGATTCAATTTGATAAGTATATCCTCCGGTGTCTGCACAAATATGAATATTTGATGAAGAATTATTCTTAGAAAAATCTATAGGGAGAACATAGCTTTTAAGCATAGTATTTCCCGAATTATCTTGACATCTTATATAAATTTGTTTTATGTCTATAGCAAAACTTATAGGATTAGAATTATAACAAGAACTAATTCCTCCAGCATAATTTTGAAATGCACAACTTAGATTGTTTGATAGACTATTATAATTCTTATCTTGGGCATCCCATTTGCAATTTGCTTGTTCATCTAATGTGACACTAAAAGAAGCCAAATTAGTTGAAGAATCTAGAGTTAAGGAATAATCTTTAATTTCAGGAGCAGTTATATCCAAATCAGAATTATTTTTTATGGATTGAGTTGAAGTTGTCTGAGAGTATGTAAATTTAACTGCCTTAACTCCTCCAGCATAATTTTGAACATTAAGCTCATTTATAGTAAAAAATATGTTGTTTATATCAAAAGTATCGCCTGCATGCAAATATGTTGTAGTTTTTACTTCATTTTTTTGATTGTCAATAAAATTCAGCACTACTTCACTAGAATTAATAAAATTGATTTGAATTTGCTGATTTAAGACCATTATAGAATCACCCTCATTTAATGTGCAATTTCTTCCTGAACAAGAAGAGGTTATAGATGGCGTTGAATCAGGTTGAGTAATCTTAACTATAAAGCCAGGAGTCCAAGGCGAACTATGCCAACCATCTTTTTGATTTTGCCATGTTCTTGCCCAAAGAGTAACTTTTGCGAATCTTTTATTATTATTTAGAAGTTGAGAAAATAAAATATTTGAATTATTTAATGGGCCAATTTCAACAGTTACATAAAAAGCATCAAATTTGGATTGGCTATCTGACCAGATTCCAGTACATTTAGTTTTATCAGTCCAAGCACCACAATGCGTTTCATTTGTTCCATCAGCAAAATTATAATTCCACCATAATTCATAATACATAGGCCCTTCAATTGGTGCAGTTAATCTAAAATTACAATCTTTACCTTGAATACATTCATTAGAGCCACCATTACCTGTAAAATCTTGAGTAGTGCCATATCCAGTTATACTTGGTTGCCCTAAATCAACAATTGCATTTCCAGTTATGCTTTTTCCTAAGATATCAGAAAACCAAGAAGCTGAAATAAAATTTGCAGAGATGGATAAGACTAAAATAGAAATTACTAAAATGCCAATCACACTTTTTTTCATTTTTTAGCTACGCCCCCCCCCTTAAATACTTTTCGGTAATTCAAAAATTATTTTTTCTTAGAATTTTCATCCTTAGGACACCAGCTATCGTCTTCTCTGCATACTAACCAACCCTTATCAATTAATATAACTGCCTTGTCGGGCAAGTCTAGAAAATCTTCTTTGAAGTATAATGCATCACCTATGTCTATTTTGATAATATCTGATTTTCCCATAACTAGATTATAACTTCGAAATATATAAGCCTTGCATACAATCCATTCGGAGACTAAAAAATAAAAAAATCACCTCTTCTTAACTTAAAAAATAGTCTAGATTATACTTATTGCTCTTCTTCGTATTTCTCTAAAAGCTTTTGGCCTTTCTTAGAATCAAA
>Ga0247841_10013991_pt1 | contig 10132 bp, 6 predicted proteins | sample LaCruzMarch2015__2_FD_192410 | JGI IMG/M metagenome (GOLD analysis project Ga0247841, IMG submission 192410) | Freshwater microbial communities from meromictic Lake La Cruz, Castile-La Mancha, Spain - LaCruzMarch2015_18m | ecosystem: Environmental > Aquatic > Freshwater > Lake | place: Spain...
ATATAATTAAAATTATTACTGTGAATAATATCAAAATCTTTGATATTATATTTTTTATATTGAAACATAAAGAATATAATATGTAATATATTAATTATTTATATTAATTTTATATTTAATTATTAAATGTATTAAAATAAACTAATATATTTTATTTATGATTAAAGAAATTAAAGAAAATGAAAACTTAAATAATGAAAACTCAAATAATGAAAATTATTATGAAACATTTAAAAATTGGGATGAAATAAATATTTCTGAAAATCTTCTTAGAGGAATATATGCTTTTGGATTTGAAACACCCAGTTTAATCCAACAAAAAAGTATTCTTTCCATAAAAAATGGAAGAGATATTATAGCACAAAGTCAGAGCGGAACAGGAAAAACTGGTGCTTTTACTATTGGTGCTTTATCTATTGTTGATTTAAAAATAAAAGAATTACAAATCGTAATAATATCACCAACAAGAGAATTAACAAATCAAATATACGATGTAATAAAAAAATTAAGTTATATGATGAATGGTATTAAAATATATAATTTAGTTGGTGGAAAATCTATAGATGAAGATACTAATTATTTAAAAAATAATAAACCTCATATAATTATTGCTTGTATGGGAAGATTAAATGATCTAATTAATAGAAAATTAATAAATACAAATAGTATTAAAACAATAATGGTAGATGAAGCTGATGAAATTTTTTCACATGGATTTAATGAGCAATTTTTCAATTTTATAGATAACTTAAAAAATAAAGAAAAAATACAATATGTTTTATATAGTGCTACACTTCCAGAAAAATTATCAACAAATAATATTATGAAAAATCCAGTAAATATAATAATTAAAAGTGAATGTTTAACATTAGAAGGTATTTCTCAATACTATATTGCTTTAGAAAATGATAATGATAAATATAATGTAATAAAAGATTTATATGGTTCTTTATCATTATCACAAAGTATTATTTATTGTAATAGTATTAACAGAGTAAATGTTTTGTATGAAAGTTTATTAAAAGATAATTTTCCAGTTTGTAGATTACAAAGTGAAATGCTAAAAAATGAAAGACAAGAAACTTATAATGATTTTAAAAATGGAAAATATCGAGTATTAATATCAACAAATATAACATCAAGAGGTATAGATATACAACAAGTAAGTATAGTTATTAATTTTGATTTACCAAAATGTAAATATAATTATTTACATAGAATTGGAAGATCAGGAAGATTTGGTAAAAAAGGAACTGCTATTAATTTAATTACAAAAAGAGATGTTTCTATATTAAAAGAAATAGAAAATTACTATAATACAGAAATACAAGAATTTCCAAGTAATTTTAATGAAAAAATATAATTAATAAATCGTATTTTTTTTACTATTTTAATATTATTATAATAAATATTATGGAAATGTTAATGGTTCATGTTTTTGGTCAAGATAATAATGAAAACATTGATAAAAAAGAATGTAAAAAAATAGGAATAACAAAAATTAATAATGATATTTTAAAAACTTTTAAATTACCTATTTCATATATTAAAAATAAAAGTTTAAATAAAAATATAATTCAAGACTTAGAATTAATAAAAAAACAAGAAAAACAAGAAAAACAAGAAAAACAAGAAAAACACATAAAAACTGAAATAGAAAAAAAAGAAAATTGTGAAAAAAATATTTATGAAATAAAAGATGTAAAACTTCAAGAAGAAGAAAAACCTATATATGATATAATATTTAATCCATCAACAATTTTTGGAATGAATATTTTAAAAATATTTCCTGAGTATTATACGACAAATACAATTTTTTTAAAAGATACACAATATATAATAAAAAATATAGATAAAATAAAATGTTCTAAAGAAGAAACTTATGATGAATTACTTGAAACATATAATGAAATAAAAAATGATAATGGATTTTTACAAAAATATCTATATATAGATTATGAAAACTTATTATTTTTAAATAATAATGAGTTTTTTTTACAATTTCTTAGTATATATAATATTTTTTCACCACTTGTATCATTTATAACTCCACTACTTATTTTAATTATTCCTTTTTTCATTATAAATATGCAAGGAACTTCTTTAACTTTTAAAATATATAGAAAAATATTATATCAACTTATGTCACAACATTCATTAGGTAAGATTTTTACTGATTTTAATAAAGTTGAAATGGATAAGAAAGTTTATTTAATAATATCAGGATTTTTTTATTTATTTTCAATTTATACAAATATAATAACTTGTATAAGATTTTATAAAAATATGATTTATATACATAACAAACTACACATTATTCAAGATTATATTAAAGAAACTATTATTAAATATAATAACTTTCAAACATTAACATCAAATATGAGTTCATATTCATTATTTAATAATACTTTGAAAGAAAATATTGAATATTTAAAAGATTTTGATAAAGATTTAGATAAAATAGATTTTCCATTTTCTTTTTCTTTTAAAAAAACATTACAAATTGGAAAAATATTACAATTATTTTATAAATTATATAATGATGAAAAATTAAATAATTCTTTTTTATATTCTTTTGGATTTAATGGATATATAGATATTTTAAATGGAGTAAATAAAAATATTCATAATGACAAAAATATGAATTATGTATCCTTTTTATCTAAGAAAAATAGAAATAAAACTATCTATAAAAATATGTTTTATCCTGTTTTAATGAAAAATGATGATAAAGTTAAAAATGATTTTGATTTTAAAAATAATGTAATTATTACTGGTGTAAATGCCTCTGGAAAAACAACTATACTAAAATCTGTTTTAATAAATACAATACTATCTCAACAAATTGGTGTTGGATGTTTTGATAAGGGATTTTTATATCCATTTCAATATATACATTGCTATTTAAATATCTTAGATACATCAGACAGATTTAGTTTATTTCAATCTGAGTGTAATAAATGTAAGGACATATTAAATATAATTAATAAAAAATCAAAAAAATCAACTAATCATTTATGTATTTTTGATGAATTATTTTCAGGAACAAATCCTGATGAAGCTATTAATTGTGGTTATGGATTTTTACTTTTTTTAACAAAAATTAAACTTTGTAGATTTTTTATGACGACACATTTTATTGAATTATCAAAAAAGTTTTTAGATAATAAGAAAGAAAATTATCCAAATACAATAAATAAAAAAATGGTAAGTATTTATGATAACAATACTCAAAAATTAAAACACACATATTTATTAAAAAATGGTATAAATAAATTAAAAGGAGGTATTGAAGTATTAAAAGAAATGAATTATCCAACTGATATTTTAGATACTATTCTAAGCAGTAGTTAAGTTTTATATATTTTTTTATTTTTGTTTTTTATTATTCGTTAATTTTATTAAACTAAAAAATATTATTTATTTATAATGAGTTTTTCAATTATATTTGGTTCAACATTTATAACTACAATAATTTTATTATTGTTTATTTTTATTATTATTTTTTCTATTTATATTACCCATAAAATGAACTATCATAATCATAAAATTGAAAGTATGATGGATTTAATGACATCTTTTACAAAAGAACTTCAAGACCATTCATTTATTATAAATAATCTTGTTTCGAAAAAAATAATACAAAATATTCAACCTAATGATTTTATAAGTTTAGAAAAACAAGATAGTATAAATACTAAAATTAATAATATCATTGAAGTTTCTGATGATGAGAACGACAATGATAACAATGATGATGATGATGACGATGATGACGACAATGATGATGATGACGATGATGACGATGATGATGACGATTACAATGATGATGATGATGAAGAAGATCATGATGAAGATGATGATGAAGATAATAAAAAAATAATTGAAAAAAATGTTAATTTAAAAGGTCGTGATAACATAGAAGTTATTGAAAAAGGTATAGAAAAACTTGTTTTTTATAATGACGAAAATACATTTAATGATGAAATTTTAAATCAACAATTACATATTTATAACAAAATAACTTTAAAAGATAATGATGAAGAAGAAGCAGTTTTATATATATTAAATTCTGAAAAAGGTAAAATTATTGAAGAAGAAGAAATCTTAGAAGAAGAAAAAATAATAAAAGAAGAAAAACTTTTAGAAAATGATATGAGTAATGAAGATATAAAAATAATTGATGTTTGTTCTGATGAAGAAAAAAATAATTCAATAATAGATTATAAAAAAATGAAATTAGATAAATTAAAAGAAATGGTTATTGAATTAAAAATTGATGACAGTAAAAAAATAAATAAAATGTCAAAAAAAGATTTAATTAAAGTTTTGGAAGAAAATGTTTGTATTCAAGAAGAAATGTAAGTAAGTCAAAATATTTTTTTTTATATATTATTATAATATAAAATGACATCTTGGGGAACTTGTGATAATAATGGTTGTAATAATATACATTTTAATAAACCACCATTAGTAAGTGATGGTAGGTTATATACCGCTTATGATTCAACAGAAGCTACTATGGAAAAAATAAGACAATATGAAAAAATAAATACAAATTGGGATTATAGAATGTATTTACAAAAAAATGCTAAAGATATAATGAAATATAATAATATTGAATGTTTTTATTCTTTGGGAATAAATCCAACAACATCTTTTGATAAACCTATGTCTTCTTGTCCAATAACATATACATCAAATAGACAAAGCAAAGAACCACCTTTTGGATATTGTAATAATAATAGTGATTTAAAAAATTATTATTTAACTAGAGAACAATTAAATTCAAAAATGATTTCTCCATCAATAGTAATGAAATAAAAAATAGACTTAAAATTAAATTATTTTCAATATAATAGGATATGAATTATATTTTAAGTATTGATGTTGGAATTAAAAATCTTTCTTTTTGTTTATTTGAAAAAGAGAATATAGATATTGATTTTAACAGTAAAAAAAATGAAAATATAAATGAAAATATAAATGAAAATATAAATGAAAAAATAAATGAAAAAATAAATGAAAATATAAATGAAAAAATAAATGAAAAAAATGAAAATATAAATGATGAAAAAATTAAAATAGCGAAGCATAAAAATAAAGATTTAGGATCAGAATTAAGTATCAATAAAATTATTGAATGGGAAGTTATTAATTTGATTGATACAAATGAAAAGTTTTGTTTAGAAATAAATAAAAATAATATAGTATGTAACAATAAGGCAATATTTATAAAGAATAATAAATGTTATTGTTTGAAACATTCTAAGAAAAGTGATTATATATTACCTATTTTAGAACTGAAAAAAACAAAATTAAATAAACTGAATATAAATCAATTGAAAGAAATATCAAATAAATATTATATTAATTTTGATATGAATATTAAAAAAACAAAATTAATAGAAGTTATAAATAATTTTGTTCAAGAGAAAACATTAGAACCAATTCAAATAAATAAATGTAAAGATTTTGATTTAATTACATTAAGTAAAACTATTAATAAAACTTTTGATATATTATTTAAAAAATATTTAAATAATTTAAAATGTGTTTGTATTGAATTACAAATGACTTCAAAAATGCGTTCTTTGTCGTTTATAATAATGCAGTATTTCTTAGTTAATAATAGTTCAATAGAAATAAAAATGGTAAGTCCTTGTTTTAAATTAAAAGACCTTGAAGTTGAAAAAACAGATTATTCGACAAGAAAAAAAAACTCAATAAAACATTGTCAAAGTATATTGGAAAAAAACGAAAATAAAAAATGGATTAGTTTTTTTAATAAACATAAAAAAAAAGATGATTTAAGTGATTGTTTTTTACAAGGAATGTATGTTTTACAAAAACTATGTTAAACATTTTTTAATACTAAACGAATATTTAAATAATAACTATTCGTTTAGTATTAAAAATAATGATGATAATAAATATATATATTAATGAATAAACAAGAAATTATTGAAATAAGTTCAAATAATAATTTAAAATCTTCAAATTTTGGAGGAGGTATAGAATTATTAATGAATAATGATAAAAAAAAAGAGAATTCTTATTCTAAAAATGTTGATTTTGAAGACTTAAATGATTTAGAAAAAGAATTAAATGAACTATCGTTTAATAATGATGATGAAACCAATAGTTATAAAAAAAAAGATACTGGATTTTTTGAATCAGACCTATTTAATGTTAATGAAGAACATAAAATAACTTTTGATGAAATTAAATTAAATGATGATAATAAAGATAATGATGATAATAAATATTCAAATATTGGGAAATCAACAGCAAATTATCAAGATGATAATATAAGTTGGGATGGATTTCAAAAAATGGGTAATAATATCCCAATTAATCCTGATAAATCAACACAAAATCAAATGACAAAAGAAGAATTACTTAGAGAAAAATTTAAGTTTATTAGAAAACTTGAAGAACTTGAACACAAAGGTGTAAAATTAAGTAAAAAATATAATATGGAAAGTTCTTTAGCTGAAATGCAAGGAGAGTATGAAACCATTATGGATGAAAAAAATAAATCGAATTCAATTAAATTTCAAGCTAATATGATGTTGGCTTTTATTAATGGTATTGAGTTTTTGAATAATAAGTTTGACCCTTTTGATATTAAAATTGACGGATTAAGCGACCAAATTAGTGAAAATATTAATGATTATGATGATGTTTTTGGTGAATTATATGAAAAATATAAATCAAAAGCATCTATTGCTCCTGAATTAAAATTATTATTTCAACTTGGGGGTTCTGCTATGATGATACACATGACAAATACAATGTTTAAATCTTCTATGCCAAGTATGGATGATATATTTAAACAAAATCCAGATTTAATGCGATCTTTTCAACAAGCAACAGTAAATTCTATGTCTAACAATAGTCCTGGTTTATCTAATTTTATGGACGGAGTTTTAAATGATACAAATAGAAGAGGACCACCTCCACCTATTTCAACACAATATACTAATGAACAATACGATAAAACATTACCTAATTATTCAAACAGAGGAGGGAATAATCCTTACGGACAAATTAATTCATTTCCTACAAAAAATGAAGCATCTCAACAAAGTAAAAGAACAAATCCTAATTCTAACCCAACATCTTTTATACCATCAAGAAATGAAATGAAAGGACCAAGTGATATTGATGAACTTTTAGGAAAATTAAAAACAAAAACAATTAATATAACAGAACAAAATTATGAAAATATACAACAAAATATTCAAAAAAATGAAGATATTTCTTCTTATACTAATAATAGTAGCACAATAAGTATTAATGATTTAAAAGAATTAAGTGGTAATATTAAATTACCTAAGAAAAGTGGAAGAAAAAGAAGTGGAAGCGATAAAAATATATCATCTATGAATATTGACCTATAATATATTTAATGTATTTTTACAACTTAATTTTAATTTTTCTATTGTATTATATTCTTTATTATCATCTTTAATCAACTTTAATTTAACATTATAAATATTATAACTTAAATATTTATTTTCTTCTTTATTTTCTTCTTTAATTTCTAATATTTTTAATAACTTCAACAAGTAATTTTTATATTCTTCTTTATATATTCTTTTTATTTCTTGATATTTTAAATAATAATTAATATCACTTATTTTATCATATCTTATCTCTTCTAACATTATTTTTTTTATTTTTTCAAATAGTTTATTTATATATTCATTATTTAATCTTGTAATTGATATATTATTTTTTTTATATTTATTTTCTATAAAAATAACTATATCTCTACTATTAATATTTTTATTATTATTTTTATTATTATTTTTATTATTATTTTTAATGATATTATACATTAATAATTTTATTTTTTTTTTATTTATAAAGTTATTTTTTAATTCTTCTAAAAAATATTTAACAATAATTTTTAAATTATTTAAATTATTTAAACTATTTAAACTATTTAAATTTTTTGATTGAAAGTTTGGTGATATATCTTTTGAAGTTAATGAAGAATTTGAAGAATTTGAAGAATTTGAAGAATTTGAATAAATTAATTTAATATAATTTATATAATATTTTTTATATTTATTATATATTTTTATTACTTTTTCATTATTAAAAATTTTTATATTATTATCTATATTATCATCTATTAATTTATTTTTTAAAGTTTCTTTTTTAATATTTATTTTACTTAAAAAATCTTCATAATTATTATTATTTATTTTTTTTATTTCATCATAATCTATTATTTTATTTTTATTTAATAATTTTTTCAATTCATTTATTGTTTTTTTTATATATTCATCATAATTAGATTTAAAAATATCTATATTTTCATAATCATTATTTATTTTTTCATAATATTCTAATTGTTTTTTTTTATTATTTTTTAAATTTTCATTAATAGTTCCTATTAATTTTTCTTCCTCACTTTTACCTCCGTTTTGGTTATTTACATTATTTCTCGTTGTTTCTTCATTATTTTTTGTTTCTTCTTCACCTTCTTCTATTTCTATTTCTATATCATATTTTGCTAATATTTTCTTTACATCTTCTTGTAAACTAAAATTTTTATTATTATAAAAATCTAATAAAATATTAATTTCATTTTTTTCTTCTTCACTAAATTTATTTATATTTTCACTTATTTTATTTATATCATTTTGACTAAGAGAACTAAAACCATAATTTCTAAAATAATCAAATAAACCTTCAACTATTTCTTTTGTTGTATATGTTGTATCAGGTTCATTTGTTGTATCAGGTTCATTTGTTGTATCAGTTTCTCTTGTTGTATCAGGTTCATTTGTTGTATCAGTTTCTCTTGTTGTATCAGGTTCATTTGTTGTATCAGTTTCTCTTGTTGTATCGGGTTCGTTTGTTGTATCAGGTTGTCTCGTTAAATTTTCATTAATTATTTTATTTTTTTTAGATAAATATTTTTCGTATTCGTTTTTTATATTATTATTATCAAAAATACTATTATTATTATTTATAAGATTATTTATAATATTTATATTTTTATAGTCAATTTCTAATTTTTTATTATTGTTTATATCAGCAGTAATTATATCATTTATAAATATATCAAAGTTATTTTTTATAACTTTTTCAATTTTATTATAATTTAAAAAAATATTTATATAACCTTTTGTATCATACATTAAATTTTTTAATTGTTCAATTGATTTTTTAATATAAATTATATATTTTTTTTCAAATACATTAATATTTGAAATATTTTTAGTAATAGTTTTATAATACCTTAAATTATTACTTTTATTAACTATTAATTTTTTTTGTATTTCTCCTAATAACATATTAATACTATTTTTAACATCTTTGGTTGTTTCGTCATTAATATTTCTAACATAAATATCATATTTTTTTTGATAATCCATGTATTTTTTAATTACATCTTTGCTATCAAAAACATAATATATATTTTTATTATTTTTCAAGAAATTATTTTTCAAGAAATTATTTTTCAAGAAATTATTTTTTAACGAATTATTTAATATTTTTTTATATTCATTACCACTCATAACATCTTTGTCTATTTTATTTAATAAATTTTCATTTCCAGTAATATTCCAATTTCCAGAATTAAAATTTATGTCAATTATTTTATATTTTATATTTTTTATTTTAATTGTTGAATATATTTTAAAAATATTCTTTAAAGTAAGTTCAATATTATTTTCAATATTTCCTGCTTTTGTTGCTTCAAGTAAATTATCCTTTTTTTTAATAAAAACATTATTATTTAATATTGTATTATTTAAATCAATAAATTTATATTCATTTACAAATTTAGATATATCACCATTTATATAACTGGATACTAAAGGAATTAATGGATTAAAATAAATATTATTATTTGTATTTTCACTTGATATATTCATAGAAGTTTTATACTCTAAATTATTAAATAAAGGACTTTCACAACTAATAAAAATTTTTAAATATTTAGGGATATATTTATTTTCAATTAAACCTCCAGTCATTTTATTATTATTTTTTCTTGTTGTTTTACATATTTTATTATTTTTTTTTCTTTTTGTTTTACATATTTTATGTTTTGTTTTATATGATTGTTTTATTTTATATGGTTGTTTTTTTTTACATGTTTTAT
>Ga0247841_10013992_pt1 | contig 10132 bp, 9 predicted proteins | sample LaCruzMarch2015__2_FD_192410 | JGI IMG/M metagenome (GOLD analysis project Ga0247841, IMG submission 192410) | Freshwater microbial communities from meromictic Lake La Cruz, Castile-La Mancha, Spain - LaCruzMarch2015_18m | ecosystem: Environmental > Aquatic > Freshwater > Lake | place: Spain...
CTATCAACTATTAGGAAAGCACATTCCATCGAATCAAAAATTGGCGCAACTTCTTTCAGACCATGACTATAGGCGTTGCTTTTAAGCACTGGGCAAAGTGCACTTTCCTGATGAAAAGTCTGTAAATTTTGGTGATTTTCAAGAAGAGCTGATTTGGAAATCAAAATTTTATTGAGATGTTGATACTGATTCTTTTTTAAAAAAAACATATATTCAAATCTTCAAAAAATGATATTTATGAAAAAGATCCAAGCCATAACCATGCAAAATAGATCGAAAGAATTATTGAAACTACCATTACACACTGCCAAATAATTTGATGGATAAACCAAACTGAATCGTTGTGAAAAATAGAATTCCAAGGAAGATTTTTAATAGAATTTCTGTTTAGGGTAGAAAATTGCTGATTTAACCAATATATTATTTCTCCAAAACTTCTAACTACCCAAAAAACTGAAGTGAACAAAAGAAACAAATACCAATCTTTAAGTAACAGAGTAATTATCGACAATATTAACCAAAATAATCCAAAGATTACGGCATCACCCCAAACAAACGCACCGATAAACACTAATGGACGGGTCAAACCATAAGCATTTTTCTTATATTTTGATTCGTGAAATCCTTTTAAAAAGATTAAAAAATTGAAGAAAGCGTAAAGACCAACAAATGTCTGTTGCCAATTATTCATATCTGAGCGAGAGACGAGATTCGAACTCGCGACCTTTTCCTTGGCAAGGAAACATTCTAGCCACTGAACTACTCTCGCTTGTTAATTTACCCTAGAGGGATTTATAATTATATCATGGCAAATTACTCAGAATTTCAAAATCAAAGTAACAAAGCTTTTGCTAAAACAGCTGAAAGAGTAGCAACCAAAGCAGTTTTGGTTGGCGCTGACATTTTCAAAGCTGTCTTCCATTTTTTAAAGCAAATGCTTTTTTCCTTCTTAGGCAAATAGTCTTTTAATGAACGTGCCAAGCCTTGGAATCGAACCAAGATCCCATGTTTTTCAGACATGTGCCGTGACCAACTTGGCTAGCTTGGCGTTTTTTAACGCTTTTATATTTTAACTAATTTATTAAAAATTACTACCATCAGGTCCCCAAGGGGACTAGTCACGCGCTTCGTAACTAAAAAGTTAGTTATAAAACACTCTCGCTTGACGGTGTGGGCAATACAGGGCTCGAACCTGTGACCTCATCGATGTAAACGATGCGCTCTAACCAACTGAGCTAATTGCCCATTTGCTTGAAAAAATAAAGAGCGTGCACCATCTGGGACGATGTTAGAACCTATCTAACCTCCTCTATTGATCCAAAAGAGAAAGCTAGTCTTATCATCGCTTTTGCTCATTTTAAAAAGGAGAAAAAACAATGAACTGGTTCACAAAGTCTCGATCGTGCTCGCAATCTAGCAATCTTCCGACTGCAACCTATATTCTAGCAGATGAAAATAGCTTTTACTACAAATTCGAGCAGGATTTGAACCAGGCTAAACAGGAAGTGATTATTGAAAGTCCATTTATCACGATTCCCAAGATGCGGAGCCTAAAGCCAACATTTGAGCGACTAGTTAAACGTGGAGTGGCTGTGTATGTCATTACAAGACATCCAGAGGAACATAATCCAATTATGGCAGAGCAATCTGAGGCGGGAATACGGTATTTTGAGGATATAGGCATACAGGTGTTACTCTGCAAGTCGCATCACCGGAAGCTGGCCATCATAGACAGGTCAATCGTGTGGAAAGGAAGTCTCAATATTCTTTCACACAAAAGTAGCCGTGAATTCATGGAGCGGGAGGAGAATAAGCAAAAGGTTGAGGAGCTCTTTACTTTCTTAAAATATGACCGCGTTAGTGAAATTAAAAAACATTTGCTATACTAAAGGAGAAAATTATGAACGATACAGTCACCAAAAAATCAGAGCTAGTTATCGACGCACTTCAATATGCGCACGATCACAATCTGGATATCAACAGCATCAGTGATGTACAAAAAATTCTTGATGTTTTAGACCCAGATCACAAAGAAAATGTCGCTGAGTTTGCTGAGGTTCTTAAAACTTCAGATACCTTTATGGGCATGAAGGCAAGAGAAAAAATAGGAAAAGTGCTTAATTAAGTGAAACGTATATTTCAGACAAAGAAATATTTTAGTTTTTGGACTAAATTAATTATTAGGATACATCAAGCGTAAGATGTTCGTTCGACTTATTGTAAATTTCAATAGTATTATCGACATCAACTTGGTTTACTAACCACCCACGCAACTCACATTGACGAATAAAATCATTTATTCTATTGACTCCGTTGATTTCCTTTAAAGTAACTACTAGACCAAATTTAATACCATCACCAACTCTTTTGCTCAACCTTTCTTTGGTTTTGACGCTCACGCCCCACATACCGTTCTCATATGCTTTTCGTGCTACAACCTTATCAGTAAAAGACTCGCTAATATGCTTAGTATTATCCCATTTTCTATAAAAGCGTCTAGCGTTACCCTCATAAACATAGTGTTTTTCTCCATCATCAACACTTTGTACGTTCTTGTTTATGGATTTAATACCGTCCTTAACGACCCGTCCTAAGTAAACATCCAATTCTGTGTTTGTATAGTCAACACCCTGATTTACTGAACAACTAGGAAAATAGCAAAGAGTAGCTTTCGCAACAAACGGGTGTTTTTGGTTATTAACCGGAACAGGAAGATTATATGTATAGGTGTCCCACTTCTCTGAAATTCCGCTAATAAAAAACTTTATCTCATCATTATTTGACTTTACGATTTCTTCAATCCTTTTTGGTACAACACCATGGCCTAACAGCGGTGCAAGTTCAATATTATTTCCGACACCGTTCCAATCAGCGGCAGCGTCTACAATTAATGCTTTTGCAACTTCACGACTAAATCCAAGAATTTCTATTAAAAAAGCGACTTTTCTAGTTATCCAAGGTGCAGCGTATGAAGTACCACCAGTGCTAGGTTTTAATCCATCAGGCGAATATACCCAAATATACTCGTTTCTGTCACCCCCATAACTACTTACATCGGGCTTATTAAAGAATGATAAAACCAAACCCTTACGAGAGTATGAAGCTGGATTGCCGGATCTAGTAACGGAATTTACAACTATAGCGTTTATTGAATCAGCAGGAGAACCAATCATCTTTTCAGAACTAAGACTACTATCTTGCTTATTTGTTCCTGCTATTACGAATATGACATCATGCTCGTGTTGAATCTTATCTAAAATGGCCGCTTCTGGTGATATAAAGTTTCGATTAATTTCTCTATCCGAACCCAGTGACAGATTCCAAACTTTTATATCTGGGTTTGATGCAACGATTTCCTTAATTGCCTTCATAATTGAAAAGGCACTATATTGACCTTGAGCAGCGACTCCAAAATGTCTCACTCTAAATTTTCCACACCCGTCATCTAAATCAGGATTAATTGCAGGGCCGTCAACAATGAGTGAAGTTACGGAAGTGCCGTGTACATAATCGCTCGGCGTGGTTGGAATTTCATCACTAATTATTTTTTTGTATTCTACCCATTCTGAAAAATAGACGGATTGATCAAATAAAGTGTCAATTACACCTATTATTGGTTCACCGTTTGGTGAATCAATTTTAAATGTCGTCTTGTTTTTTTCCTTTTCACCAAAATCTTCATAGCTCAACTTTGATAGATCCTCGGTTGACATGGCAATTAGATATGGAGCTTTTTCAGCTAGTAATACTATTTCATCAGGATAAAGAAAAAGAGTGGTTTCACTAATGATTTTGTCTGGTTGCACATCTACGCCAATTTGCTTCATTAAATTAACCAAATCAATATTAGTCTTGTATATGGTAATAATTGATTGGTTACGAGTATTTGCACTATTGTCTGGGATCGTAAAACGATCTAAATAATGCGAGTCTACGACTATATTACGAAAAGTAGTTTTTGCGATATTGTATAGATCATACTTTATGTCGGTTTCCCGTAGATTATCAATGGCCTCATACGTAATTGAATCGCCAAACACATCGCTTATTAAATGGATACAACTTTTTAAATTTTCTATAGTATGTGCAAGAAGTTCGCTGCTTACATAGTGAGTAATCACATGCTTTGGGTTTTTCTCATTCGCAAACCTGGCACCTACTACCGTATTATTCACAGGTTCTTTACCAGAATAGAAAAAGCCATTTATTCTATTACTCTTCGCAATGACATCAACGTAATTAACATCGATAAGACAGCCTTTAATTATATTTTGACGTTTCCAGAAATTACCAAGATTTTGAAGATCATTTAAAAGGGATTGAAGCTTTTTAATAGTTATAGGAGAAGAATTTTTAGGTACATTCCTTGGTCCTGGCTTATTGTCATTCGATCGTTGTTGAAAAGCTCCTTTAAGCTGCAAAATGTTGTTCATATTTTTATATATTTAGTTCTCTTGAAACCTGACTCTTAGAAATTCCTGTCAACACCTCTATTTCTCTAACAGTAAAATCATTGTCTTGCAAAAATTTAAAATCACCTGATTCAATTTTTGGCTTAATTGACTCATACAACTTTTTTAAGTAATCATACTCATTAGTTGAATCGCTGAACGCGAGTGCAGTTTTTATCAGGTTTTTCAACTCACCTGGATAAGGTATATGCTCCATAACAGATATTACTTTTTTAAATAACCTTACGTTGCGACCAGCAAACTTGAATTTTGCAAGATAATCATTCAAGACTGACTCGGCAACTTCGATTAATTCTTCTCGACTATATCTATTAAAGTTAATAATTGAGTCAAAACGTCTAATAAGTGCTTTATCAAATTGTTTGTATAGATTAGTAGTAGCTATAAGAACAATGTCATCTTTTAGACCATCTAAACCCTTTAAGACAGAGGATGTCACTCTCCCCATTTCTCTAAGGTCATTGGAGTTTATTCGATCCAAAGCTATTGCATCAATCTCATCAAATAAGATGATTATCTTTTGCGGCTGAGGCAGATTACGTAACTCAGAAAATACAGAGGCTATATTTTTAGAGGTTTGTCCCAGTTTACTATCAATAATACTTTCAAAGTCGATTATATATAAATCACGCTCGAGAATGCGCGCAATTTGTTTAGCGGTTTCAGTCTTACCTGTTCCGGGTTCACCTTCAAACAAAAATTTATTTATGCCAGCTTTGTGATTTATGGAATTAATTACACCAACGATATCATTTTTGATTTTAACAGGAAGAGGAAATGAACTTCCATTGGTCAAACCTACTTTTGTAAGAAAAGGAAGATCATACTCACTTTCTTGTGGCACAAAGGTATTAGCGCCAGATAATAAAGCCATAATATACTGTGCCAGCTCTGAATCTCCAATAGAATCAAAGTACTTAGCTATGCTGTAAGCTTCTCTTCTAAAGCCGTCATCATTCCTCTCGGCATAATACTTTATTAAGTTAAGGATATTCTTTTTGCGCATCTGTCCTATCATATAATCATACTAACACGATTGGGACAAGTACACAATAAAGTGGGACAAGTTTTATATTTTTATGTGAATGCAGACTATCTTCCAAGAAACACCCTCGGATTCACAGGTATCCCATACACATTTACTTGGAAGTGGAGATGTACGCCTGTTGCCCAACCAGTTTGACCTTGGCCTCCAATTACGTCACTGGTGGTCACCTTTTGGCCTTTAAAGACGTATATCTTGTTTAAGTGGGCATAGATGGTGGTCACATTGTCGCCGTGGTCAATAATGACGTGTTTGCCATACCCCCAAAAGATTTCTCCGGCGTAAATAACTGTGCCATCCATAGCGGGATTGACTGGCTCATCTAGTCTACTAGCCAGATCAATTCCAGTGTGGAAGACCTGATACATGCTGGACTGTGCAAATTCAAGAGTAATTACGCCCTTGGTTGGCCACACAACGGTGGGGTTTATCTCCGTTACTACCTCTCCAGTTGTTGGATCTTTGATCTGGATTGCTTGAGTTGTGACGTTTTGATCAACGAGTTTGTCAGAGATGACATTTATACCCACCTGAGTCAGTAGAATGACTGCAATGACAGGTAACATAAGGATAGTGAGGAAAGCCAGGAGGACGAATTTAAGTTCTTTGCGAAACGACCAGAGAGTAAGTACTAGCTTGGGATTCATAGCTAGATATAGACTTCCCTAGGATCAGTGGTTAAGAGTGGATGTTCCGCGTCTGAGGCGACTACTTTGACCGCGACATGGTTCTGGTCAGCGATAAGTAAAGCTTCACCACGATCACAGGTTAAAAGATAATGTTGTTCGTAGGCCGAAAGGTGGAATTCATCAGCCACTTTTTTAATGGTGGTTGTATCTTGGCGCATCAAAACTCGAAGAGATGACTGACTGGCGATGGCCTTACCATATTCTTGGTTGAGGAAGTCATTAGCTTGCTGGGTAATAATGGTCACGCCCAGATAATACTTTCTGGCTCTACGGACGAGGCCTGAGATAAATCGGGCACTCTCTGGTTCTTGCAGGAGCATCCAGCCCTCATCAATAACGAGCATTCGCTTCTGAGGGTTTTGTTTGACCTCATTGTTTACGAAATTAGCGACCACCATCATCATAATGGATCTAATCGATTCGTTTAGGTCTTTGATATCAAACACAATGAGGCGATTATCGAGTTTGATATTTGTCTGGGAATCAAAAACGGTTGAAAGTGAGCCTTTCACAAATCGCTCGAGTCTGTCGCATAAATCTTTATGCTTCATAGCTTTGAGGTTTTTGTAGAAATCTTTAAGAAGAGGATATTCAACAGCTTTTGACTTTTTTGCATTTTTACGTGGAGTGAGATTAGCTTCTTTGTAGGTGAGTAAAAGTGCGCGGTCAACTGATGCCCGCTCCTCAGATGTAAGTGATCCAACCATGAGAGATATAAGTTCGGTTAAATCTTGAATGTGTTCAGATAAGTTGTTTTCTTGGGTAACTGAGTGCTCTGAGAACTGAAAAGGATTAATCTTTTCTTTGGATGAACTAGAGAGTTTGATATATGTGCCGTCAACACTCTTGGCTAGTTGTTTATATTCGCGCTCAGGGTCAATGATGATGACTTTTGTACCCTGCATCAGGTGGCGCAAGATTTCCACTTTGGCAGTATAACTTTTGCCAGATCCAGATTGAGCAAAAATAATAGAGTTGGCGTTGTTTAGAGAGTAGCGGTCAATGATCACTAGGGAGTTATTGGATTTATTGATGCCGTAGAGGATTCCTGACTCCTGCACGAGTTCGGAGGAGACAAATGGAAAGGTCAGAGCAGCGCTTGAGCTATCCAAGTTTCTTTTCTGGGCAAGCAAGTTTTGCGATCTTGGCAGAATCGATTGTAACGCCTCAATTTGTTGGAAGGTGGCAGGCTTAATGTAGAACAGTCGTGTTTGCATGACCGTTTCGAGTAGCTTTGTGTTTTTGTTAAGTTCAGTTAAGCTATCTGCACTGATTGTCATGTAAATAGATACCTGGAAGAGTTTTTCCATTCCGCGTTGTATTTTGTCTTTAAGCTCCATGGCAGACTCAAGAGGATCAGTGATTTCACTCCCGATAACTCTGCCTTCTTTGAGCATGGTGCGTTTGGTTGACTCAAGCTCGGTAATTTTTCTATTGAGCTTGGGCAGAGCAATGAGTGGATCGACCTGTTCTATGTGATAGCTGATATCAATATCATGATTAAAATTGATCAGGTTATTGAGCCATCCAGTAGTGGCTACATAGGGATAGCCCGAAACAAAGAGAGTCCTGACGTAGCGATCATTTATCTGCAAGTAACTAGATTCTTCTTTAAGGCCAGCGTATGAGATCATTTCGAGCTGATCTTGTTCACCATACGCAATGTTAATCGACTGGTTGGTCAGCTTCTTTTTGAGCTGTTGGCGTTTCCAATTTTTAATTGGTTTTAGATTTGATATTTTTTTGGTTAAGTTAAACATAATTATTTCGTAGTAACGCCTCCACGGATTCTTTGGTAAGGGGTTGAGTTTTCATGCTTTCACCGTTGTAGAAGCTGTAAAAGAGATTGAGGATTTCTAGGCCTGATAACGATCTCGCTTTCATCTGCATCCGTTCCAAGCCTTTGACGATAATATCTTTCTCGAGATTGAAGTGTTCTTTGATGAGCTTCATATCTTGATGACGCTCGGTGTGTTTGTAGGGAACGACAATATAGAAATGTCTCGAGAGTATTTTGTTGCCTGAGACTAATTTCTTTACAAAAGCACAGTAGCCCTCAATCTGCTTTTTGTAGGCGGGTACTTTTTCCTTATCTTTCGTTTTGGCGATGTCTTCGAGGTATTTATCAATATCCATCTCTCTGACCCTCACTAAAATTTGAATTTGGCAGGGCAGAGCATTTAGGAAATTTTGAAAGCTATCAATAATCACATCCTGTTCCTCTTCACTTTTAAGCTCAAAGTTGACTGAGGAAGTTTCAAGTATTTGGCGATATTCGTTATTAGGGAGCACGAGAATGTTATCCACGACTTCCTTAATCTGGATTTGTTGACGGCTACTGGTGCTACCCGATTTGTGTAATAAGTTCTTCATATTATTTTTTGCTCAGTTGATAGTGTAGGGCAACTTTGCCAGAGTTTATTAAATGCTCTAGCTTAACTTGATCAAAGATATCCAAATCAATATTTTGAGATTTGCTTATCTTCTTGACGGATTTTCTGACTGTAATCTGCTCTACGGGTAACTCTGGAATATCGAGCATCCTATTTGTTAAATTGTTTTTATTAAACAAATAGTATTTAGGTCGAAATCGATATTTGAGTAAAACTCCAAGCCACTCTGCCACAATCTTGTCCTTAATGCGAAGGGCCAAAATACCAGAGGTTGCTGTGGCAAAAATAATTAATACCAGTTTGAAAGAAGTTAGTTTCATGCTGGGGAAAAGAAGAATGTATACCAGTGCTGTCCATAAAACTGGAAACATCATAATGAGGATTTGAGTCATATTGAGTGATCCAGCAATTTTGTCTTCTACTGTAGTGATTTGTGCTGGGATGATGGTAGTTCTCATAGGTTTACGCTCCTTCTGGGCATCTTGACTGCTCTCGTGCCCTTGTAGGCCACATTTGAGCTTGAGTCAGTACTTAACACATTGGTGATTTGACTCCCCATATGTCGAACTGCTCCAACACTTCGGGAAAATAGAATAAGTTGCATCATGAAGCTAGGAATTTTCAAGAGAGTGAGTAATAACCCAATAGCCACAGCGACAGAAATCAGAGAGTTATTGGTTTGCTCTGGCAAGGTTAAAAATGTTCCAGCCAGTTGAATAGTTACGACATGAACAAAGATCGTAAATACAGAGACAAGGTAGCCTTTAACTGCCATCTCAGCGAAGTCAGCAGTCTTGGGAATGGCAGAGAGCAAGAAAATGAAAGGAGAGAGGACTGCTCCAAGTACAATAATAATTAGACGACTTATGTACATCAGGAGTAGGACAATTGCGACGATTAGAAAAATGAGTAAGAAAATCAGGATAATAAAGGGGGCTGTGCCATTAGTTAGACTAGATATGGTAATAGCGTTCGTGATCCATGCATGATTGAGGCCTCCTGTGGCAGAGATTACCCCAGATACCAGAGCGTTGCTGGCTTTAATTGCATAATCGGCCAAAAAGAGTGAGACATTCGTCCCTAAGAACGCCAGGCCAATTCTAGGAAGTAAATGTTTAAACTCTATCTCTTCAAAGCCAAAGGTGGAGGCACTCATGAATTGGAGGCCAAGGAGTGCGACGACAAGGACAAAGAGAGTATCGGTGATACCGAGCATAATGAGCCAGAATTTGACGATTGAGGCATTTTCAAGAAGCGACGGAGTTGAGCCAAGAAAGGTCATAATTCCATCAACTATTGGCTTGGTAGAGCTTTCAACAATGTTTTGAATGAAGCCGTTGACCGCATCAATTAGTACTTGGGTCAACCCATCACTTGGAGCAACACTCTCAATTTGAGTTAATGGAAGAGTGGCTGTATTTGTAGCAGTGTCACCTCCCACCAAAGCGCCAGATAATACAGAGACTATTGAACTGGAGGCGAGGACAAGTACTAAACCAATGATAGAGTTGCGAATAGTTTTCTTTGCATCCT
>Ga0247841_10013994_pt1 | contig 10131 bp, 10 predicted proteins | sample LaCruzMarch2015__2_FD_192410 | JGI IMG/M metagenome (GOLD analysis project Ga0247841, IMG submission 192410) | Freshwater microbial communities from meromictic Lake La Cruz, Castile-La Mancha, Spain - LaCruzMarch2015_18m | ecosystem: Environmental > Aquatic > Freshwater > Lake | place: Spain...
CATTCCTGAAAAAAACGTCTGATACCGGGATCGTGGAGGTAACCGGCAATGATTATCGCATCTTCCACAAGGATGGATCGATACACTGGCACCGCTCCAGTATCATGCCGGTCTTTGACGAGAAGAGAAACCTTCTCTTTTTTGTCGGCAATGCCATTGATTTCACCAACCGGAAACATGCTGAAGATGCCTTGAGGGAGAGCAGGGCAGAACTGAGCTCAATCCTCCATGGTTCACCCGTTCTTCAGTTCGTCATCGATCGTGACCACCATATCCTGTCATGGAATAAGGCACTCGAGGAGTACAGCGGAATTCTGGCCGCTGAAGTAATTGGTACCGACCGGCAATGGCGTGCGTTTTACAACGAAAAGCGACCGGTGCTCGCTGATCTCCTTGTGGATAACAATACGGATGGTCTCTTCAAGTGGTATAGCGGGAAACTGAATCCCTCCCGGTATGTTGATGGCGCATTCGAGGCAACAGACTTTTTCCCCGAAATGGGTGAATCGGGTAAATGGCTTTCGTTTACTGCAGCGCCAATCCGGAACGCTGACGGAGAAATGATCGGTGCAGTCGAGACGCTCGAGGATGTCAGCGAACAGATCATTGTAACAGAAGCACTCCGTACAAGTGAAGAGAAGTACCGCCGCATCATGGAGAAAATGCAGGATGCCTATATCCGGACGGATGAAAACGGGATCATCACAGTAGTGAATCCTTCGGCTGCCCGCATGTATGGCTACGGCACTGCAGAAGAGATGACCGGGATTTCTTCCGAAGCCCTGTATGCCACCCGGGAGCAGAGGGTTGCTATGTTCCGGAAACTCCAGGTGGCCAATGGGATCATCGATTTTGCCGGTGAAGCTCTCCGTAAAGATGGCACAACCTTCCCGGTGTCATTAAACGTCCAGTTCATCCTGGACGAAAAAGGACGGGTGCTGGGAGCAGAAGGTATCGTGCGGGATATTACCGAAAGGAAATCCATGGAACACGTGATCCAGGAAGCCAACCGGAAGCTCAATCTCTTAAACAACATTACCCGACATGACATCGTGAACCAGCTGACCATGCTCCAGGGGTTTACCCAGCTTGCTGCGATGCAAGAGAGCGACCCGGAAGTCTCTGAATTTCTCTCAAAGATCGATGCAGGCTCTGAAACGATCCGCCGGCAGATAGAGTTCATGAAATCATACCAGGATCTGGGAGTTCATACGCCCGGATGGTTCCGGCTTGACGAAACTATTCAGAAGGCGGGGAGGGAAGAAGTCATATTCTCCGACACCTGCAAAGATATCGAGATTTTCTCCGACCCGATGCTCGAGAAGGTCTTTTTTAACCTCTTCGACAATGCCATGAAGCACGGGGAGCGGGTAACGGAGATCGTTGTTCGTTGGGAACGGGCTCTTGATGGGATCATCATCATCGTGGAAGATAACGGGATCGGAATCCAACTGGGGGAAAAAGAGAAGATCTTCGATAAAGGATTCGGGAAAAATACCGGCCTGGGTCTCTTCCTCGTAAAGGAGATTCTCTCGATTACCGGTATAACCATCCGGGAGTGCGGTACCCCGGGGAAAGGAGCAAAATTCGAGATCGCGGTACCAAAGGGACATTTCAGATCCGTATTATAAAAAAAAATCCTTCGGCAACACCCTTTTTCATAGATCGGGATCCCTGCAGGATAAACGTAAGATAAATGGGCCAAAGCATTAAGATTTTCTCCCGATGAATTGACCAAAAAATCCCACTAACTATGAAACCTGAAACACGGGAAAAAAGAAAAAAATTCTCACTTGCTCGTAAAGACAAGCTAATGGAAGATCTGGTGAAAAGGACGAACAAGAAATCCCTGGCTGTCTGGGCAATAGACTGTGCAGAGCGGGTCCTACCCTACTTTAAGGAGATTTACCCGGATGACCCCCGTCCCCGGGACGCGCTCGTTACACTCCAAGCATGGATAACGACAGGGATATTTCGCATGGCTGACATACGCAGTGGCTCGCTTGCAGCCCATGCCGCCGCCCGTGAAATTGGTGAAGATAATGCCGCCCGTTCTGCTGCCCGTGCCGCAGGTCAGGCTTTGGCAACTGCTCATGTTCCCACGCATTCTCTTGGTGCTGCAAAATATGCCCAACAGGCAGTCTGGAGAGCTGCAAGCCCGCCCGATGCTGATGCAGCCGTAACAAAAGAACGTGACTGGCAATACCGGCACCTGCTCGCATTGAGAGAGAGATCGGTTCCGGACAAATGATTTTCACAGCAGGTCGGATTTTTTTCTGACATATCTTCAACCAGATGGCCAAGAACATTGACCAGAAAGTGCTTGCCCAGATCAATACGTTAGTCGTTATGTGTCTTGGTGACTGGGGCTATCGCGACATCATCATTAAGTAGCGTCAAGAAGGATTTATCCAAAATGGACATCAAGATCCAGACATTGGACCAAGGAGAAGCAATCATCCCTACAATCGGCATCCTGTTCCCGGTCAGCACCCGCATCCACTATTACGAGGACTATATCGCCCGGCTTAACAAGGAGTCAAAAAAGAATATCCGGAACGGGCTTGAGACCGGGTTTTCATAATTTTTTCTGAGACTAATTACCGTTACCTGATGAGCAGAAACGTATACACACCTTTTTTTATCATGAGTCAGAAATTAAAAAAATAGACAGGGCCCTGACCATGATGGAAACCTTCGTTCCAACCATACAGGCAGTGATTATCATGATCGGCCTGATAATAATTTGTCTTTTCTTAAAACAAAAAGGCATTATTAATGACCAGTACCGGCCCCTGTTCGGGAGACTTGTCACAGATTTTGCTCTTCCCGCCTTGATATTTTCCGCACTTGCCGTCCAGGAACCTCGCGTCGAGATCCTGCTTGCGGTTCTGGTCATGACATTTGCCGTCTTCTGCCACCTGGGTCTCTCCTATGGTATCGGCAGATTACTTCATCTGGAACGTCGCCAGTTGGGCGCATTTATGCTTGTCGCTGCTTTTGGCAGTTCTGCTACGCTCGGTTATGCCCTCGTGTCCCAAATATTTCCCGGAAACAGCAGTGCTGTCACGGATGCAGTGATGATCAGCGAACTTGGTATCGGCATCCCGCTCTTTTTTGCTGGTGTCCTGGTAGCGATGCATTTCGGCAATAAGAGTGGAGGCTCAGCCCTTTCCAGTATCCGGGCTTACTTTACCTCGCCGATCTTCATCGCCCTGCTGGCTGGATGTGCAGCTTCATTTTTCTTAACCGGGATAAAAAACCCGGTATGGGAGATCGTGCTCTCAATTTTTTCCATGATCTCGCTCTCCCTCGTTATTTTCGTTGCCATTGGGATTGCACTGATGTTGCGATGGATCCCGCTCCGGACTATAGGTCTTCTTGCCGGTATTACCATCGTCTTGTCTCTCATTATCCAGCCGCTCGTTGCACTCTTTTTATCCGGCCTGATCCATCTTCCCGCTATTGAGACCGATATCCTGCTTCTCGAGACTGCAATGCCTTCTGGTATGATCGCCGCTGTCCTTTCCGACCGATATGGTTGTGATGGGGAACTTGCTTCAGTCCTTGTTATTATCACTTACCTATTTTCCGTCTTCACACTCCCGCTCATCATGCTTCTTGCTCCTTAGACCATACCTCGAATACCATTTTTGGCAGTCTTCCACAGTATAAGTTGATCCTGCATGATTTACGACAGTATAGGATCAATATTTTTTTTAATTTTCGTCCGGACATCATCAATTATGTAAGGATTATTACCGGGCTATAAACTGACAAACGAGAACGAATATCCAGAAAAAGCTGTTGGCAGGTTTTTTTAAAAAATTAAAAAAGCAATTGATTTTAATTATCCCCCCGTATAACATCGAATGGAAAAATTCTCTTACCTCATTCTCATCATTGCACTTCTCATTTCAGGTGCCGCAATCGCCGGCTGCACCACCACCGCCCCAGCCAGTACAACTGCACAACCAACCGCAATTTCGGCAATGATAACTCCGGTAACGACAAACACCGCTGCGAACCAGAGCGGACCCATCAGTATCTTCTATGTCCAGACTGCCGAGAAAGGCACATTTATCCCCGGGACAGATGGCACCTATACCCTGACTCTTATCAAGGCAGTTCCCCATACGTTCTACTTCTCCGACAGGCCGGACCGTATTGCGGGTAGCCAGTCAAACGACAAATTCATCAGCACCTTCAACTGGAGCCCGGCTCCCAATGCCGCAATCACCCTCCCGCAGGCAAAATATACAGAGGACACCCTTATTCTTGAACTGGCAAATCCCCGGTATAATGCTAGCTCCGGAGACCTGATCTACACGGCAACCATCGTCAAAGACTACAAGAAGAGCACATTGTCGGATTTCGTACACAACGTTGATGCCGGAATCCCGCAGACCTTTGACCGGGTCACCCTCTTTATCGATTCTGGCGAGCTCCGGTTAGTAAGGTGAAACGAGAACAGTGGCAGCCTCGGGAGGTGTGCCCCTGCGTGATCAATTGCACGAATCAGGGCCATGATATAGTGTGGTGTAATAATAACTGTGGCTGCTGATACCAATAACCGGATAAAGATCCAAAAAGCAATCATTTTTTACCATCCCCCCGAATAACCTCGAATGGAAAAATTCTCTTCCCTTCACCTCATCGCGGGAGCTGCAATCTCTGGCTGCACATCAACGGTTACAGCATCAACGGTTACAGCATCACTGATTAATCATCAGGGCCAGATCGTTTACAAACGCCAAATCATGAGTTCACAACCGAAAATTTGAATCATCATTTTTTCTGATTCATGTCTATTTTGAGTTCCCGTTGTTGTTCATGCCCAAATCATACAAAAAAAATACCGCAGAATCCCGATTGCCCGGTAATTCTGCCAGAAGGAATAAACCGCAATTAAAGCAATGATGAATTATACCCGGACTGTTCACAGTAAAAGGAGAGTACGATACTCATGATCATAAAACCATGCCGTATCCTTGGTACCTTCCTTTTACTCTGTTTAATTGGCATCGTCCCGGTTCTTGCCGATACCTGGGAGAACAACTGGGCACCTTGGGTAACCAATACAACAACCACATCAGCAACCATTAACTGGCGACAAGATTCAGTTGGGTCCGGAAGTATCGCGTATGTAAAGACCAGTGATTATACCCGAACCGGCCGCTTTGATACAACCATCACTGATGCCTCAACAACTCCTTACCATCATACTCAACTCACGGGTCTTGACCCGGGAATATCCTATACCTATAGTGTAAAACCATTTGGAAATCCAGGTGTTTTTTCCCCCCGGGTATTCCGTACAATGCCCGAGAGCGGCCCATATACCTTTGTTGTGATCAGCGATGCTCAGGAAGGATCCGAATACTCAGAAGACCTGCGGTTCCATTACGTGGCAGATGCAATAGCAAAAGAGCCGGATGTCCTATTTATCCTTTCGGCCGGAGACCATGCACGGTTCGATAACTTCCACCGCTGGAGTATTTTTTTTCACAACGCTAACGGAATGCTTTCCAATACCACAATATTCCCTGCTACCGGGAACCACGAATACCATGATATCAACAACGGAAATATTCCTTTGCCTGCCACGTATTACCATTATGCGTTTCCCGGGCCCCTCAATTACAGCTTTGACGTTGCTGGGATCAGGTATATTGTCCTCAATACTCCTGACCCAAACCAGGCAATTCTTGAACAGACCGACAACCCAACCCCTTCGTTAAATCTTACTTTAAGCCAGGTTTCATGGCTCAAAAGCCAGCTGAACAATCGGTTACAGGGAACATTCACCCTGCAACATAATCCCAATTGGCTTGATAGCTTAACTACGGTTGACCCCCGATACGCACCGTGGGATGACCTGTACCAGGAGTACGGCATCAGTGCATCATTTTCCGGCCATATCCATGCCTACGAGCGGTACACAATCAATGGTATCCCTTATTTTATTGTCGGCAATGCCGGGGGTCCTGCTGCGGATATCCAGACCACCCCTCCTTCAGGATATCAGGGCGGTTCAACACGCCGGCTTGGGTATCTTAAGGTAACAGTAGACCCAGCCAATAATTCGGCAACCGCCAGGGAAATTATTGTGGGTTATGCTTATGGCAACAACGATAACCTGACGCCATTTATCTATCCATCTCCGGTCACCGATGAAATCGTTACATTTTCCCTTAAACGATCACTTTCCCCGGACAGCAATCCGAAAATTGCTGAAACCATGCCTAAAGAAGAAACGGGAGGGCTATCCCCATTTCTGTTAGCCGCAGTATCTGGCGTCATACTTGTTATCGGTGCCAGTACCATAGTCCTGTTAAGAAAAAAGCGATAATCGAGCCAGGGAATTATACCCTCACCCATTAGCAATAGATCCCATCGGATCTCCAGATTCAATCCGGCAACCTTTTTTCCCTACACCGTCCAACTATCTTGTAACTCAGGGAGCACAATGACTGAAGAACCCGTTGTTCCTCTACGCCGCATACCGCTCGACCGCGTCAGTGTAGTGATCGATTCTGTATACGCATTTGCCATGACCCTTCTCGTCCTGACAATCGATATTCCCTCAAAATACCAGCATCTCAAGGATGTTGAACCAGTACACAAGATCTTCGTAGGTGTCATGCCAGATATAATCCACTACTTCATTGCCTTCTTTATCCTTGCAATCCTTTGGTATTTCGAGCATCAGCGTTTCCGTGCCCTACGGTTTCTCGACCGCCCGCTCCTCTGCTTAAACATCGCCAGCCTGGCATTCGTCTGCTTAATCCCGTTCTCAACAAACATAGCAGGAGACTATCCCTTCGATCATTTTGGTGCGATGATCTTTGAACTCAATATTTTTATTGTCGGAATGATCGCCTTTATCCAGTGGATTTATCTCCGGCAAAAAAGAAGGGACCTCATTCCCGATATGAGCCCTTCGCAGATCTCCCGCGAGATCATCTGGTCCACAGTCTTTCCCGCACTCTCGCTTATTGGAATCGTTCTTGCTCTTCTTATGATTCCATACAGCCTCAGTATCTATATTCTTATCCCGTTCATGGCATTCCTCTTCTGGAAAGATCCTGTCCATGTTTGATGAATTGCACTTTTAGTCCATGAGATTTAATCGTAGGAATCAACGAAACTAAAGAGTAAGAACAGTTCAACAGGAAAAGTCCCTTTTGGTAATCGTGTACAGGAAAAACTACTACCGGGATGGGTAGGGGATGTAGGTAATATTTAAAAAAATCTTTTTTGGGATAAGATTTTGGGGAGAGAATGCTTACTCATTCGAGTAATTTCAGCATAAATGTCTGGCAGGTGAGGAGGTGGGGGCGATCGGCTTCTGCAGTATTCCATGCAGCACTAAAGAGCAGGAGCATCGCGTTGTCAAATATGGTATCGAACTTCCGGTCTTCACTATACTCCGGCTTCAGAGGTTTTGCCAGCAATTCCTCATCTTCAGACAGGAAGTTAAGATACGGTTCCGGCCGTGGCAGGGAAAGTTCGAGATTGATTGCATGCTCGTGCACGATTGCAAATGCCCGGGTCACTACACCCGGAAGTTCTGCGGATTGTTCCGTGATCATACCGGCGCTCCGTGCTGCCAGCGCATATTCACCGTTGGATACCTGGCTTATCACCAGTGCTGCCTGGTGGGCATCAGACGGAGAGATACGAGTAACCGCATCATGCGTCTCTGTAAGATAGGCTTTGATGGGGGGCGAGAGTTCTTTTCCCAGCGATACTGCCGTATGAGTATCTCCGAAACGATATTTAAGGCGAACAAGGAGCAGGGTGAGACTTACCGCATAGAGCAGCTGAAGGGTTAAGCCTGACATATAATCGGTTGGTACAACAAAAAAAATGAAAGCATAGATCGGTGTTGATAATGCAACGATATCCTTCCGTGGTCGGATATACGCAAGGTATGCTAAAAGACATGATCCAATTACACACCCAATGGAAAAATACTGGAAATCAATTTGAAAGCCCATCTTCCAGAGAAGGACCCCTGCAAACGTTGCACCGAAAGAGAGAAGGGGGATGGCGAGTTCAAGATATTGATGTTTTTTAAGGTTTGATTGTATAGTGGTCTCTGAAGGAGTCATGCCTGCCGGGTCCTGAAAGTTAATAAACCTGATTTTTTATATCTGCAATCGATAACTCCCAAAAAAGGGAATTTTTTATTCATCCTTTACGGGTGCTGCTTTTTTCCGGATCGATACACAGTTAACAACGGGTTCGCCAGTCACTATATACCTGCGAATCACCTGACCGAGTACCTCAACGACATCGTTTACTTTGATATTCTCATCCGGGCTCGTAAACATCTTAACCGAGATAGCTCCAGAGCGATCAGCCACAGAATACTGGGGCCGGTTCAGGAACTGGAAATGAACGCGTTCCACTACACCATTGATCCGCACAATCTTTCCTATCATGTTCTCATTGATCAGCTTCACCCGTACAGATTTTGCCTCACGCTCATACTCCGGTTCAAGTTCTGCGTACTGGCTGCGGCTCATGTAATTGAGTGCAACGGGAATGACCAGAAGCATGAAAAGTACAGGGATCAACCAGATTAGGTTTGATCGAACTTCAGGACTGTAAAAGGAAGCAAGAATGAGAAAAATTGTGAAGAACGCAAACACCCCGATTGAGATGATTGAGACCTTCACTTCGACATTTCCGATCTTCATCGGAAAAAATATTGGCTGTTAATCTACTTCAGTGCTGCGATCTCTTTGCGGAACGCAACCCAGTAGATGACACCGACAAAGAATATACCTCCGACGATGTTACCAAGAGTTACCGGGATGATGTTTGCAGTCCACATGGTAACCCAGTTGATGCTGGCATTGATCTTTGTTGGGTCTGTAATGAATCCCTGGGTAAAGATACCTGCCGGGATAAAGTACATGTTTGCGATCGAGTGTTCGAATCCGCTGGAAACGAAGGCCATGATCGGGAACCAGATACCAAAGAACTTACCTACCGCGTCATCTGCACAGATTCCGAGCAGAATTGCGAGGTTGACTAACCAGTTGCAGGCAATGGCTTTGAGGAATGCAGAATAGAATCCCATGATTCCAAAATAACCAACCTTAGCGCCGGCAATGGCAATCGCCCGAGAGCCGAACGCAGTCACAGTTCCTACACCAGCTGCATCGAACGAGACAAACGGACCGTATGCACAGATATATGCAAATACAACAGACCCGATGAAGTTTCCGATGTAGACAAAGACCCACAGGTTTGCGACCTGGGCCCAGCTGACCTTGTGGATGAATGCAGCCATTGGGGCAAGCATTGCGTCACCAGTGAAGAGCTCAGCGCCCGTAAGAACGGTGATGATAAGCCCAACCGGGAAGACCGCTCCCAGAATCAACTGTGCAAACCCTGGGCTTGCGGTGCCAAAGCGTAATGCTACGTCAGTTGCCATTATTCCTGTGGAACAAACCGTTGCAAGAGCGGCACCCATAGCGATATATGCGCCGGACATGAATCCACGAAGGACCATGTTCCATGCGGGTAAGCCAACTTTGTACTTACCTGCATCTCCTGCCTTTGCAGTAATTGCTACCGGAGGATGAAACACCATTTTTTAACACACCTCTAAATATCCACCTATACCAGCAACGTATTAAATCACTTTTCGTATAGGGCAATTTACAGTCTCTTGTGTGGATATTAATAATTTTCGAATTGTTTGTCAATCAAACCCGTTTACAGCAATTAATCTGAAAAAATCATATCACTTCAGTTAATTAATTATGATATACTCATATGTGTTATTAATAAACTTTTTTATTTCCATTGTACAAGATAAGAGTCTTAAAAAAAAATAACAAAAGAAAAAAACACGATTTCTTATGACGCGCAGCAGAAGAGAAAAAGAAAAAATGCATCCAGTGCTGTTTTTTTGAATAATTTTATGATTCATTCCAGAATAACTTATAATACCAAACCAAATTGCTATTTTTTCACACGGTTTTTACCCGGTTTATTCGTAAAGGCATTCTTTTTTTTTGAAATATAAACCGTTAAACAAAAAAGGGGGAATGATTAACTATCATTATGGATAAAAAAACTCAAATCGTTCTGGTTTTGGGCATTGCCATA
>Ga0247841_10013996_pt1 | contig 10129 bp, 7 predicted proteins | sample LaCruzMarch2015__2_FD_192410 | JGI IMG/M metagenome (GOLD analysis project Ga0247841, IMG submission 192410) | Freshwater microbial communities from meromictic Lake La Cruz, Castile-La Mancha, Spain - LaCruzMarch2015_18m | ecosystem: Environmental > Aquatic > Freshwater > Lake | place: Spain...
CTGCCTTGCCAATGTATCCAAGAAGATCGCCCCGGGCTATGTTCCATAAGTCAATGGAGGCTGCAGCGGAATCACAGCGGGTTTCGAATCCGGAATGATTTAAAAGCTGTTCACAAAGTGCACCGGCAAAGAGAGTATCTTCGAGACAGAATTTATTTTTCCAACCGGAGCAAAGAATAACCACGTTTTTATTCTCCTGGATCAACCACCTGGACAATGCAGATAAATTGATGAATGAGCCAATGGCGATCTTCCTGGCCGATCGGGCGACATCCAGCGCACGTGTTCCGTTGGTGGTACAGTATACAAGGGTCTTTCCCCCGATGGCTTCAGGCGTCAGATGGAAGGCCGAATTTCCGAAATCGGCAAAATCCAGTTTTTTCCCATCCTGCTCCGTAGCTACCAGGTAGCCTTCATGTTTCAGCCTTCTGGCCTCTTCCAGCGTGGCTACCGGGATGATCTTCACAACACCGTTCCCGAATGCTGTGCAAATGGAGGTAGTGGCACGTAAAATGTCTGCCAAAACAACGATAAAATTTTCCGTGGTCAGGATCTCAGAAAACAATTTTGGAGAGAAACAAACCTCAAGCGATTTTTTCATTGAATTCACAAAAATCAATAATAAACAACTTCACAATTGGGATGGCTTTCCTTAAATTTCGTTACCCTTTTCTCTGATATCTTTGTATTGAATATCTTCAGGGTTTGCAGGTTTCGCATTCCCTCCAGCACATCGAGATTGCTCACCTTCGTATTGTAGAGTTCGAGGACTTTCAAATAAATCAGTTTTTGAAGGTATTTCAGGTTTTTAACCGGTGTTCCGCTGAACTTCAGCACTTCAAGTTGCATCATGTTTTGAATCGGCATCAGATCCTCCACCTGTGTGTTTGAAAAATCGAGTTCTTTCAGTTTCGGCAAAGCATTCACCGGACTCAAATCGACGATAGGATTTTTCGGGCAACGCAGGACAACCAAGCTATTTAAATTCATCAGCGGATCCAGTTTATTGACGGTGGTTCCGGAAAACTGGAGTTCGGTCAGCCGCGATAATTTCTGCAGCGGCATCAGGTCATTGATCTGGAAGTTCTCGGCGATGATAACTTTATCGAGATTCGCAATTTGCTGCAATTGTATCTTATCCGGTTGGTTTTTCAGGTTAAGCTGGCTTAAAAAGGCATCTTTCCACGACTGTGCCAGGTTTTTCCACCAGCTGGTATTCTCGAAGGTTTGAAAAACCAGCATGCATCCGGGATTGTTATCAAAGAAAGCATTGGCTTCAGCAAGTGTAACCTGCGTGTTATCGGCATTTACCAGCTTTAACCGGGTCAGTTTATAGAGGGGGTCCAGATCCGCGACGGTAGTGTTATCAATGTTAAGCAGGGTCAGTTGCGAAAGTGCCGCCAGGGGCTGAAGGCTGCTCACCTTCGTATTGGAGGCCTGAATGGTTTCAAGATTGTCAAGTTCTTTCAACGGATCAAAACCGGTCACGCCGGAACTGGTACAATACAACACCCTGAGCTGCGTGAGTTGATTCAGCGGGGTCAGGGTGGTGATCTGGGTCCGGCCATTGATGTTGATGCTGTCGATCAGCACCAGCTTATGCAGCTGTTCTGTTGTGGGCGGATTATTCATCGTCATGCAGAGATAAAATATCTTCTGCCATTCAGCCGGCATGGCGCTCCACCATTTTTTCAATTCCTGAGACTCGTAAATCAGCGAAACCGATGGATGGCTCTGGGTAAAAGCAAAAGCTTTATCGTGGGAGAGCCGGGTAAAGTCACAATAGATTTTTTGGAGCGAAGAGGTGTTGGCCAGGGCATCCAGATTGCTGATACGGGTACTGTCGCACAGCAGAATCACCAGTTTGGACATGTTTTTCAACGGGGAGATGTCCTGAACCGGCGTCACTGAAAAGTCGAGCAATTCCATATTGATCAGGTTCGACAGTGGAGCAAGGTTGCTGATGGAAGTTTGCCTCAACCGGAGATCACGGATGGGAGTTGCTCCTGCTATGGCATCGAGGGATGTGACAGGGGAATAACTGATATCAAGGAGTTCCAGGGCCGGGAGATTGGCAAGAAGATTGATATCTGAGATCTGTGTATCCTTCATTTTCAACTCCCGCAAATGGGTACAATAGCGCAAGGGTTCGAGGGTGCTCACTTCTGTTCCGGAGATATTCAGCGCCTCCAGGTTATTCATGTTCCTGAGTGGCATCAGGTCGCTGACCGGTGTTCCGGAGAGATCGATCCTTTTCAGCGCCGATAGCTTGATCAGCGGACTTAAATCCGAGATGGTGACATTTCCTGAGAGATTGAGTTCCTGAAGTGCAACAATCTGGTTCAGGTTCTGATAAAACAATGCCCCGTTTACCGGGGTCTTCACGCCGCTGATGTTTGCCACAGTATCGTTGAAGCTTTCCACCTGCGACATATCGATGTCATTGCCCAACGGCATCTCCTTCCCAAAGATCATCCTCCACCCGGTTGAAAGGCTGTTCCACCAGTTCCGCAGGTCATCCTTTTCATTCAGCTTGGTGGTATAAATGCTCACAATCTTGAGTTGCTGCTTGGTCTCTTCATAATTGATCTCGAAATAGCGGACTACATTGGAATTGACCGAGTCACCATTGATGGTGACGGCATTCAGGTTACGGTTGGCGGTGACTTTAAAATAGGTTTGCCCAAGCTCATTCGCCAGTACGCTCAAATCCTGGACAGTATACTGAAATTTCGCCCGTTTGAAAAAGAAATCCACATCGCTGAGGTAAGCCGGCATATCTTTATAAAGCGGCACCAGCCGGTTATTGTCGAGGTCATCCTCCACCTGAACCTCAGAGTCCCAGGTAAATTTCAAATAACTCTCCGTGATGATGGTCTGCTTCTGGTTCACCGGGTTTCGCTTATCGGCAAGAAAATTCAGGGTGCTTTCAAAAAACTTCACCAGGGGGATCACCTGCAGTTTAAACGTATCAATTTTATTGGCTGGGATAACTCCTGCCTTTGCTTTTATCTGAGCAGTTTTGGAAGTGGTCGTGGTTTTCTGGGGCGGTTTCTTGGTGGTGGTTGGTTTCTTTTGAGTGGTTGGTTTCTTTTGGGACAAAACGGGAACACTGCCTGCAAGAAGCAAAAGAACCAGGAAAAAACAAAAGGTGCGCATGTGGTCTTATTTTACCTGAGAATAATGACGTATCAGTTCTGATTTCTCCTGCTCATTGACACGGAGCAGGTTTGAGATCAGCCAGCCGGAATTGTAGTTATTCCGGTTAAAATAGGAGACCTCAAAATACCAGTTCGGGACCTGGAAAACATGAAATTTAACATTATTTACCGAAACAAATTTAAGGTTTCCATTGTTCATTTCCATGACGAAAACAGAAAGCTGGTCGGGTTGATAATCACGTTCCAGGTAATAGTCGATTTTCTCCTCATCCTTGAATATCTTATGCAGGTTCATGAAGTCAAGCTCATGACTCATGGGATGGATGAAATATTTCTGGTTGGTTGTATCGTTGATGTGGGTAAACCATGTTTGGAACCGGTCACAGTATACATTGGAGAAAACCCATTTATAACCTCCGTTCTGTGGTTCAATTTTCAGGTAAAGCAGAATATCCACTTTTTCTTTTTTGTAGATGAAAGAGGCCGATACCTCCGCGAACCAGTCCCTTGCATGGAAATCGAGAAATACCGGGTTCTTTTTATTGAGGACCTCCTCCGAAAAAACAAATTTCATATCGCCGGAGATCGACGGGCTGGAAGCATCAAAAAGGATGCCCATGTATTTTTTTCGGGTCTTTGCATCGCGGAAGCCAACATCTCCCTGGTAAAAACGTTTTCCCAGCACATCCTCCTCCCCGTTAAACCTGCGGAAAAACTGGTTCATCTGCTTGGTCTGGGCATAAAAAACCGATTCATCCCCGGCAAATGAACCGATGGAACCCTGGGTCATGCCCATCAACGGGAGAACCATAAACAGCATAATTGAACTGAAAGGCTTGAGCATTATGAACAAGTTGGAAGTTAAAAAGATAAGTTTTGGGATATGAATTAAGAGCTAAGAGTCAGGCTATGAATAACCTGATGAACTCTCGGCCCTTAACTCCCAACTTTTGACTATTTCGATGTTTCCTTAACGCGGATATCTCCCAGCATAACATCCCAGAAGCCAATGAGGCGACCACCGATCTGGGTCTCCTTGCGCTTCACGTAGACCGTGATATCCTTCTTCGTGGTATCCTCATAGACCAGTCCCTTTTCTTTATCAAAAGCCTGAAAACGCTGGTAAATGGTGATCACCCCAACATAGGTTCCATCCGGCTGACGTTCAAGATCGCTTACGTACTGTATCTTGTACCAATCGATGGTAACCTTGTCGTAATTGAGCTGCATGAGGCGGTCGAAATATTCGCGTACCTTGTAGTAATTCACATCCTGCCGGTTCAGCGAAGAAACGCCGATTTCGCTATTCTCCATGAATAACTCCACAGCCCGTTCGATGACACGCTGGGCTTCCGACCATTGGGTTTCTTTATCCCCGATGATGCTGATGTATTTGCTCAGGTCGCGAACCTTCTCGAGCGCAAGGCTGTCGATCGCCTGTTTGCGCTGTGGTGAAAGGTTATCCTGGGCAGCAACCCCGGTTGACATCAGGGCGATCAATATGATTATTGAAATTGCATTTTTCATGTCGTTTACTTTTTAATGAGATCCAATTCTTTAACCTTTCCATTCCCATCCAACTGGATGGCGTCGATGGTGTTGCGGCTTGACTTCTGGTCTTTGATGAAATTCAAATAGCGCTGGATGGTGGTTGGTTTATCATAATCCACCATGTTGCCTTCCCTGCTGATGATGATCAATACCGGTGCATCCGGTGATGCAAAGAGCTGAAGGGCGTTTTTTATGGTGTTGTCAGCCTGTGCGACGTTCCCTGATTTGGCATTCGTAACAATGTCCTGGAAAGCATTTTCCAACTGTGTTCTCACCGGAAGATTTGCTCCTGAGTTAAACGAACGCATGTCGGCGATTTTTTTCTCCACACGGGTGATCAGCTCATCAATTTCCGAATTCCCAAGGTTCTGGGCTTTGATGCCATCCAGTTGCTTCTCCAACTGATCGGCGGTTTTATTGTCTTTGTTGAGCAACATGTCATACAAGGCCGCCCGTGCCGCATCAACCTTTGCTTCCCTGATTTTTTCTTCTGCAGCATAGGCTTTCTTCATCTTCTGCTGTGCCTGAATGATCATCTCATTCAACTCCGGATCATTGAGATTTTTATTGATGATGTCACTGATAACACGTGACTGCTCATCAAAGGAAAGTGTAGTGGTTCCATTGATGATGGGTTGAAGTTGCTTTTTTGCGTTTTCTATCAGCGCTTTCCGCTCTTTCTTGGATAGCTTTCCGGTGGTTTTACACCCTTCGGTACCGATAACGATCGTGGCAATCATCGCAATGATGAGGAAATGCTGCCATCTGACCGACCTGATTCGACTCATGATTTGTGTCATATACTTGAATATTGGTTAAATAAGAACTTAAAAATTCGAAATCAGCAAAAAGATGATTCCGCCAATTGCAATTAACTCTCAATTTCCTTTATAGAACGGGAACTTCACCACTTTCGCCTTCAGTATCTTGTCCCTGATCTTGATGTGGATCTCGCTTCCCTCTTTTGACAGGGCAGAGGGAACATAACCCATGCCAACCGGGATTTTCACCGATGGTCCCATGGTTCCGGAGGTGACCTCTCCGATTTTATTTCCAAGCACATCCACGATCTCGTATTCATGGCGGGGAATTCCCTTGTCGGTCATTTCAAAACCCACTAGTTTACGGGTGGTTCCTTCCTGTTTTTGTTTCAGCAATGCATCTTTATTGATAAAATCCTTGGTGTCGGTGAATTTGGTGATCCAACCCAGTCCTGCCTCAATGGGGGAAGTGGTATCGTTGATGTCGTTGCCATAAAGGCAGTATCCCATTTCCAGGCGGAGGGTATCACGGGCAGCCAGACCAATGGGCTTTATTCCGAATTCCTTGCCGGCTTCAAAAACAGCGTTCCAGATTTTCGGAGCATCTTCATTGGCCATGTACAATTCACATCCGCCCGATCCGGTATAACCGGTAGTGGCAAAGATCACATCCTTAACCCCGGCGAAGGTCAGCTTTTTAAAGGTATAGTACTCCATGTCAACAACAGGGGTATCGGTCAGTTTTTGCATGGCTTTCAGCGCCAGCGGACCCTGCACGGCCAGTTGGGAAATTTCATCGGAGGCATTGTACAGCGATGTCCCCATTTTGTTTTGACGGTTGCACCATGCCCAATCCTTGTCGATGTTGGCAGCATTGACTACCAGCAGGTAGGTTTCATCATCCACTTTATACACCAGGAGATCGTCAACAATACCTCCCTGTTCATTCGGGAAGCAGGAATACTGTACCTTCCCTGGTACCAGCCTGGAGGCGTCGTTGGAGGTCACCCATTGAATAAAATCGAGTGCTTTTGGGCCTTTTACCCAAAATTCACCCATATGGGATACATCAAAAACTCCAATTGATTTTCGTACGGTTTCATGCTCTGCGTTCACACCTTCGTACTGCAAGGGCATATAATATCCTGCAAAGGGAACCATCTTGGCGCCCATGGCCTCATGGAATTTGGTAAATGCTGTGTTCTTCATGAAATTTGGTTTTACGGTAAACGTGACAAAATTATGAAAAATTGTGAAGGTAGCCGGCAATGTTCATATATTACTGCATTTGTTCATATGTTACCGCGAATTATTATTACTTTTGACGCATGTTATTGACCCGACAAAACACGCCACGATGGCTGATCTTATTGATTGACCTGCTCATCGTCTTCTCCTCCTTCATCCTGGCCTATCTTCTGCGGTTTAACTTCAACATCCCGCCCATTGAGATCAAACCCTGGCCCATTATCATCCCCTATATCCTGTTGATCAGGTTGTTGGGTTTCCTGATCGCCCGTTCTCATGCCGGCCTCCTTCGGTATACCAGCACTTCCGATGCACTCCGGGTCTTTGTTACGGTACTTTCCGGCAGCATGGTTTTTATATTGACCAACCTGGTCACCTATTATATCATTAACCAAACCTTCATCATCCCGTTTTCTATCATCATCATCGAATTCCTCGCTACCTCTTTCGGGATGATCCTCTTCAGGCTGATCGTCAAACTGGCTTACCTCGAATTCCAGCACCCCGACCGGGAAAAGGTCAATGTGGTGATATATGGCGCCGGAGAGGCAGGAATCACTGCAAAACACACACTCGACCGCGATGCCGGGACGAAATACAAAGTTCTCGCCTTCCTTGATGATCATCCCAACAAAATCGGGAAGAAACTGGAGGGAATCGATATTCTCAGTCCTGCCAGACTGGATCACCTGCTCGAAAACAATTCCGTTGCCCAGATCATTCTGGCGATCATGCACTTTGACCAGCTGCGCAAACAGGAACTGGTGGATAAATGTCTGGCCTTTAACACAAAGGTCTTCACCGTTCCGCCAATGATCCGGTGGATCAATGGGGAACTGAGCTTCAACCAGATCCGGAAGATCAACATCGAAGAGCTCCTCGAACGTGAAGAGATCAGGCTGGATGAACAGCGGATCTCTGTTGACATCCGGGGAAAGGTCATCCTCGTCACCGGTGCTGCCGGTTCGATCGGAAGTGAAATCGTACGGCAGGTTACCGGATTCGGACCGCGAAAGCTCATCCTTGTTGACCAGGCAGAGACTCCCTTGCATTACCTGGAACTTGAATTTACCGAGGGGCATAGCCATGTCAGTGCCGAATTTATCCTTTGCGACATATGCAATGCCTTGCGGATGCGACAGATTTTTGAAGAATTCCGACCGGAGGTAGTATTTCATGCTGCAGCCTACAAGCATGTGCCCCTGATGGAGAATCATCCCAATGAAGCCATCCGCACCAATGTGTATGGAACAAAGATTGTAGCAGATCTTTCCATGGAATTCCTGGTCCAGAAATTCATCATGATCTCAACCGACAAAGCAGTGAACCCGACCAGCGTGATGGGAGCGTCCAAACGTGTTGCCGAGATTTACATCCAGGCGTTGAACCAGAAAAATATTACCCGCTTCATCACAACCCGTTTCGGCAATGTACTGGGATCAAACGGATCGGTCATCCCGCTTTTCCGGAACCAGATTGAAAAAGGCGGTCCCGTCACCATCACCCATCCCGAAGTTACCCGCTTCTTCATGACCATCCCCGAAGCCTGCCAGCTTGTTTTGGAGGCCAGCGCCATCGGGAAAGGAGGCGAGATTTTCATTTTCGACATGGGAAAATCGGTCAGGATCCTCGACCTCGCAAAAAAAATGATCCAGCTCTCCGGCCTTGAACTCGGTAAGGATATCCAGATCAAGTACATCGGACTCCGTCCCGGGGAGAAATTGTATGAAGAGCTGCTCAACAAAGAGGAAAACACACTTCCCACACACCACCCGCTGATCATGATCGCCAAAGTGAAGGAATACAGCATTGAGGAGGTTGAAAACGATATCGGGCTGCTTACCGGAATGATTGACACCTCAAAACCGGCCGAAGTCGTGAAAGAAATGAAACGGATAGTTCCTGAATTCATCAGCCGGAATTCGATTTTTGAAGAGCTGGATATTAATGGTGGAAAATAAAAAATTGGTTTTGATCTTTGATCTTTGATCTTTGAATTGACATGATCACCATCCTTGGTCCTACCGCTTCAGGGAAAACCGCACTGGCTGCCCGTGTGGCCTTTGCCCGCGACGGCGAGGTGATCAGCGCCGATTCACGCCAGGTTTACCGCGGCATGGATATCGGCACCGGCAAGGATTATGATGATTATATCGTCAATGGATCAGCTGTTCCTTACCACCTCATCGATATTGTCGAGCCGGGTTATGAGTATAACATTTATGAATACCAGCTGGGATTTCACAAGGCTTACCGGGAGATATTGGATCGCGGGAAACTTCCCATTCTCTGCGGTGGCTCCGGGATGTACCTCGAAGCCGTGCTCAAGGGTTATCAGCTCCCGGCCATAAAACAGGATGAGGGTTTTGTTCAAAGCCTGAGAGATAAATCGGAGGAGGAACTGATCACCATCCTGAAAGCCTTTAAAACCCTTCATAACAAGACCGACCTCGAGGACCGCCCACGGCTCCTCCGTGCCATTGAAATTGCTTACGAACAGCAAAAATCAGGATTACAGGAGATTTTCCCGGCTGTACATTCGACCATTTTCGGCATCAGCCTCCCGCGCGGACTCCTCAAAAAGCGGATCACCGACCGGCTTTCCAAACGGCTCAACGAAGGAATGATAGAAGAAGTGGAGAGACTGCTGAGAAATGGAATACCCCCCGAACGGCTAATGCGATATGGCCTCGAATATAAATTTCTAACCCTGTACCTCTCCGGAAAGATGTCCCGTAGTGATATGTTTGACAACCTGAACAAAGCCATCCATCAATTCTCCAAACGGCAGATGACCTGGTTCCGCCGCATGGAGCGTCAGGGATTCCAGATCACCTGGATCGACGGCCGCCTGCCAATGGAATCAAAAATCGCCATGGTAAATAATTTGTAGGGGCGCATTGCAAAGCGCCCCTGCAAATTATTTGGTTTTATCCGGGAATGGCGGGATGGCCGGTAACTCCTTCGGCCAGTTTTTCAGCTCCTCCTTCATCACCTCGATGGCCTTATTGAGCTGCTGATCATTTCCCGCATATTCCAGTGCAGGATCATTGTCGATCACGATATCGGGATCAACCCCATGTCCTTCAATGATCCAATTCTTGCCTTCGGTATCGTAAGGGGCAAATTCGGGTTTGCGCAGCGAGCTGCCATCCACGAAGGGAAGTGATCCGCGGATACCAACAACGCCTCCCCAGGTACGAACTCCAATGGCTTTGCCAAGCTTGAGTTTCTTGAACTGGTAGGGAAAGAGGTCGCCATCAGAAGCCGAATACTGGTCGATCAGGATGCATTTCGGTCCCCATTGCATCTCGAGCCGGCCGGGAGCCACCTCAGTATTACGCGCCATGTTGATCATGGTCATTTCGCGGGCCAGCCGTTCGATGATCATCGGGGAAACATTTCCAC